>Ga0265292_1000431_pt1 | contig 61378 bp, 63 predicted proteins | sample Munlanlewell296A_FD_189080 | JGI IMG/M metagenome (GOLD analysis project Ga0265292, IMG submission 189080) | Leachate microbial communities from a municipal landfill in Southern Ontario, Canada - Leachate well 296A | ecosystem: Engineered > Solid waste > Landfill > Unclassified | place: Canada...
CAGCAAAAAAACCACCAGCGTAAAGATTCCCCCCGTTCGCGCTAAAAGTTCCACTTCCAGTTATTTCTTTTGCTGTTACATAAATACTACCTCCACTTGAAGAGATATCACCATTTGCAGAAATCATACCATTGTTTGTAAAAGTCTTGGTTATTATTAATCTGATAGCTCCACCAGCAAAAGCATTTGGACCACCTCCAGCACTACCTAATTCTAATGGCATCGTAGCTGAACCATATACTGATGTTGATGTATTTCCATAACCAACTCCACCATAAGATGCTCCTGCACCAGCATGCGACACATCAGGTGCGCCAGGTCCAGTATTCTTATATCCTTTTAAATCTGCAGAAATACGAGAACCATTATTGATGGTAATATTTTTTGCAGTAATTTTTACCCCCTTAAAAGTGTTAGCAGATTCCGGATTACCTTCTAATGTCAAAATTGCATTATTGTTTATTATTAAATTGTCATAATTATATTCACCAGAAGTCAATGTGGTGTCTTTATCAATAATAGTATCAATTTCTGGAGGTAGTGGAGGAGCGACAACATTTACAGTACGTGTAGCAGTCGCTGTATTATTTGAAAGATCTGTAGCCGTATAAGTGATTGTATAAATACCAACGACAGAAGTATCGACAGCACCGGAAACGACAACATCTCGCACTCCATCAATATCATCTAATGCAGTTGCACCTTCGTCTGTATAATTATTATTTTGTGTAACATTTATTGGATTAGTTCCTACAACAGAAATAACTGGTGCAGTTGTATCTGGAATTATTATTTCAGTAACATTTACAGTACGTGTAGCAGTCGCTGTATTATTTGAAAGATCTGTAGCCGTATAAGTGATTGTATAAGCACCAACAACAGAAATATCAATAGTTCCAGTCGTGACAACATCTCGTACGCCATCTATATCATCAAGCGCTGTTGCTCCAGCATCTGTATATAGTGTATTTTTTGTAACATTCACAGGATTAGTTCCAGTAATAGTAATAACTGGCGCAGTTTTATCTTCGGTTATTGAATCTCCCCCACCACCACTATGAGAAACATCAGGAATAATTTCAGGCACTTGTGGAGCCTGCGGAGGCAACACCTCCACAGGCTCCGCATTTATATCTGGTGGAGTTTCAGTCACAGTCGTTGCCGTTTCATCAGTTTTTGTTTCATTTGTTGTTATATCTTCTGTTGTTGTTTGTGTTTGTTCATCTGTATTAGGAGATGTTGTCTCCGTATCCGTATTGGAAGATTCTGAAATACTCGGAAGTATCGTCGTCACACTACTTGCACTAGGTAAACTATCTACCACATTAGCTAATAATCCTTTAAAAATATTTTTTGTCGCTAGACCAGTATTATAAATACCATTTCCAGCATAAACTACAGCATTTTTCGTATTATTTACAAGAAAATCAGCAGATGCAAGTGCCACACCTGTTATCTTATGAAGTGTAGTAAGTTCTGGTGGAGAGATACAAGATTCTTGTGATTCTTGTTCATCATTTTCTTTTAATTGATTAAGCGAGGATTTAATATCAGAAATAATTCTATCACCTTTATATTTTAAATATACATCAGAAAAACTATGTCCATTCCCATCACTATTTTGTAATGGTATATGAATATTTGGTGTCAGAATTTTTATAAAACGAGCCACAGTAGCAACAATAACTTTGTCTGTGTCAGAAGTTAAATATTTTCCTCCTCCAGCAACATAATTTGCAGGAGTAGCTACACCATACACACCGATAGATTGACTTGGAACTCCACCTTCTTTCGACGCAACTTTATTATAAAAATTATTTGCATAAAAATTCCCCTGAGAATGAGCAACGAGTAAAAGTTTTTGAGTTGTAACTTTTTGACTCGCATCATTTAACATCTCAGTCAAATCATAATCAGATTTTTGATCAAAAAGTCCTTGTTGCACTGCATCAATTGCATCACCAAGTCCTCCAAGATGAGTGGGGTTATAAAGGTAATCCACTTTGATGGATTGGTTGTTGTAAGGTTTACTAAATTTAAAACTGAGTGAATCCTTGTTACGAATTGCTCCTTCTAAATCAGTGAAGACGCCATTGATTGTAAGTATTGTATATCCTTTAGGAGAACACAATTCTACAGCAAAAACTCTGGAAGAAAAGGAAAAGAAAACAAAGATTATGAATATAAATAACAACTTTTCCTTCATTATATTAAAAATTTAATTGGGTAAATTGGAGTAATCAATATCACAAACTGATTCCAAATCAGAGTAACTTCTAACTTTCTCTAGAAAATTAATCCTAGAATTTTTTCTTTCCTTAGTATTGAATTGCTTATTTTTTACAAAATCAACGAGATTATTTAGTTTTTCAAAAGCTTGTTGTGATTCTGAATTGATAATAGTGCTTCCGATACACTGAAATCCTTTGCTTTGTTCTCGTACAACCTCCGTCGCTGTGATGGTATTTATCATCGGTTGTATCACTTCCATCTGCAAAGCCAATGCATACTGCAAAAGTACGGCACGAGTTTTTGCAGAATCTGGATATTCTTTAAACACAGCAAGCTCAACATCATCACGAATTCCATTATTATTTGCATCAATCCCCTGCACTGTCGCATCTGCTTGTGCTCCTGGGTCTGATGGAAGATTTTTTCCCAATACATCATCCACTGTAAGTTTAGTATTATGAATTTTTATAACCTGCGCATCAATTTTTTCTTGATTATTTAAATAAAAAAAACGATAAATTACTAAAATTAAAAATAAACCACATAAAATAAAAAAGACCCACATTATTATCTTAAAAATTTTGTGAGCAAAAAATATTTTTATGAAATTTTTTATTTTTTCCATTTATAAATTATATTCTTAAAAAAAATTTAAAACAAATTAATTTAAATAAAATCTGTGGATAACTTTTCATTCGGACGTCCAACGTCCGAAAATTTTGGAAGTAAATCTTCTTCTAATAAAGAAACCAATCCTCTTTCTTCTCGAAGAAAAGAAATTACATTTAAGCATTCTTTTTTATAATTTTCATTACCACCATAAAAATCTAAAAGTTCTTGCGCTTCTTTTTCTGTGACAAGGACAAAATTACCAGTGTTATATTCTTTTTCACTTGATAAAACTAAATGTATTTTTTCTTTTGGAATATCGTGTACTAAATAATTTAAATGCACATAAGGACGAATCTTTAAAAAATACGCATCATCATCTATTAATTTAGACTTAAATCGACTCTGAAATAATGCACCATTTCTTTTATGGGTTAAATTAAAATATTTTGTATATCCGCCAAGTAAACGTTTCAAAAATTCCGAAATACCACCATCTACTTCTTGTTTTAAAATAATATGAAAATGATTTGGATTAAAACAATAACAAACTATCGAAACAAGAGGATTCGGACGTTGGACGTCCGAATCCTCTTGTTTTCTAAGCATTAAATCTTTTATACTACCTATAGGTTCAACTACATTAAATTCCTTAACACTTAAAGCAAATCTACTAAGATCAGCTTTATTCATAAAAATATCTCTTTTATCAACTCCCCTATTATAGATATGATAATACTGATTAATCACAAGTGGGTCTTTTCTCATAAAATTAAAATAAAAAATTATTTCCAGACGTTGAACATCCGAAAATTTTAAAACTAAATAACTAAATTATAAATGTAATTTAGTTATTATCTCATAAAGAAATAAAAAATACCCACATTTCTGTGGATAATTTTATCTTTTCGGACGTCCAACGTCCGAAAAGTTCGAAAATACTTCTCTGGTTTTTTATGGTTTAGGTATTCCTAAATCGTTGCTGATTTTTTTAACAAGAAAATTATCAATTTCATTATGCCTTGGTATTGTTGAAGATCTATTTATTGTAGGATTAAAATAAACACTGTGTTTAGCTCCTTCGCGAAGAAAAATACAACCTTGTTTGGTTATAAATTTTAAAAAATCAATTCTTTTCATACCCTTAAAAAGCAAAAACCAAAGGTTCTTTTATAAGATTTTTTTGATTAGTATTTAGGGAACGATTTGTTTCAATGATTAATTTGGTTGCTTCAATTAAATTTACCTTTGTTTCCTTTAAAGTTTTCCCTTGAGTATTAGCACCAGGAATTTCTTCTACCCAACCCAAAAACCATTTTCCACTTTTTTTATATACAGCTGTAAAATTATGTTTAACCATATTTGAAGTATATCACACTACATAATAAATTATCAATAATTATATTTATATGAAGAAAATACTTCAAAAGGGCATTTCTTCGTTGCTACGAAGGAATGCCCTTTATTTTTTCTTCTTCAAACAACAAAAAACCACCCAATAAGGTGGTTTTTATATAAAGAATCTCCCCTATTCCCAATGTTTGTCGGACGTTGGACGTCCGAAAGAGATTCCTCCTTCCCCTACTCCTGGGGTAGGGGAAATGGCATTTTCTGAAACTAAAAAAGTAGACAAAGCTTGCCATCTACATTGCTATATTATTATATTGAATGTTATAATAATAGTATTTATAAATAAAAGGGGGTAAGGGTGCGGAAGCCCAAGATAGGTTGCTACTGCGTTCCGTCAATACGTAGCATAAACCCTAGTCCCCTTTTATTTATAAAATTATTTTCTAAAACTTGCTAAAGATTTTAGAATTTTTAATTTACCTTGTTTTTTCTCTTTTTTATAAGTATTTATTGCTTCATTTATATCTTCTTCTTTAGATATTTTACAATAACCATTTTTTTGTATACCATTTTTAATTCGTTGGACATCTTTCTTCCCTATAAAATCCTGTAAACGTTTCTTTAACTTATCACACAAAAAACAACCTTCTTGAAAATGTTCTAATGAGAGATCATAGATGATGATATGCATCATATTTAGAAAATGAAATTCTATTAATTTTTTTCATATTTTATAAGTAAAAATAAAAAATCTAAAGCCCAAGCATTTTTTTCATTAAAATATCAATAGACTTTACGTCTTTTTTATCTAATACGCCTATTTTATTTTTTAATTTATTTTTATCAATAGCACGAAGTTGAAAGACAAAATAAAATGTTATAGTTAAAAATTCATTTTCAAAAAAGCTTCATCGCTCAATACATCCCAACTATCAAATTCATTTTTTAGAGAAATTTTATCTTTTATAGCATGCAAATAGAAAGTAACAGCTCTCTCAAAAAGAGCATCTTCTTTTACTCCCATTATTTTTGAAGCTATTTTTAAATCATCTTTATTTTTTTTACTAATTGTTAACATATATTTATAGTATACCACACCATATTATAAACTATCAATAATGTTGTTTATATGAAGATAATACATCAAAGGGCATTTCCTCGTTGCTACGAAGGAATGCCCTTTATTTTTTCTTCTTCAAACAACAAAAAACCACCCAATAAGGTGGTTTTTATATAAAGAATCTCCCCTATTCCCAATGTTTGTCGGACGTTGGACGTCCGAAAGAGATTCCTCCTTCCCCTACCCCTCGTGTAGGGGAGAATTACAAAACCAAGTGGTTTTTTGTTGTCGGACGTTGGACGTCCGAAAGAGGTTTAGGGGAAATTTAAAATGACAAAAGCAAAAACCACCCCGTCGGGTGGTTTTTGATTCCTATTTCCCAGAAGTCTGACTTCTGGGAAGGGGTTTGGGAAAGATTATTGCATTGAGTTCATCAATGCTTTTGTTTTTGCACCGACGAGACCGTCTGCTACTAAGCCATTAGCCTTTTGCCCCGCCAGAGGACGGGCAGGCATTTCTTTATGACGGCAATAGTCTTTGGACCTAGTTTACCATCTAATGCTAAACCAAGATTTAGTGGGGTTATTTGTTCGCCTCTGGGGCGGAAGTGCTAGGGCTATTTTTCTACAATAATTAATACGACTTTTTTATTTCAAGTTTTTCTTCTACAAAATCCATTCTTGTTTTTAGTTTATTATGATCTTCATATTTGACCCTATTCATTGATATATCATCTATTCTTTTGTTAACTCCTTCGAACTTTCCACTCATTTTTTCTTCTAAATTTTTTAGGTCTTCTTTGGTAGCCATTTTTGCTTCAATCTTAGAAAAACTTCTATTTATTGATTGAAGAAGTTCTACATTTGTTATTTTTTTTTCTTTTTTATTAATCATTTTATTTTTTTGTTTTCTTTATCTATAAATTTATGTTTCTTTAAAAAATCTAACACTGGTTTTCCGCAATTTAAACAAAAATCTTTGCTACTATAAAAACCAAAACCAGCTTTTACTGATTCATCTTTTAAATTCTTTTTACAAATGTCACATTTTTGAATATTCATAAATATAGTATATCACAAGCAAAATAAATATTGCAAACAACAAAAAACCACCCAATAAGGTGATTTTTTGCTACAGATTTAAACCTGTGGGGTGTGAATAACTGGAGGAGGTCGAACCTTCTCGGAAGTAGACAATCGTATCAAAATGATACGATTATAGAGCCTAAATGATACGATTTAAAAACTCTGTGGATAACAAAAAAATGCTATTTCCCCTACCCCTCCCAAGGCGGGTAGGCATCTAGAAAGCTAAGTTTATTGATTGTAGAAAGACCCATTCTTGCTATACTTTTTCTTTTCTTTTGCCTGAAGACACATTCTTTTATCATTCAGATCATCATTTTTACAAGTACAACAAGACTCATACCCTTGAGTGCTTGCGTGTTGGTCACATATTTCATCTTTCGAAAAATAACCTGTTAATTTATCCATTTAATTTTTATAATTTACTCCGTATAAAAGAAACTGTGTAATTCATCTAAAGAAATATATTGTGCTGACTGATTCACAATTGCCTTTAATGTGCCTTTTAAGACAATTTTGTGATTAGGTATAACCAAGACCTGTTTATGTCCATCAATAATCCTTTTTATAATTACATGACTGCTCTGTGTTCTTGCAACTACAAAACCATATGATTCAAAAAACTTTATCACTTCTTTACCTGAAATACTAGTTTTTAGCTTGTTAGGCATAAGAAGGAATGTTGAACTCAAAGTTTGCAACCACTGCAGGATTTTTAACAAAACTATTTTCTGTTTCATCTACCATTTCTTCTAAATACAAAGAAACAGCCTCCCCAATGTTTTTTTCGAGTTCCTCAAATGTTTTGCCATCAGTAACAATTGGCGCATTTACTCCTGAAGCAACATACATACCATCTTCATTTGTAACAGAAAATTGTATAACTTTTTTCATACCCATATTATACCACAACCTAAACAAAACTTGCAAACAACAAACAAAAACCACTCAATATTTCGCAAGAACCGTTCTTGCGAGTCCCAATATAAAAATCTCCCCTATTCCCAATGTTTGTCGGACGTTGGACGTCCGAAAGAGATTCCTTCTTCCCCTACCCCTCGTGTAGGGGAGAATTACAAAACCAAGTGGTTTTTTGTTGTCGGACGTTGGACGTCCGAAAGAGGTTTAGGGGAAATTTAAAATGACAAAACTAAAAACCACCCTATTGGGTGGTTTTTAGTTAAATAATTTTATGAATTATTTATTCATCAATGCTTTAGTAGCTGGACCGACTAAACCGTCTGCTACTAAGCCATTAGCCTTTTGCCCCGCCAGAGGACGGGCAGGCATTTCTTTATTACGGCAATAGTCTTTGGACCTAGTTTACCATCTAATGCTAAACCAAGATTTAGTTTTGCATTTAGGAATTTCTGAAGTTCAACAAAACATATTAAGCAAAAGCAGATTGTTTAACTCCTCCTTTTATTAAAGATTCTTTTATAAAAGATGGTGCAAGTTGAGATTTAGCGTTAAGAAGCTCTATACCCAATATATTTGATTTACTATCTAAATCAACTATTAAGTGGTTTTCAAGTCGAAGAGTCTTAACAATTTTACCTTGTTTAAATTTAACATAAAGTGCATCTGCAATTTTATCATATTTTGTGTTCATAAATAATAAGCTGTAATTATAATAATAATTTGACCTTTTTGTTCAAAAACAATTTCTAATGTTTTTCTTTTTATAATCTTCTGTACTTTTTGTGTCGGAGGATATGACCATAAATTAGAGGTCGGGGAAACAATTGCATTTTTAATATCTGAAATTAAAATTCCTCTTTCAGAAATACGTTCCTTCGAATGATTTGAAAAGATAATCTTCATATTAACAGTCTAGCACATTATATAATAAATTATCAATAATGTTGTTTATATGAAGATAATACATCAAAGGGCATTTCTTCGTTGCTACGAAGAAATGCCCTTTATTTTTTCTTCTTCAAACAACAAAAAACCACCCAATAAGGTGGTTTTTATATAAAGAATCTCCCCTATTCCCAATGTTTGTCGGACGTTGGACGTCCGAAAGACGAAAGAGATTCCTCCTTCCCCTACCCCTCGGGTAGGGGAGAATTACAAAACCAAGTGGTTTTTTGTTGTCGGACGTTGGACGTCCGAAAGAGGTTTAGGGGAAATTTAAAATGACAAAATTAAAAACCACCCCCGTCGGAGTGGTTTTTAATTCTTTCCCTTAAGCCCAGCTTAGGGGAAACTCTTTATTCCATTGAATACATTTTTGCTTTAGTAGCTGGACCGACTAAGCCGTCGGATACTAGACCATTCGCTTTTTGCCATTTCTTTATTACGGCAATTGTCTTTGGACCTAGTTTACCATCTAATGCTAAACCAAGATTTAGTTTTGCATTTAGGAATTTCTGAAGTTCAACAACTGCACTACCTGCACTTCCATTCTTTAGCGTTGAAGTACCAAAGTTGTAAGTTGTTTTAGTTTGTTCTTGTATCTGTGTTTGTTCTTGTGCTACTACTTTATTTTGAGCGCAAGAAACACCTGATGCTGAGCTGAATCCAGTATTTCTATTTCCACATCCTGGAATTTCAGCAGTTGCATTGTTGACACATACTGCTCCTGTAGAAGAATTGTAAGCATTTCCACTAGAACATCCTGAATCTACTACTGGTTCAACAACTGGAATTACTACGGGAGTAACTACTGAAGTTGTGACTGTACAAACACCACTAACTAAAGTGTAATTAGAACCACAAGTTGTAACTGTAGTCCCATCCTGTTGAACGGTTGTACTTTTACCAAGAGTAACAGTCATAAATTGATTTACCCCAGTAGTAAATTGTGTATTAGTCTCGTGAGTTGCAGTTGCAGCAACGGCTCCCCAAGTACCTTTCTTTTGATAAGCTGTTCCAAAATAAAGTTTATTAGCAAGAATAAGATTATCAACCAAAGTAATTGTAGAACCAGTATTAACTGTCAACGTTTGACTAACATCATTATTAGCTGTCCATGTTTTTGCCCCAGTACCAGTTAAAGTAAGATTGTAGTAACCGGCTGCAGTTGCATTAAGCGTCTGCGTACCACCACCATAAGTTACTGTGTTAGCAAGTGTGGTTGTCAAAACTCCAGCACCAGCAGTTGCAGTTGTAGCGAGAAGAGTAAGACTTGAACCAGCTGCTTGTGTCCAAGCACCAGTAAGGGTCAAAGTACCTGTGACTGTAACTGTTCCAGTATTATTGTTTGTAGTTGTTCCACTTGAAATTGTTAATGGACCACCAAAAGTTATAGAACCAGTTCCTCCTATGTTTCCAACTAATGTTACAGCAGAAGCATGTGCTCCATTGTTCATTAGAGTAGCACTATTGTTTGTTATACCTGCGCCGAAAGCTGTGAGTGGACTAAATCCAGAAAGATCCCAGACTCCACCAGAATTTATAGTAACTAGACCAGTAAAAGTTTTAGTACCAGTTGCTACTGTCACTGAATCTACAGTTCCAGTAATAGATGAAGTTGTTCCGATACCAAGAGTGAAGCCTCCTAGGTGCAAAGCAGCTCCAGTTCCTACTGTTAAGCTTCCGGTAACTGCATCATTAGCTCCTGTTGTCATTTGAGCTGTTCCTGTAATACTCACATTACCTCCTATGGTTGTAATAACTGGTGTTGCAGTCACTGTACCACTCATAGAAAAATTACCGGCAATAGTTGTAACTCCCGTCATTACTTTCGCTCCAGTACCACTTAGGCTAAGATGACCGTATGTAGTTGCAAAAGCGGTTTGTGCAGCACCAGAGTAGTTAACAGTGGAAGCAGCGTTTAGGGTAACTGTTGGTGTTCCGGTTGCTGATAGAGTTCCTGTTCCTTGAAAAGTTATTGATCCTGTACTAGTTGCAAGCAATTGAGCATCAACTGTGTCAACAGCAGTCATAGCGATTCCTGTGCCAGTAGTTATAATTGAACCTGTACTAACACTAAGAACACTATCGCCACCAGCAGTAATAATGTCAGTAAGAACAACATTTGCAACTGTAAGTGCACCATCGGCTACGGCAACAGTAGTGTGCCCAGTTCCTGAAGAACCAGCATAAGTAATAGCACCCGTAACAACAAGAGTACCAGGACTAGCGATAGTTATACCGTTACCAGCATTTACTGGGTCAACAAGAGTAACAGTACTTGCTACAGCACCCGCTGTGTTGATAGTAACAACAACTGCAGCGTTAATCGTTACAGTATCAGAAGAAGTAGGAACAGAGTTCCCTCCCCATGTAGCTGTGTCTGCCCAGTTACCTGTGACAGATGCAGTTCTTGCGAAAGCTTCTGCTTTGTTTGTTGAAAGAGCTCCAACTAATGCCAAAGTGAAGGCAAAGATTCCGACCGATAAGAAAACATTTTTTAAATTAAATTTCATCCCGAAAGAAATTATGATATCCGTAAACTATCCTAAGATAGATAAAGAAACATAACTTTTATTTTATAAATACTAACCCGTTTTGTTAATTTCTAACGGGACAAGTAATTTTATAAATTGATTAATAATAATAACAATATTTATATAATAAAAATAACAATAAAACATTTCACCACCAAAACGACCTTCAGTGGAAATTTATACATTATATTATAGCACAAATAAAAAAAGTAATTAACAACTACATACCTGTTAATAACTTTTTCCCCATCCTACACCTTCCCCAGATTACTGGAGAAGGAAATTCCCCTCGTTAGTACTCTCTAGAGAGGTTTAGGTGGTAAATTAGTTTTCCACACCCTGTTGCTTTTTAAGGTAAAATATAGTATATTGACAATGTACTCGTGAACTGTAAAGTTTATTCGGCTAAAGGAATTCCATACGCCGCAAGCGAGTACAACAAAGATGCCGTCATTAAGACGGCTTTTTTGATTCAATTATAAAAAACTTCAAACAATTCTGATTCGGAAATGTATCTTGAGGCTTGACGATAGATCGCTTTGAGCGTACCACTATCTATTTCTTTATGATTTGGTACTGTTAGAGTCTGTTTTTGATTATGAAAAATTCTACGCAATTTGACATGACTACTTTCTTGATCAAAAACAAGAAAACCAAAATCTCCTAAAATACTTATGACGTCTTTCCCTGATAAGACTTTCAGCTTAGGCATAGATACGAGTTGGCATCTCCATACTAAAAAAGATTGAGGGTGTATTAGAAAATTCCCTATCTGCCACATCTTCTCCACGAAAATGGAGTTCTACCGCTTCTTCTATATTGGTCTTTAATTTATCAAGGGTTTTGGCTTGAGTTACAATAGGCACAGAAACACCTTCCGCTACATAGTACATATCCCCTTTTGAAACTTGAAATTGAATTATATTTTTCATATTTATAGTATACCCCCACACTTATTAAAAGTCAAAAAAAATAAGTGTAGCGGGTATATCACAAGCAAAATAAAAAATGCAAATACACCTCACCCCTCCTGCTTCGCATTCCTCCCCTCTCCATTTTAATAAAATGGAGAGGGGTTAGGGGGGTGAGGTCAACAAAAAAACCACCCAGAAGGGTGGTTTTTTTCTACCTGCACACCTTTCAACTTTTGAAAGGTTGTAGAGGTTCACCCACACACTTATATTAATAAGTTGTGTTGGGAATACTTTTTAACCTGCCAGTAACGCTTGAAGCGTAGCTATGCGGGCTGGGGCGTATTAACTCAAGCATTTAACTTTTATTTTATTGGATTAACTTCAAAAATATTATGATCTCTTTCAAATTTAATACGATTTAGATCAAAAAAACCTATCTGGCCGAGAAGACCATTTACAGAATTACTATTTATGAAAGCAACAGGTATCCTTATTTTCCCTAAATCTTTTACTTTAATTTCAATCTCGGTTAAATATATCTCCTTTCTACCACCTTCCACCCCAATAGTAATACCCTTTTGGCATTTTGCTAAGTCTATTCCTATAGCTTTAGCATATTCCAAATTAAAAAGACAATTATCTGCTCCGGAATCTAAAAGAGCAAAAGTATTAATACTTCTAGTAGGACCAAAAATTTCCACATCCACGACTGGACGACGGAAATGCTTACCATTTGGATCATTGGTTAAGACAGTAAGATATTTATATTTCATAGAGTAAAAGGAGAATAAATCATATCCAAAGAAACTACTTTAAATACTTTCAAGGTACTATCTTTCTTAATTTTTTCCATAACTCCACTTAAAGTATCAGCGCTAGCTATAACCTCTGAATAATCGTTAGGCACAGCAACCCACTTGTCCCTAAAAGACTGTATTATTTTACTAAAATTATTAGACAAATTGTCTATTTTCTGTAAATTTTTCTTCATACTTCCATTATATCAAATGATAATTTTAATGCAATATATTTCGCAAGATTTCACAAGAACGGTTATTGCGAGTCTACAAACACAAAAAACCACCCAGTAAAGGATGGTTTTTTGTTTGCTACTAGGTTTTCGACCCCTCCCAAAGCGGGCAGGCATCTAAAAAGCTAAATTTTTTCTACCTGCACACCTTTCAACTTTTGAAAGGTTGTGGAGGTTTACCCACACACTTATATTTATAAGTTGTGTTGGGAATACTTTTTAAAGCGTATTAAAGAGATTTATTTGTATTTGAACTTATATTTTTTATAAATTTTATCATGATGGTCAAAATCAATAAAACGAACTTCGTTTTCACTAAATTCATAGATCAAAACAAAGGAACCGACATCTAATCTGCGTCGGTTCTTTAGGGTATAGCGAAGAGGTTTCCCAATTTCAGGAAAACGAATAGTCTTTTCTATTTGAACTTCAAGATAATCAAGAATCCTTTTGTCTTTCTTGGAAATACGTTTTAGAATTTTCTCAAATTCAATTGAATAAGCAACCTTGAGTATATCTTGAGACATAAAGGTTAGTTGTTGTGTAAATTTTTGAGCCAGTTTTTCATTTCTATGACAGAGTCAAAAAATAAACCTTTTCCATTATCCATATCATTGCTTATCCGTTCCCACCTTTTTAGAACTTGGGGTCGAATAAATTTTTCATCATCAGATAAAACTATCTTTTTTAGAAAATCCAACTCTGCTTCAACCTTCTCTTGACGCTTCAATAAATGCATATATTTAGTTTTTGGTATTGTTATTGTGGTCATAAATAAAGTATATCACAATATAAATAAAAAATGCAAACTGAATTATTCCCCTCTTGAGGGGTGGCTCGCTTGCGAGACGGGGTGGATGCATTTCCACCTCCCCCTTCGGGTACTCCTCAAGAGGAGAATTTAAACAACAAAAAACCACCCGGTAAAGGGTGGTTTTTTTGTTGCTACTAGGTTTTCGACCACCTAGAAAGCTAAGTTTTTTTCTAACCTGCACACCTTTCAACTTTTGAAAGGTTGTGGAGGAATACATTTTAAGGCGTATTAACCATAACTAACTTCCTTAAAAGTTAAACTAGCTTCTAATTAAAGAGCGTAGTCACTTATAGCAGATGAAGAAACTGGTGAGATAAAGTCTGTAAGATTAATTGTATAGAATTTATCTGCAGTAGCATCAGCCGCTGCCCAGTTGATAGAAGCAAGTTTTACTTGGTAGTAATCATCTCCATCTGTGCCTGCAGTATTAAGACCTACAGTAGCTGTCAACTTGAAACGACGAGTTGTTCCTTCTTTAACAACAAAGTCTGTTGTTGTGTCGTAAGTTGTAACTCCTTCAGCAGTAAGAATATCTGTCATACCAGTAACGGTATAACCAGTAGCTGCTGCGTCTGCTATTGATCCACCTTTAGCTATATAATACTCAATACCTTGTCCAGCTACAACTGGTAAACCAGCTATTGAAGGATCGTGTTCAGAACTTTTATCAAGGTAGATATCTTCACCTATAGCAGTAACATCAAAAGTAACAGAACCTGTGTAGGTATCAGTCAATGTTGCTGTATCAGCAGATACATTTCTTGTACCAGCTCCAGATACTAAAGTAGCAAACATTCCCTTTGTGTAGAATGTTTGAATATTACCAGTTACTGCACCTGTTCTGTCGCCAGTAGCAATAGTGTCTCCACCTGCTGTTGTTTCAACAAGAACTTTATCTACATCAATTAAATCTGCATTCAAGAATGAAAGCTTCAAATTGTCTGCTTGGTCAAAGATTGCAGCTCCTGAAGTTGTTGCCATTGCTTTCATTGTTGCTTTAACTGTGAAATTAGTTGTTGTACCTGATGCAAGAGTAAGACCAGCTATATCAGAGAAAATAACTGTTCCTGCTGTTGTTTCTGCATTTCCATCATAATCCCATGATGTTGCAGTTGTTGGATCTGCATCCGCTACATCAACTGAAACTCCATCTTTAAAGAGTTCCCAACTACTTACCATTTCACCCGCACCATCAGTATCTCCTGTTGAAGTTGCAGAAAGTCGAATCTTAGTAACATCCATATTACCACCTGTTGCCTTTAAACTAAAAGCAAGCACTGGGATAACAGTAGTACCTGATTCAGCTAATTCAACAACACCAGTTGTAGGATTACCTGTTCCTGAAGCAAGTTTAAGTGCTAAATCACCTGAATTTACAACACTTGTAAAACCAATAACTTCTGAAACAATAGTTGAATCTGTTAAGATAGCACCTGTTGCGTCAACATAACGAAGGCTAACAGTTGATACTGTCCAGTTTAAACCTCCTGAATTTTGATCGGTAGAGTCAATGTTACCAATTGGTGTTACTTCAACAGCCAATGTTAATTTTTGACCAGCTTTTATAACTACTCCTGAAAGTGTAATATTTGCACTGTATGAATTATCAGTAGTACTTTTTGTGAAATTTACTGTTGAAAGTGTTCCAACTTTTGTAGAACCCATATATACAGAAACATCACTTATGTAATTATCCATACGATAAGAACCAGTGCTTGCATGAAGGAATTTGAGTTTCAAAGATGTAAGATTCAAATCTGAACCATTATCAGCTTTAACCTCGACAGCAAGAACCTTCTCAGCAACACCCTCATTCAAAACTTCATCATTATAAGTTGAAAGTTTTGTTAGAGAAGTAAGATTTCCTGCTCCACCTGTCAAACCTGTTGGTGTAGTTGTAACTACTCCATCACACTTTGTGCCAGTTGTTGAACTATATCCTACAGCTGAACTACAGCCTGCTGGATAAGATGCAACTACTGAATCACATTTAACACCAGTTGTTGTACTGTATCCTACAGCTGAACTACAGCCTGCTGGATAAGTTGTTGAAACTGAATCACATTTAACACCAGTTGTTGTACTGTATCCTACAGCTGAACTACAGCCTGCTGGATAATTACCTGTTACTGGAGGTACTACTGCTCCTGCTAATTTTGCGCCAGTCATTGCACCGACAACGCCATCTGCAGTAAGACCATTAGCTGCTTGATAAGCGACAACAGCGGCTTTGGTCATAGGACCAAATGCACCATCTGCTGGACTTACATTTAAAGCTTGCTGTAATGCTACAACTTGAGCACCACTTGAACCTTGTTTCAAGGTTACTGAATGAGTGTATGCTAATGCACTAAATGCACTAGCAGCACTTACTGCGAATACAAATGCTACAAGCATTCCACCTAAAAGAAATTTTAATTTTAATAATTTACTCATAATTTTTTTTTACGCCGTTAATTAGTTTCGACAAAACCAAAAGCGTATTTTTCTATCATTATTTTTTATTCGCCTATAACTTTTAAAAATTAATAATGCGGTAAATAATTTAAATAATGAACAGATATAAACTAAACATTGAAAACATAGCTATTCGGTTTTCAATGTGCATTTGTCTCCACCCATTTTTACTTAGAATTTTTTCGACGAAATAAAAAATAAAAAATAAAATGAAAACAAATATAATTTGCGAATACAGAACACACAAATAATATGCGATCTGTAAACACTCAAACATTATAATATATTACAATACGATAGAGCAATATAATATGTGGATAACTCGGGTAGGCATTAGGCTTTAGGCGCTAGGCGCTAGGCCTTAGCAAAATACAATCAAGAATCCATATAATAAAGATAACATAAATCAATGCAAACTGCAAGAATTAAATACAGGCCTTCCAGCCCCATCCTACACCTTCCCCAGAGTACCGGAGAAGGAAATTCTCCCCTCGCCAGTACTCTGGAGAGGGGCTTGGGGTGAGGTCTTACTCTCCTCGCCAGTACTCGCAAGGACCCCTCGCAAGGACGGTCCTTGCGAGGGGTTGGGGGTGAGGTCTATTAATTTAAAAAATATTGGCTCCAGCGTTTCTCTCCAGTTTTCTTAAGGACATTGTCCTTTACCATAGAAACAAGTTCTCTTTGCAAAGTTTTTTCTCCCATCTCTTCTCCGAGATTTTTAATCGCAATTATGATGTCCTTTATACTTGCACCAATAGATTTATCCACACCAGAGGACGGACGAGCTTTTAAAATTTTTATTATTAATTCTCTTCTTTTATTTTTTATAATATCAAACCCCGAACGAAAGCCTTCGGCTTCGTACGGGGCAAGACCCTTCTTTCCTTCTACTTTGCTTAATGCTTTTAACAACGTACTTCCCTTTTGGACACCAATTCTAGTTCCTTGTCCTTTATTAAAGGACACGTTTGTTTCACCACCAGACATCCTAATAAATCTTTGATGTCCGTTAGGAAACGAGGAAGATGAAGGCCTCTCATCATTACCACCCCCTTCCCCCTCCTCATCAAGGAGGGGAGATTTGGATATAAATTCTTCAAGCCAAAGATGGTCCTGATTCGTGAAATCTTTAATAGATTGTTTCAACTCTACAAACTCTTTTTTTAATATATTGTAATTCATTTCAGAAATCATATTAATATCTGATGCAATGCTCAAAAAGGACAAAACTGAAGAGATTTTTTCATCAAGACTATTAAAATGTCCTTTTTGTAAAGAAGTAGTGTCTGATAGAATTTCTATACCTAATGTCCTTAACTTGGAACGAATTGGTTCCTCTTTTTCCATTGTGTCCGTTACCATATAAAGGGCGGTAACAAGTTTGTTTGTTTTGGTATAGGAGATAATAATAGAAGACATATCAAAGGTGCCTGCCCCGTACGAAGTCAAAGACTTTCGTTCGGGGTCTTTTACAGAATCTTTAGATGTGTCTTTTAGGTTTTTATTTTCACCTAACATGCTGTCCATTATATACACCCCCACACCTATTTGCAAGTCCTTTAGAATAAAATAGGTGTGGGGGTATAGGACAAGAAAAAATGCAAGCGAATTTAATTCCCCTCTTGAGGGGTGGCTCGCTTTAGCAAGACGGGGTGGAAAACTTAATTTCTGAAATACAAAATTCCAAATACTCCACCCCGCCCTTTGGGCACCCCTCAAGAGGGGAATTTTTAAATTCATTTTAAAAATTAATTTTTTATTTTTTGTGCTAAAATATACTGTATGGCAAAAAACAATAAGCAGAAAAATAACAAAGAATCTTCCAATAAAAATTCTTATTCAATCAGTAAATTAAAAATTGAAACTATGCACAGCATCTGGGCAATACTTTTTTTTGTGTTAGCATTGTTTCTCTTAATGTCTATCCCCCTCTTCGAGCTAGGTGGTGTGGCAGGAAAAAATATTTATGAATTCTTAAGTTATTTTTTTGGTATCGGATACATACTTCTTCCACTTCTCTTCGTATTGCTCGGGTCATCATTTCTGAAATCAGAAACTCCAAACATAGGTGCAACGCGCGCGATAAGTGGAACAATGTTTTTACTCTCTAGTCTCGGTATGATAGACGTCGTTTCAACCCTACACGCAGGAGGACTTTTGGGAAGAATTTTATCGACTCCACTCGTCTATCTTTTCGATGTCTATGCTAGCATAATCTTCCTCGGCGCAATTTTAATAATTTCAATTCTCGTGATGTTCGATGCAAAGCCAGACCTCGCTTCACTACTCAAAAGATTTTTGAATTTTATAAAAAGAAAAAAACCTATCGAAAACATTCCAGACACTTTGAATGCAGACGAAATGAAAGAAGTAGAGAAAGTTTCTGCTCCCCTCCTTGATAAGGAGGGGGCTGGGGGTGGTAATTCTAAAAAATCACCACCTCGCCATTCAGGCACTTCTCCTCAACAAGGAGGAGAAAATGAAGATGAGGAAATTGAATTTAAAAAGCTAAAGCCTAGAGCCTACGGCCTAATGCCTAATTATGTCCCTCCCCCACTCTCACTACTCGAAGAAGATCAGGGTAAACCAAATACAGGAGACATCAAAGCAAATGCAAATATTATAAAACGCACACTAGCAAATTTCGGTATTGAAGTGGAAATGGATGAAATAACTGTCGGACCAACTGTCACACGTTATGCTTTGAAACCAGCTGAAGGAGTGAAACTCTCACGCATAGTCGGATTACAAAATGACCTCGCACTCTCTCTGGCTGCACACCCTATACGTATAGAAGCACCTATCCCTGGTAAATCACTCGTAGGTATTGAAATTCCAAATAAATCAAAATCAATAGTCGGGCTCGCTACATTACTATCAGATGCTAAGTTTCAAAATTCTGCAAAACCTCTCACCGTAGCATTAGGGCGTGGAATATCAGGAAAAGCTATGTTTGGAAATCTTGCAAAAATGCCACATATACTCGTCGCAGGAACTACTGGTTCTGGAAAATCGGTGACCATACATTCTATGATAACTTCCCTATTGTATAGAAATGGACCAGATGATCTAAAACTCATATTGATCGACCCAAAACGAGTAGAGCTAACGCTGTATAATAACATTCCACATTTACTCACTCCTGTGATAACAGATGCAAAGAAAACAATCCTTGCTCTCAAATGGGCTGCAAAAGAAATGGATCGCCGTTATGACATACTTGAAGCAGAGTCTGTACGAGATATAGAAAGCTATCACAACAATATTTATGGGAAAAAACCACCTCGCCCTTCAGGCACTCCTCCTTCAAAAGGAGGAGAAGCTTCCCTCCTTAATAAGGAGGAAGTTGAGGGTGGTGATCGTTTACCATACATAGTCATTATAATAGACGAACTAGCAGATATAATGACTGCTTATCCAAGAGAGCTCGAATCCGCAATAGTTCGCCTAGCACAAATGTCTAGAGCTGTCGGTATACATTTGATCTTATCCACGCAACGCCCAGAGGTGAATGTCATCACAGGACTCATCAAAGCCAACATCCCTGCTCGTGTAGCACTCAAAGTATCTTCACAGATAGATTCGCGTACAATACTCGATGCTGGTGGAGCTGAAAAATTGCTCGGCGCTGGAGATATGTTGTATTCCTCCGGAGATGCTCAACCAGAACGCTTGCAGTCCGCATTCATATCAGAAACAGAAGTTAAAAAAGTTGTAAAATATTTAGCAGATGCATATAAAGATGAAATAACTAATGAAATATCTTTAACCTCTGGATCTATTTCTGCCGATAAAAGTATTTTTGAAAGTGTCTTGGCTGATGAAAAAAAAGAAGATATGGATGATGATTTATACGAAGATGCGCGAAGCATTGTCGTCGAAACACAAAAAGCCTCTGTGTCGTACATACAAAGGAAACTAGGCGTAGGATATTCAAGAGCTGCAAAACTCGTGGATATGTTAGAAGACCATGGAGTAGTGGGGCCATCTGATGGATCTAAGCCAAGAGAGGTACTGGAGAAAATAAATCGAAATGAAGATGGAACAAACATAATTTAATAAAACACCTCACCCCAACCCCTCTCCTTAAAAAGGAGAGGGGGAAATCAAAAAAATGCAAAATAATGCTAAAAAAATATTAAAAATTGGTTCTCTGTCACTTCTTTTTCTTTTTATAATCATTTATTCTTTTTTTATATCAAAAGATTTAATATTTGGTGTAAAAATAAAAAATGTAAATATGACGGTAAATGGTTCACTCGTGCAAGATGGAACAAAAGTTACAGATAATATTTTAAAAATAACAGGCACTGCAAAAAATGCTAATAAATTAACTTTAAATGACCGTGTAATATCTGTGGACTTAAAAGGTAACTTTGACGAGACAATTGCCTTACTTTTAGGATATAATATAATTAGTATAAAAGCACAAGATGAATTTGGGAACAATGATGAAAAAATTTATAAATTAATGTATTAAAGAATTTATAAATAAAAATTTTAAGAGTCGTGTTGGTCCCCTGTCCTCACGGTCTCCGAGGGCGAAGGCTCAGAAATTTTTGATTTATAAATTCTTTACAAAGAAAAAATATGCAAAAGAAAAAAGAAAAAAAAGAGGATAAAACAATGGGTATATCAATGCTAGATGATACCATAAAAGCTATCCAAGCAAAATTTGGAGAAGGTTCTATTATGAAACTCGGTGACTCACCTAAAGTAGATGTGAATACAATACCTACAGGCTCTATCGGGCTCGATATGGCTTTGGGCGTCGGTGGAATACCACGCGGAAGAATTATTGAAATATTCGGACCAGAATCTTCTGGAAAGACTACCCTTTCACTACATATAGTAGCTGAAGCGCAAAAACTCGGCGGAGTTTGTGCATATATAGATGCTGAGCACGCAATGGATCCTGATTATACAAAAAAACTCGGAGTTAATATTGATAACTTACTCATCTCTCAACCAGACACAGGCGAACAAGCGCTTGAAATAGTAGAATCCCTAGTACGAACTGGAAAAATTGACGTCATCGTCATCGATTCTGTAGCTGCACTCACACCAAAAGATGAGATAGAGGGAGATATGGGAGCTTATCACGTTGGAAAACAAGCAAGACTAATGTCTCAAGCTCTTCGCAAGCTCACAGCTATCGTTGCCAAAAGTAAGACTGTCGTAATTTTTATAAATCAAATAAGAATGCAAATAGGTGTGATGTTTGGAAATCCTGAAACCACTACTGGAGGAAAAGCTCTCAAATTCTATACTTCTGTAAGACTCGATATTCGTAAAATTGCTCAAATAAAAAAAGGAGAAGAAATAGTAGGAAGTCGTACACGTGTGAAAGTTGTAAAAAATAAAGTCGCTGCACCATTCAAGCAAACAGAATTTGATATCATTTACAACGAAGGAATATCTCGTGAAGGTGAAGTCATAGCACTCGGAGAAAAATTCAAAATTGTAGAAAAAACTGGAAATTCATATTTTTATTCCCCTACCGTAAAAGACGCAACAGGAGAAAAAATAAAATTAGGTGTCGGATATGACAACACTCGCACATTTTTGAAAGAAAATAAAAAAATAACAGAACAGATATTGAAAGAGATAAAGAAGAAATTTACAGAAACAATTTAAACCTCACCCCCCTACCCCCTCTCCAGATTACTAGCGAGGGGGTTTGTTATATGATTATACAATGACCAAATTAACAACAATAGTAAAAGCAAGGCATCTTCGTCAAGAAGAAACAAAAGTAGAAAAAATACTCTGGGAAAAATTAAGAAACCGAAAACTTGGACTAAAATTTAGAAGGCAACATCCTATTGATATGTATATATTAGATTTTTATGTCCCAGAAATTAAATTTGGGATAGAATTGGATGGTTCAATTCACAATATAAAAGAAAATAAGGAATATGATAAAGAAAGAACTGAATATCTAAGATCTAAAAACATAAAAATCTTAAGATTTCAGAATTCAGAAATAGAAAATAATCTAGATATGGTGTTAAATAAAATCAAAGAAAAAATAAAAGAATTAAGTATTTAAACTTTTCCCCTCGCCAACTTGTTGGAGAGGGGTCAGGGGTGAGGCAGTTGATTAAAAATATTTTTCTGATAGTATAAAAATATGTCACAATTACAATACAGTGAAATAAGAGAGAAAAAAATAATTATTTATAGTGATGAGCCTTGTGAAGTAATAGATTCTCATGTCGCACGAACACAACAGAGAAAACCTCAAAACCAAGTAAAACTAAGAAGCTTGATAACTGGCAAAACTATTTCTGCCACTTTTCATGTTTCTGATTCAGCAATGGAAGCGGATATAGAAAAAAAAGATGTTAAATTTCTTTATCATAATAAAGGTCAATATTGGTTTTGTAATAAAGATGATCCTAAAAATAGATTTGAGCTAGATTCATCTCTCATCGGTGATGCTGGTAAATTTTTTAAAGAAAATGGTCTTGTCACTGCCCTAGTGTGGGATGACGATGATGAAGATTCTTCGAATTCCTCAGGACTAGGAAGAATAATAAAAATAAGTTTACCCATAAAGATGGAATTCAAAGTAAAAGAAGCACCTCCTGCTGTGCGTGGAGATACTTCAAAAAGTGGTAATAAAATAATCACACTAGAAAACGGAACGACGATAAGCGCTCCAATGTTTATAGAGGAAGGAGATGTTATACGTTTAAATACTGAAACTGGGTTATATGTGGAGAGAGTTTAAAAAATAAATTCAAAAAATAAAAAAGCAGATTATTATTTTATATTACACAAAAATTTTCTACTGAAAATTTTCTATGTCCGTCGCCGTCGCGACTTCCAATGTAATCTAAAACAATAATCTGCTTTTTTATTTTAATTTATTTAGCTACGAATGGTAGCAAACCTAAGAATCGTGCGTTTTTAATAGCTCCTGCTAAGGCGCGTTGATTTTTCATCGTAACACCAGTGCGCTTATGATTTATAATCTTACCATTAGGATTTAAAAATTTTCTTAGAATTTCTATATCCTTATAATCTATATGTTTTATATTGTTTGCTGAAAAATAATCTTGTTTCATCCCGTTTAGAAGCAGGTCGCGGTCTTATTTTAAAAATAAAACCCCTGCTTATTTAATTAACATCTAATAATTTCTTAATTCCCGTTACCAACTGCGACCGCGGCTTCTAACGGGATTCATTTCCACCTAAAATGGTATATCTTCTGGATTGATATCTTCTTCTGGATATTCTATCGTATCAATTTCTTCTTTTTCTTTTGTATCTGCTACTTTTCCAGAATCAGTACTTGGCGTAGCCGTACCTGAACCTCCACTCTTTGGACCAAATTGTGTACGATCTGCAACTATTTCTGTACGATACTTTTTCTCTCCACTTGTTTTATCTTCCCAACTTCTTGTCTGCATTCTACCTTCAACCAAAATAGAACTTCCCTTTTTCATATATTGAGCGACTGTCTCTGCTTGACGTCCAAACACTACAACATTGTGATAATCAGTAGATTCTTGTCGTACTCCATTTTTATCTTTCCAAACACGATTAGTAGCTAAAGAAAACGAACAAACTTTTATTCCAGATGGAAGAGAGCGAATTTCTGGATCACGAGTAAGATTCCCTATTACAATTGCTTTGTTTAAATACATCCCGTTAGAAGCAGGTCGCGGTCTTAATTTTTTTACATAAGAAACGCCCCCACTAAATTAATATTTATAATATTTTATATATCCAGTTGTCAGCTGCGACCGCGGCTTCTAACGGGATACATATATTTTATATTGTGACTAATTATACTGCAACCATTGCATCTATCTCTTTATCTATTTCTTCTTTATCAATAGGAATTACTGTCTCGTTTCCTCCATCTTTCTTTGTCATAATTATCTTTTTTCTAGAATCTTTGTGTATAAACCTCTTGGCAGCTATAGTATTTTCTTTTACTGTCTTCAAGATTAGAAATCTGATAAAGTTTGGATCTAAGTCAACTTTCTTTTTAAACTCTAAAATCTTATCTCTACCCATTTCAAATTTAGTCCAGCCAAAATATGCTGTATCAAATCTATTTCGCACATTCTGTGTGACCTTAAGCATCGTATAAGCAAGCGAAATCATTTTAGGCATTTCGTCTGAAATTATTTCTCCACCTAAGCTAGATACAAGCTCTTTCAAATTACCATAAACAACTGGCACATTTTCTTCTTCAATAGTTGGTATCAAAAGATAGCCAATTTCATAAACTCTAGAGTTTACTTCTACGTCTTCTTTATTATCTTCCATTTGTATAATTATTAATTACTTTTAAAAAATCTCACTACGGACCTTCACCCGCCATAGGCTGGGTTTGTGTTACGACTTTATAATCGCAACAAATGAGACTCAAACATGATAGCAATTATATGCCTAAATGTCAAAAAGTTTTCTCGCATTCTTTATCACAGCTCTTGCGACTTCTTCTTCGGATAAATTTTTTACCAAAGCTATCTTTTTTACTATTTCTTTTACATAAGAAGGTTCATTGCGTTTTCCACGATAAGGCACTGGTGCAACATATGGACTATCTGTATCGGTCAATATCATATCAAGTGGTGTTTCTCGTATTACAGCTTCATAATCACAAATTTCTGGTTTTGGTTTATATGTAATAGGTCCTGCAAATGAAATATAAATACCTCGATCAACAAATCTTTTCATATCTTCTATACTACCTGCAAAAAAATGAGATACACCTCTTACTTTAGGAAATTTTTTTAATAATTCACAAGTATCAAAATATGCATTCCTTTGGATTGCCTGTGGTGAGCCTGCTTGCACTGAAGAACTTGAATGTGTCGAACCATTACGAATATGAAGCATTAAAGGTTTTTTTAATTCATCTGCAAGTTCAATCTGTTCAATAAATGCTTTTTTTTGTTTTTTTATTGAATCTAAATCCATATGATAATAATCTAAACCACATTCACCTATAGCTACAACTTTTGGATCTTTTAAAAGTTCTCTATAAACATTCTTATTAAAAACTTCACCGCGAGAAATAAATTCTTTTGTCTCAGAACCTAATTCATCTTCATCATGATGTGAAACACTCGTATGTATCGGATGTAAACCGATAACAGCAAAGACACCTTCTTCATATCTATGAGCCAATTTAATTGCAGCACGAGAAGTATCTATTTGAGTACCAACATTGAAAAACCAAGTACCACTATCAAGCGCCCTACGAATAACTGCATCGTGATCTTCTTCAAAGACTTTAAAATTTACATGAGCATGTATATCTATATATTTTGGAATCATATTATTCTTTTCGTAAAAACAAAGGCTCGCTTGGTTTTTTGTTTTCTTTAATTAATCTTTGTATTTTTTGACTCGTTTCTGGCATCACAGGATTCAACATTTGTGTAATAGTATATAATTCCGAAACTAATTCTTTAATCATTATTTTTCCTTTTTCTTCATCAATTTTTACAACCTTAAATGGTTCTGTCCCCTGAATTTTTTTATCAAGATCTTGTATCTTATCCCAAATAAAATCCATTGCATTTTTAATATCAAAATCTTCATATGTCTTAAAATATTCTGTAAAATCAATTTTCTCTGGAATTTCTGGACACTTTTCCAAATATTTTTCTGAAAGAGTTAAAATTCGAGAAGACAAATTACCAAGCCCATTTGCTAACCCTGAATTATATGCATCTTTAAATCGTTCTATAGTAAAAGGACTATCTTCAAAACTACTTATTTCTCTTAAAAGAAAATACCTCAATGCCTCTGTGCCATATTCGGCTACAATATCTCTCGGGTCAACTCCATTTCCTAAAGATTTAGACATCCTGATTCCTCCTTCACCTGTAATAAAACCATCTACCACTATTTGATGAGAATTCGGCAAACCTGCCGCAATCAACATCGCTTGCCACATAGCTCCTTGAAAACGAGTATTATCTTTTCCACAATATTGTGTAGGGTTTCCATTTACCCAATATTTTTCAAATAAATTATCCTCAGGTTTACCCTGAGCGGAGTCGAAGGGCCAGCCAAGAGTAGAAATATAATTTGTTAATGCATCAAACCAAACATACATCACCTGAGTATCATCATCTGGAACTCCTATTCCCCATGGCATTTTTGATTTTAATCTTGAAATAGAAAAATCTTGTAACCCATTTTTTACAAAAGTTTTTATCTCATTGAAACGAAAATCTGGAATTATAAAATTTGGATTTTTTTCATAAAAATTAAGAAGTTTGTCCCCAAATGCTGAATACTTAAAAAAGTAATTTTCTTCATTTATTTTAGAAACTTTTACACCTGGATGATCTGAACATTCGTCATTGTTTAATTCAGAATCTGTTTTTTCACTTTCACAACCAACACAATATTTCGCTTCATAATTTTTTTTATAAATATAACCATTTTGAGATACTCTTTTCCAAAATTCTTGTGTTGCGATCTCATGGTGTTTGTCTGTAGTACGAATAAAGTGAATATCATCACTCATTCCAAACATTTTTAACTGTTCTTTAAAAGTTTCAAATGCTTTATCAACAAAATTTTGAATTTCTATCCCACTTTCTTGAGCTTTTCCATAAATTTTTATTCCATGTTCATCTGTACCAGTATTAAAATAAACATCATACCCAATAAGTTTCTTATAACGAGCTATAGTATCAGCACGCACAAGCTCAAGAGCATGCCCCATATGAAGAGGTGCATTTACGTAAGGTAGTGTGGTAGTAATATAAAAACTATTTATTTTCATTTTTTTCTCTAGCAAAAGTTTTATGTTTCTCAACGTCATTTATTAATTCCATCAAAAATACAGCTACGGGTATAGCAAGGACCAATCCCCAAAATCCTCCTAATTCAAAACCTATTACAACAGCAATAATGACAACTAAAGGAGAAAGACCAACAACACTCTTTATAACAAGTGGAGAAAATAAAAAAACTTCAAACTGATGCAGTATTACATATGCTCCACCAACCATCAATGCAGTTGAAATTCCTCCTGTAAGATATGAAAAATAAATAGCTGGAACAAGAGCAACTAAAATACCATAAGGTATAAGCTCCATTATTCCTGCAATAATAGCTAAAAGTAAAGCATATTGAATTCCCATTATGGATAACATTAAATACGTCAAAATAGTTATCAAAACACCTAAAAGCATCTGCCCTTTCATCCATAAAGCAATTTTAGTACGTGAACGTTCCCATAAATCTACTGCATACTCTTCATATTTAATAGGTAAAATAATTCTCAAAAATTTCTCTATTCCTTTTTCTTGAATTGAAAGATAAAAAGAAATAAGAACTATAAGCACAACATTAAATATGCTTCCAAAAGCTACAGAAAGCATTTGGAAAAAGCCCCCAGAAAGATTCGTAACAAAAGCAGAAGATGTCTCTAGAAGCGTAGTTATAGATAAACTGTGAGAAAGATTATTTATAATATCCTTAGCACCTCCAAATGCATCATTTCTAAAATAATTTATTATTGAAGAATCTGGAATATACAAAGACAAAAATACTGAAAAATTATAGAGCTCAGTTATCAAGAGTGGCACAAAAAGATAAAACAACAAAGCTAAAGAAATGATCGTAGTAAAATATATAATAACTACTCCAAAAATTCTGCTAATTTTTAATTTTTTTAAGTGAGGTATGCCTGATTCTACGAAAGAAGCTAATATAATAGCAGTCAAAACAACAAGAAGAACATCTCTCAAAAACCAAACTAAAAAAAATCCAAGTGCCACGAGAAAAAATCGGATTATTGTCCCAGTACTTATTGAAACAGAATTAATATCTTCTTTTTCAAACATATAAATATAATACCACAAAATACACCTCTCCCCAACCCTCTCCTTATCAAGGAGAGGGCGAAGGGTGAGGTTACCTAGAATTTCAATATTTTAGAAAATTTAGACTTATCTTTAAAAGGTCCAATAAGTGCTAAGTTGAGTTTATTATCGGTAAAAATAATATTTGCTATATCTTTGATTTGTTTTGCTGTAACATTACGTATTTCCCTCGCTTTTTCTTCTGCACTTTTCATTTCACGTTTTAAAAGTTCTTGACCACCATAAAAATTTGCAATATCATCGCTAGACTCAAGAGAAAGTTTCATATTCCCTATCAAACATTCTTTTACTTTATTTAATTCTTCTTTTTCAACTAAATTTTCTTTTAGTTTTTTACATTCTTCTATGACTGCAACAATTACTTCATTTATTCTTTTATTATCAACACCAGCTGAAACTTGGAAGAAACCATGATCAGTAAAAGCATCGTTATAAGCACGAACATAATAACCAACACCCATCTCCTCACGTAATTTTTGAAAAAGTCTTGAACTCATTCCTCCTCCTAAAACTCCGCCTAAAACAGAAAGAATGGAACTTTTTTTATTAAATAAATCAAAACTACGTACACTTAAAACAAAATGTGTCTGATCTGTCTTTTTAAACTTAACTAATGTTTCTGGTTTTGTTTGTAACTCCTTTACTTTTAATTTTTTTTCTTTTTTACCACGCAAAACTTTTCCAAAAATTTTATTTACTTCTTGCATTACCATTTTTTCATTTATATTTCCTGAAACTATCATAACAGTGGCTTCTGGTAAATAATGTGCTTTTTTATATTTTACAAAATCATCACGTTTCATCTTTAAAATATTTTTCTTATTACCAGCGATATTCCACCCTGCTGGCTGATCACCATAGAGAAGCTCCATCATCAAATCTTGAACATGCCTATTGGGAAGATCCTCATACATATTTATTTCTTCTATTATCACACCTTTTTCTTTCTGCATTTCAATCTCAGGAAAAGTAGAATTTAAATAAATATCTGAAACAACATCAAAAACTTTTTTAAAGTGTTTAGCGTCAGACTTTGCATAATATCCTGTATATTCTTGTGCTGTAAAAGCATTGTATTGAGAACCAATAGCATCTAATTCTTTTGAAATATCTATAGCCTTGGGCCTCTTAACTGTCCCCTTAAAACACATGTGTTCCAAAAAATGAGATAAACCATTTATTTTTTTTGTCTCATATTTAGAACCTGCTTCAACTAACACTAAAACAGTCACCGTAGGATTATCCTTCATCGGTACTGTCACAACTCGCAAACCATTTCCTAAAACCTTTTTTGTAAATTTCATAATTATATTATCGCAAATCTTTAAGAAAATTCAAAATTTTTCTTTTTTTGTTTAAGTCAGGAAAAATTTTTTTAACACTTGGTACTTTATATTTTATTTTTTTAATTCTGTCATAATAAAAACCTTTTTGGTAAGAAAAAACACATTTTTTAATATCTTTATCAATCATTTTTTGTTCTTTCTTGGTAAAATATTCACTACGTTTTACATAAAAATGAGCCCAAACACCTAAACCTTTTTTAAAATGTATTTCCACTAAACGACCATTCATAATAGCAAAAGACCAGTCATCATTAAATTTTATATTATTTTTCTTTTGAATTTTTTTCATATATTTTCTCTACCCTTCGCAAGGACGGTCCTTGCGAAGGGTTCCTCAACATCAGTAAAATAATCTTCAATAAATTCTTTAAACGATTTGGCATCTTCAAAATAATCAGGGAATTTCCCTGGTTTTATTATATTCTTTTCTACTCTTTCCTCTCCAATATAATCAGGATAACTTGAGTACCTATATAATTCTAAAAATTTATTCATCTTATTTGATTGTTTGTTTATTTGTTCTTCCCATTTAGGAAATTCTATCTCTAGGGGATTTAAATGAATGTACGCAAACAATTGTCGTAAATAATTATCATCAACTCCAATTAATTTTGATTTAAATAATCCTCCAAATAAAGCCCCTTTTCTTTGGTATTTTATATTAAAAAACATAGAATAAGCTGTACCAAGTTTTTTCATAAATTTGGTTATTCCGCCATCTACCTCTTGTCTAACAATCATATGAAAATGATTTGTCATAAGACACCATGCTCCTATAGAAACAAGCGGTTCACCTTTTTCTGAAATTAGAATTTCGTTAAATGTTTTCTCCTGTTTATTTAAAATATCATCAAGACGAAAAGGTTGATCAGAGTTTGATAAATACAACAATATCATAAACCGTTCATAATCCCTTCTTAATTTAAAGATTACTCGTTTGTCAATACCTCTATTATAAATATGATAATATTCACCAGTAACAAATGGATCTTTACGTAACATCTATAAATAATAGCAAAAACTTAGTCTTTTCGCAAGGACGGTCCTTGCGAAAGGTTATGAAATTATTGTATAGAAGATGTATAAACTCCATTGAAAGAATATATTATAGCTCCTGAGTTCGCATCCAGTACAACTATCACTCCTCCATTTGAAACCGACCAAACTAGTGCATAATTTTCTATATTATTACTTGACCCAGCATTTTTATCCCAATAACCAAGTTTAGGTTCTGCATTTTTAAGAGTTGGTTGTTCTGAATTTGCTTTAGCTCTCGCCTCTGATTTAGAAATACTAGGATTTTGAGAAACATTAATATCTACAAAATTTATATCATTCGAAAATACTCTAAAATTTCTTGAACTTGGAGAAAAATGAATACCAAGTTGACTCGTAAAAACTGGAAGAGATTTATAAAAAACATTAAACCAAGCTCTTGTAATTCCTGTTTCTGATTCTTCTACAACAGTACGAGAAGACAAAGTAAAACTATACCCTGTTGGATTTTTATCATAAATAAATAAACTGTCACGCTCCCTATTTTCCCAGTCATTCTTAATAGAACGTAAACGACTTAAGTCAATATTATTCTTCTGTAATAATTCAGACACTTTTTGTCCAAACTGATTTTCAACTTTTTGCTCTAACTGTTTTTCTTTTTTTTCTTCTTCGTTATTATAAGAAAAATTATTCCAAAGAGTGTATACTCCACTTACAGCGAAAAGAGCAATTATTAATGCAATTAAAAAAAATTTTATATTTCTTCATATTTTTTAAAAATTAATTTATAAAAATACTTCTAACTAATTTTATCTTTTATATATTTTTTTAAATCTTCTACTTTTATTCTCTCCTGTTCTCCTGTATCTCTATCGCGTACTGTTACTGTTTCATTTTCTAATGTATCAAAATCAACAACTATACAAAACGGTGTGCCTATCTCGTCTTGACGACGGTAACGCTTACCTATGTTGCCATTATCATCCCAAATCACTCGGCCAAATTCTGCTTTAAGAGGAGCAAATACTTTATCATTTGCATATTCCACAAGCTCTATTTTATTTTTAAGTAATGGCGAAACTGCACAAATAACTGGCGCAATATTTGGTTTAAATTTTAAGTACGAGCGAATCTCTCCATTTTTTTCATCCTCGGTATAAACAGAAATTAATAAAGCAAGTAAAACACGACCAACACCAATAGATGGTTCTATAACGTGTGGAACTATTTTTTCACTTCTCTCTTCATCAATATAATCAAGTTTGTGATTATTCAAATCAAAATCTGTTCTATAAGCTAAACCAAGAAGTTCTTTTTGTCCAAAAGGAAAATCAAATTCAAAATCTATCGTTCTTTTTGAATAATGCGCACGATCTTGATCTCCAACTTCAACTTCATGAACTTTCCCCATATTTATACCTATTTCTTCCATAAAATCGAGCATCTCACTTCTCCAATATTCAAAATATTTTTCCCAATCTTCATTTCTTATAAAATATTCTATTTCCATTTGTTCAAATTCACGAACACGAAAAATAAAATCCCGTGGTGTAATTTCATTTCTAAAAGCCTTACCAATCTGAGCAATACCAAAAGGAAGTTTTGGATGAAAAGCATCTACTGTATTTTTAAAATTCACAAATATACCTTGAGCTGTCTCTGGACGTAAATATGAAATAGCAGAAGAATCATCAGATGCTCCAACACGTGTCTGAAACATCATATTAAATTGTTTCGCTTCACTTAATTTTCCATTACAATTTGGACATTTATTTTTATCATCAATTTGATCAATACGAAATTTTTCTTTACATTTTTCACATTCAACCATCGGATCTGCAAAATTTGCAACATGTCCTGCGTTTTGCCAAACCTCCTGACGCATCAGTATCGCTGCATCAATACCATACATATCACGTCTACTATCTACAAATTTCTTCCACCAAAATTGTGTAACATTATTTTTTAAAGCAACACCAAAATGTGCCCAATCCCATATTCCTCCTAATCCACCATAAATTTCTGAACCTTGAAATACAAAACCTCGTCTTTTACAAAGTGAGACTATTTTTTCCATTAAATTAATTTCTTCTTTTTCCATATTTTTTATATATACTTTCAAAAACAACTTATTGAATCACAATACCACCATTTGCTGGGAAACTAGGATCACTCAAAAGTCTTGTATTTAATAATGTTTTATTCACTTTCACATCAACATTAGCAAAATCATCATGCCCAGTCAAAGTTGCACTATTTATAATAACTGGAATCGTATTTAGTTGAGAAAGTGAAGGAGTGAGTTCTACTTGAAAAAAAATCTCTTTATCTGCTTCAGTAATTCCTGTACCTTTCAAAATCGTACCAACATTCCAAATTATTTCTTTTGTAGAATTATTATAAACTAAATCCTCTGTTGATGGAGAAAATGGACCTACAAATTTTATCCATGATGGAATAGAAGAACGAATTTGCACATTAGAAATATTATTTGCAGTATTAGAAAGAGACCAAACAATAGTATATTTTGTTTTTTGTTCTACTTTTGGAGGAATCGGACCACTGTTTACAAAAGGTCCAGAATAATAAAGCGCTTTAGTTAAAAATCCAACATCAGAAATAATTTTTACAACCTTAGATTCTGTATTAGTTAATTTTGTACCACTGCCTTGTCCTTCTACTCCTGTAATCGAAACATCTATATTAATAGAAGGAAGGGACATAATTCCATTTGCTGCAGAAAAAAGAGAAAGAGAAGAAAGTGAAAAAGAGACTTGTCCTGATTCACCAGGGCTTATTTCAATAAATTTATTTTGAGAATTTTTATCCCAAACTATCAAATTTTGCGCAGAATCATAAAAACCTTGTTTAGCAACTATTGTATTACGATCAACTGCATTACCAGAAATTTTCGCTCTAATTTCTAAATTATTTATATTTGTATCTAAATTATTCCTCCATAATATAGTGCCTTCAATTGAAGATTTTGTATCTATTGCATATTCTCTTTGAGAAACACCATTTATAGAAAGAGTAGCCTCAATTGAAGATTTTTTCACCATAACAGTACGTTCCAAAGAATTAAAAAGGACTCCAATCAAAGATTTATTTGTTGTAGATTGTGATCCACTAGAAACACGAAATACTTTTTCTTCTCCATCAAAAACATCAACCATTTTACCAAGAATAGAAATATCATGTTCTGCGCCGGGAGCAAGATCTCCTAAATTCCAAATATTATTTCCCAAAGATGGAGATGGTGTCGCTTTTATAAATTGAAAACCAATAGGATAATCAACTTTTAAAAGTATGCTAGAAACTGGTTTAGTGGCATCAAGTGTAACTTTTACTCCAAGAGTAATTTCTTGATTTGAACTGATAGTAGAAGGAGCATCTATTGAAAGATTTATTGGAGTAGAATTTATGGAAACATTAAAAAGTTTATTTGTAACAAAAATAGCATTTGATCCTTCCACTCGATATTCAAGAGAAATTTTTATCTGACGCGAAGTTCCTTGTTCACCAAAAAGTATTAATTTTACATTCTCATTCTTTATTCCGCCAGCTGGTATGTCTCCTAAAGATAAACGAATATGCTCATTGTCTTCTGGTAACCCAGTTTCTGAGCTTTTTGGATATTCTATAATAAGATCAGTAAGAAGAAGTGAAGAATTATTTTTATTCACTATTTCAAGTAATAATGGATAAATCTCTCCCCCACCAGTAAAAGTATTACCTAATATAGAAATATTAATATTGTCATTAGAAACTGTATTTCCTTTTGCAAAAAACATATAAGAAGCATAGCTTAATGCTAAAATAAAAAATATTATTGAAAATATAAAAAATTTTTTAAACATTGTTGTTTTCGCAAAAAACTTTTCCATAAAACCTATCTTCCTTTCTTCTTTCTCCCAAGAATCTTTTATATCCTTATTTTCAAAATGAGGAAAATTGTCATGATATTTAATTCTCGTTTGATAGTTTTTACTGAAAAGTTTACTTTTCAAATCTTCTATCCTATTTAATTTATCTTTATCTTCTAGGGGCATCTCCTAATTGTATCACTTCAAACAAAATTTTAAAAACCCAATATATTTTTAGAGATGCGTTTCTTTGAGTGCTTTATTTATTTGATATAATATTTTTGTTCTACTTTTAGAAACTTTAAACATTAAATCCTCTTCAAATGGTGATTTAATGAAATCTTTTAAAATTTCATTACCTCCTATATAACCCAAATTATTAAGGATACGTAAAACAATAATAACTTCAATATTGTGAAGTTCTTCTTTTGTCTCTGCTTTCTCTAAAACAAATAATCCATTCAATAAATCAACAAACAAAACTTCGTTGGCGTCTTCTCCCGGAAGTAATCGTTTTAATAATTTAGAAATATTCATAAATATTTTTAAATTCTCTATCTTATATAAATTCTCAAGTTTATTTGTTTTAGAAGCACTTGTAATTCGCCAAAAATCTTTTCCTTTTACAAAATCAATTTTTACATAAGAAAAATCCTGCAAAACAAAACGAAGTTTTGAAGACATTTTTCGTACCCCCTGAGCACTAGCAAAAATCATCCCCAAATCACGCGTAAAAATAGAATAATACTTCCCTGTTTCTCCAAAGTTCTGATTTCCCAATATTATTCCTTCTGTGTGATGTATATAGTGCATAAAATATATTTTAACATAATTGATTATATCAATAAACATTACTCAACACTTTCAGACGATAGGACAAATGTGTCGATAAAATTACTGTTTCCTTTTAAGATTATATACTCTAACTCCATCATTAACTTTTAAATATCTTAGTCTTTCAGTAAATTCTTTCGGCAAAGGTCCATAGCCAATCCAAACACTCTTTTGAATCATTTCAAAGTCCCATTCTTTTATTTGATTCCTAATCCAAGTTCTGACTTTCCTCTTTGTTTCTGGTATATCAAATATTATGAGAATTTTATTGTCTTTTAATGGTTTCTCTTTTACTCTCCTATACGGATTCTGAAAAAACATCTTTCCTTTTCGAGAAAGATAAAATGTGTCGTTTTTGTCTTCCAAAATTCCACGTTTTTTTAATCTGTATATATTTTGATAATATACATTTTGAGAAATTTTACGCTTTTTTTGTATTCGCTGCCATAAAATTTTTTTCCTTATAGAAGTGGAGCGACAAGAAAGAAGAAAAGCAATTAATTCATCAGTAAAAGTTGTTTCGCAATACATTTCAATATTATACTACATAACACTTTCAGACGATAGGATGAAGGTGTTAAGGAAGTAAAAATTATTTTATTTAAACATTTTCATCTAAAAACTTTTTTAAATCTTCAAGATTTTTCTCATCATTGTCATAATAATATGTTTTAATACCAACTGATTGAGCACTTTTTACAGCATCCATATTGTGTTCAAAATAAATTACTTCTTCTTTGTTTAAATTAAAATTTTTAAGTATTATTTTATAATATTCTGGATCTGTTTTCTCTGGGTTATGCTCTAACGTAAAAACATCATAAGGCATTTTATTTAAATTATAAATTTTATATTTATCATAAGGAGCACCCGTTAAAATTATCTTTTTATCTGTATAGTTTTCAAGAATATCAAACATTCCTTTAAAAATTTGACCCTCTTCAGAAACAAAACAATTTACTGCATCTACTAAAATAGTTTTCATAAATTTATTTAATAATTTGAATTTTAAAGATTAGCTCATCAATTTTTAGAGACTCTCCATTATTTTCCTTAAATTCTATTTTTAAAGCAAGAATTACTTTCAATAAATCAGTCTCAAATTTTTGGATTAATTTTTTACCATCGTCGTTCGTTTCAATAATAAGAGAAATGACATCACTCGGAGTAAGACCCATCTTTTTTCGCATATCTTGTACTCCCCTCACAAATTCACGATAATCTCCTTCTTGTTTTAATTCTGAAGTTATTTTTCCATCAAGGGTCACTTTATAGATACCCATTTTTGTTTTTAAAATATAATTAATATTTTTAATATTTAATTCATCTTTTATAATATCTAAATATTCATTTGTTAATTCTCCTGCTACAATTTCTAAACGATTCAAAGGCTGACGAACTTTTATCCCAGCCTTTTGGCGAGCATCAAGTCCCAATGTAACAATTTCTCTAACTATTCCCATACTTTCTAAAACCTTAGGTTTACCAAAAGAGAAAAAACTATGTTGCTTTTTTGGCCATTCACACAAATGCACACTTTCCACATCCTCTTTTGTTTTTAATTTTATCCAAATATCTTCAGCTGCAAAAGGTGCAAATGGCGCCATAATTTTCGCAAGAGTTTTTAATACAAAATACAAAGTATATTTTGCTTCTTTATCTCCTTCTTTTATTCTGTCACGTGAGCGACGCAAATACCAAGTAGAAAGATCACCAATAAAATCCCTTATCGCCCTAGTAGGTTCAAGTAATTTATAATTATCAAGATTTTCTGTTGTAAGTTTTATTAATTCATCTAATTTTGCCAAAATCCATTCATCAAGAACGTTCGCCTCTTTAAGGCCTTGCCTTGGGCTCCCTAAAGGCAAGGCCTTTTCCCGGCGTTCTAAATCTTTATCTCTATAAAGTTCATAAAATGCTAAAACATTGTAAAGTAAACCAAAAACCTGCCTATGAAGCTCCATTACGGTCTTTTCATCAAAATTCTTCGATTCACCTGGTTGATTTATCGAATACATCCAAAGTCTCAATGTATCTACACCATATTTCTCAATCATAGACCAAGGATCAACAATATTTCCAAGAGATTTAGACATTTTCTTTCCAGAAGCATCTAGCAAATGTCCAAGACATATCACATTCTTGTAAGCCTTACCACGTCCCATGAGCACTCCCACAGCATGTAGAGTATAAAACCATCCACGAGTCTGATCTATCGCTTCACAAATAAAGTCAGCAGGATACAACAATTTTTTATTTTCAAAAGGTTTACCCTGAGCAAAGTCGAAGGGATAATGATCTTGTGCAAATGGCATAGCGCCAGAATCAAACCAAACATCCATAACTTCTTTTGTTCTTATTAGATTACCGCTACACTCACAAACTAAATTAATTTCATCAATATAAGGTCTATGAAGATCAAGTTCATAATCTTCATTGTGCGGAATAGGAACAAAATTTATTTCTTTTACCTCTCCATTTTTAGGATAGTTATTCTTTGAAAACTCTATCGCCTGTTCTATATTCATTCCATTCGTTGCAGTAAACATCATCCAAATTGGATCACCATGAGAAACTATTAATATATTTTTATTTTGATACCTTGATTCAATCTCATAAAAAAACTCCCCAACTCTTTTTTTAACATCGTTCTCGCATTCTCCACCCTTAGGTCTTTTAGTAAATTCATCAATTATATTTGGACAAAACGTGTGATACTCATCAATAGACTTACCGTCAAATTCACCAGTGTTAAATTCTAACAACCTATCATCAAATATGGTCGGAAAATTAATTTCTAATTTGTTTTTTACAATCTCTACCGTTTCTTTAGTTCGTAGAAGGGGTGAAGAAAATATAAGGTCAAACTTTATATCTTCTAATTCTTTCAATTCTTTTTCTATTTGTTCTACACCTTTTTTTGTTAAATGATGTTGAAAATTAATATTAGCACTTACTACATTTAGTGTGTTACTTTCCGCCTCTCCATGTCTCATCACAAAATATTTATTTCCAGATTTTTTTGTTTTTTGTTTTATCTCTTCCAAGCTTCCTAGAACTTCTCTTTTTTTGCAAGATGCACATTCCCAAACAGGAAGTGGAGTACCCCAATAACGTTCTCTAGATATTGCCCAATCTTTAATATCTTTCAACCATTCACCAAAACGTCCATCACGAATATGAGATGGCTCCCAATTTATACTTTTATTTTCTTCTATCATTTTATTCTTGATTTTTTCATCGGACATTTTGATATACCAAGAATCACGAGCATAATAAATGAGAGCAGTCTTACAACGCCAACAGTGTGGATATGAGTGTTCGTATTTTTCTTTTTTAAATAATAAAGGACCAGTTGGCCTATTTGCTAAATCTTTAATAATATCAATGGCTACTTCTTCATCTCTCACAAATCTACCTTCCAAAAATCCTGTACCAGCTAGAAATTTACCATCAAGACCAACAAGATGATGTTTTGGTAAACCAATCTGTATTCCTAATACGAAATCGTCTTGACCATACATTACTGCAGTGTGAACAACGCCTGTACCATCTTCTGTGGTCACAAAATCTGCTACATAAACCTTAAATGCTTTATTTAATTTAGATTTTTCACTTTCAGATATTGTATTTTGAAAAAATGGATAAAGTGGTTCATATTCTAAACCAAGCAAATCCTTACCTTTCATTTCTTCTATTATTTTATATTCTCCTTCTATTATAGATAAACGCGCTTTTGCTAATATTAAAAATTCTCCATTTAAATTAATCTTTACATAATCAATTTTTTCTCCTACGGCCAAAGCAACATTTCCAGGTAATGTCCATGGAGTCGTCGTCCAAGCAAGAACAAAAGTATTTTCTTTACCAACTATTTTAAATTTTACTGTCACAGACAAATCTTTTATATCTTCATACCCTTGAGCAAGTTCATGAGAAGAAAGAACTGTTCCACAACGTGGACACCAAGGCACAACTTTATAATCTTTATAAAGCAAATTCTGTTCATTTACCTTTTTCAAAACATTCCAAACAGATTCTATATAATTATTATGATATGTTACATAAGCATTTTTTTGATCAACAAAATAGCCCATACGTTCGGTAAATTTACTCCAAAGATCTGTATATTCCCAAACACTTTCTTTACATTGTTGATTAAATTTTGCAATTCCATATTTTTCAATTGCAAGTTTTGAGTCTAAATTTAATTTCTTTTCTACTTGAAGCTCTACTGGCAAACCATGCGTATCCCATCCACCTTTTCTACGAACATGATATCCTCGCATCGTTTTATATCTTGGTATCGCATCTTTAAATGCTCTTGCTTCAAGATGATGAATTCCTGGTTTACCATTTGCAGTTGGTGGACCTTCATAAAAAATAAATTCACCTTTTGACGAAGGTTTTTCTAAAGATTTTTTAAAAATATTATTTTCTTTCCAAAATTCTAAAACAGCCTCTTCCCGAAGTGCTGTTTCTGACTTACCTGTCTCGAGCTTGGTCGAGAGATTTGTATCTTTATCCATATATAGATATTAACAGAAAAAAGAGTTTTTTTCTACATTCTCTCAGGGGTTTTTATGCCTAAGAGATAAAGTCCATTTTTCATAATTAAAGAAAAAGCTAAAGTAATGGCAACCTTATATGGTGACATTAGGTCATCTTTATCTATAATTTTACTATTTCCATAAAAAGTATTAAAAGCACGAGCAATATCTACTAAATAATTCGATATATAATGTGGTGCAAATTCTTTTGCAGATCTTTCTACAATTTCTGGAAATCTATATAATAACTTTTCTATTTCAAATACAGATTCCCCAAAGCCAGGCTTTTGCAAATCCCCAAAGCCTGGCTTTAGAAATACAAAACCAGGTAAAATATTTTCTACTTTTGCTTTTCCTAAAACAGAATTTGCCCTCGCGTATGAATATTGTAAATATGGTCCAGAATCTCCTTCAAATGAAATAGATTTCTCCGCATCATAAATAATATTTCCACCAATATTTTGTTTTAAAATTGAATATTTAAGTGCAGCTACTCCGACATCATTACTTACTTGTTTTTTCTCTTCATCTGTAAAATCTCTATCTTTTATTTTTTCTAAAATTTTATCACAAGATTCTATGATTAAAGATTCTCCTGTAATGACATTCCCTTTTCTGGATGACATCTTTCCAGAAGCAAGACGCATCATGCCATGCACTATATGCTTCATCCTAGAAGCAATCTCAGGATTCATTATTTCTAATGCTTTACTGACGACTTTCATATATTCCTCCTGTTCATTTGCTGTAATTACAATAGATAAATCAGGATTCTCTTTTTCAAATTTCATTTGAGTGAGTCCTAACTCCTTCGTCTCATACGTAGGCAAACCTTTAGAATTTATGAAAACTCTAGTATGAAGCTTCGGGTCGTATTTTTCTGCATGAAAAACTATTGCTCCATCACTCTTTTCAAAAATCCTTCGACTATGCTCAGGACCTTCGGCACTTTCATAATTTTCATTAACTATTTTAAGACCAATAGGGGCCACTATACTTTCAAAAAAATAATAATTAAAATTTGTTCCCAATTTCTTATAAATTTCTTCAAATGCTTCGAGTGTGACCATTCTCCCCCAATCATAAATTTCATTTATTTTTATATCACTTTTTTCATATATCTTTTTATTTATTTCATCAATTTCTTTTTTTATATTTTCATCTGTATCATACAAATTACTACCATTAGAATAACACTCACCTATATAACGTGCTTTTTCAGAAATAGAATCACTTTCATTTGGTAATCCAGACTGCAAAAGTTTATAAATTGCTTTTGCAACATGAGGGCCTACATCTCCTTGATAATTAGCTCGAACAGTCTTTGCTCCAGAAAATTCTACTATACGTGAGATAGATTCGCCTATTGCATTACTCATTAAATGTCCAATATGAAAAGGCTTAAAAGGATTTGGGTCAGAATATTCCACCATTACTTTTTTACCATCAAAAAGATTATTTTTTCCAAAATTTTTATTTTCTAAAACATCTTTTATACTATTTACAAAAAATTCTTGTGATAAATAAAAATTAATAAAACCATTTTTTGCTTCAATGTTTTCTATTCCTTTTTCCTGCGTTAGGTCTTGCCTAACGCAATTAACTATTTTTTCTGCCAATTCTTTTGGATTCATCTCAAGATTTTTTGCCAAAATCATTGCAATGTTAGTAGAATAATCCCCCATCTCTAAATCTGCAGGATGCTCCAAAAAAATATCACTGGATTCTATATCAAGATTCTTTAAAGATTCTCTTATTAAATTTTCTAATTTTTCTTTCATCCCGTTAGAAATAGAAAATCTTTAGATTTTCGTAATTAATTTATTTATAATAATTTCTTTATATTTCATAATTTTTTTATTCATAGAAACATAAACTAACTTTTTGATTTCTAACGGGATTCATTTTTATTTTCTTCCCGTAGAACCAAACATTCCCTCACCACGAGCTGATTCACTTAATTGATTCACTTCCTCTAACTCTGCAATAATTACAGGGTAAATAATAAGTTGTGAAATTTTATCACCCTCTTCTATAGTATACGATTCAGTAGAAAAATTAACTAGATGGGTATTATATTCTCCTCTGTAGCCAGCATCGAAAACTCCACCCATCGTATGAAGTCCTGCTTTAGAAATACTTGATTTGTCTTTTATAATTGCCGCATATCCTTCTGGAAATTCAAGAGCAAAACCATGCCATAAACGAGCATGTCCCATTGGTGGAATAGTTACTGTTTCCATTGAATAAAGATCCATACCAACATCTCCTGGATGATGATATTTTGGTAATTTTGCATCTTTTTTTAGTTTTTTAATCTTAATTTTCATTTTTTATTTTTTATTTTAAAATTCTTTTAACTTTTTCATAAACTTCTTTATGAATATCTTCTCGAGAAAAAATCTTATCATTTTTAGAACATTCTATTTTTATAAAATTAGGAATTTCTTTAACAAGCTTTAATGCACTTTTACGAGAATTTATTAAAAAATTAGTATCTTCTTCATGAACATCTTTTTTCTTCTTTAAATAAGCTCTTTTCATTTTACTACTATTACGATCTTTCAAAAGTTTTAAAACTATTTTTATAGGTAAATCTAAATATAGAGTAATATCAGGATGAGGAATTCCAAAAGTTTCATATTCCATCTCATTAAGCCATTTTATAAAATCATTCCTTTTTTTAGTATTTTTAATTTTTCCACCTTGGTGAATCTGATTAGCTGAAACATATCTATTTGCAATAATAATATATCCTTTTTTAAGCCAAACTTTAATTTCCTCACTCGATTCCCAACGGTCTGCTGCATAAAGTACTGAAGCAATTTTTGGATGAACATGTAAAAATTTATAATATTGTTCACTTAAACAATGCCCAATAAAAGCCCCAAAAAAATTTTTATAGTATTCAGGAAAATCAAGAAGTTTCACAGTATACCCTTCTTTTTTTAGTTTTTTTGCTAAAAGAGCAACTTGTGTTGCTTTTCCACTTCCATCTGTACCATCTATGACTATTAATTTTCCTTTAAATTTCTGCATATTTTTATTATATCAAAAATACACTCATTTCAATAATTTTACATGATACACTTTCTGCCATGGCAGAGTTTGTATCATTACTTAATTAAAGATATAATATACTACATGTCTATGGTAAAAGAAATTTTAGAAGAACTTTGGAATACTGAACTCAATTATAAGGGAATAACTGTAAATATTTTTGGTATCCCCCGTTTTAAAAAGTATTCATCAAGAAGTATTAGAACTACGATTGATCGTTTAAGAAGAAAAGGTATCATAGAAAAAGAATTATCTAATATCATACTTTCAAAACATGGGAGAGAGTATACCAGAAAAAAAATTGATTCTCTGAAACAATTTAAAAGACCTGAAAGTATGACAAAAAACAAAAACCTTCTTGTAATGTTTGACATACCAATAGGAAAAAAAGCTGAGCGTGATTGGTTTCGTTGGCATCTAAAAAAATTTGATTATATTATGGTCCAAAAAAGCGTCTGGGTCGGTCCGTCACCATTACCAAAAGAATTCAAAGAATATCTCGAAGAAATAAAATTAAACGAATGTATCAAAACTTTCAAACTAAACAAACCATACATCAAGTGATACATTCCTCGCACGTGCGAAAAATGTATCACTCAATTTTTTGTTTTTTTTGTTTGTTTATTCTTCCCCCAATTCTTTTAACGCTTCTTCTGCATAAAACAAGACATTAGGTACAAGGTTCATTTTTCCTAACTCTCCTCGTGATACCCAGCGAGCTTCAGCCTTTTCTTTATCGTTTATTGCATTAAGTATTTTATCTGAGTCTGCAACACCAAAATAAACCAGAGTAATATGTTTATGTATTCCACCAGCAGGATGCATACCTAAATATTTTGGTGGTATTAAATCTTGATATCCTTTATTTTCTGGACTACCATCACCTATTCCTTTTTTCCCTCCAATAATTTCTATTTTGAGCCCTACTTCTTCTTTCACTTCACGAAGAGCAGCTTGTATAGGATCCTCATCTAACTCGATGTGTCCGCCAACCGATAACCAAATATCATATTTTTCATGCCTACGCAAAAGCACTTTATTTTTATAAACAATAAATACTTCTACTGTAAAATCAACTTTTTCGTGAATGTGTGACATTTATTTTCTTCTTAAAATCTTATCAATTTTCTGGGCAATTTTTATAAAATCTTTTTCTCTTTTACCTCGAGTGGTTTCGGCACAGGTGCCAAGACGAATGCCAGAAGGATCCATCACGCCACGAGTATCACCTGGAATGGTATTCATATTCACAATTATTCCTTCTTTTTCAAGCCTATCACTTGCTTCCTTACCTGAAATACCTTTACCGTTCATCCACGTATCCATAAGGATTAAATGCGAGTCCGTACCGCCAGAAACAATATGCCAACCAAGTTTTTGAAGTTCTTTGGCTAAAGTTTGAGCATTTTTTACAACTTGTTTTGCGTATTTTTTAAAAGCCGGAGTACTGGCTTCTTGAAGTGCAACAGCTGCAGCCGCAATATTATTTTCATGCGGTCCGCCGAACAATCCGGGAATTATCATTTTGTCTAATTTTTTATCAAAATCTCTTGCATCTTTTTTTACAAATAAAATCGCATGTCTCGGACCACGAAGACTTTTATGTATGGTGGTCATCACAGAATCGGCATAAGGAAATGGCGATGGATATACTCCGCCTGCAACAAGTCCCGCAAAGTGCGACATATCTACATGCAGAATTGCATCACAAGCGTCTGTAATTTCTCTAAACTTTTTAAAATCAACAAATCTTGGATAAGCGGTAAAGCCGGCAATAATAATGTCTGGTTTTTCTTCTATGGCAATTTGTTTCAGTTTTTCATAATCAATAACTTCAGTTTTTGGATCAACTTCAAATTGAATCGGTTTCCAAAGTTTGCCAGTCATAGAAGCCGGATGCCCATGAGTCAAATGTCCGCCGGAAGTTAGTTTCATTCCCATAATTTTTCCACCGATTGGCACTAGAGCTGCATATAAAGCAAAATTAGCTGGAGAACCTGAAAGAGGTTGGACATTCACATGCCATTCTTCTCTATTTAATTTAAAAAGTTTCAAAGCTCTTTCCTTGCAAAGATTTTCTACTTTATCAATAATACTATTTCCACCATAATATCGTTTCCCGGGATATCCTTCAGCATATTTATTTGTAAGTACAGATCCTAATGCATCTAAAACATCTTTTGAAACATAATTCTCAGAAGCAATAAGATTTATAACACTTTTTTGTCTTTTTTCTTCAGATTTTATTAACTTTTCTATTTGTTTATCTCGCATTTGTTTATTTTAACACATTTTAAAATTATTGTTCCAAGCAAATCAGTACGTAAAACTTTAACACCAAACTGACTTAATTCACCTAATATCTCTTGGTGTGGGTGACCATATTTATTATTTTTTCCATCTGATATAAATGCATAAACAGGATTAATAGCTTTTAAAAACTCAAAAGACGTAGATGTACGTGAACCATGATGTCCTACTTTTAAAATAGTACTTTTTAATTGTTCTTGAGAATTTTCTTCAATAATTATTTTTTCTGTTTTTACTGATGCATCACCTGTAAGCATTATTCTAGTATCTCCATAAGTAAGTCTAGCTACTACAGATCCATCATTTGTCGACCAAGAAGACACGTCACGATCTGGAAATAAAATATCAATAAATACTCCTCCACCCATATCTAACTTCATTCCCCTTTTTGCTAAAACATTTTGAACACCATCTTTTTTTATTTCATCTTTTAAATTTTGATATATTTTTGAATCAGTCAATGTACCAGACTCAAATATATTATCAACCTTATAAACTTTTAAAACATCTAAAAAACCAGCAATATGATCTTGGTCAGGATTTGTAATAATGAGAGCATCTATATGTCTATCAAATGGAGAAACAACTTTTGAAAGCTCACTTAAAATTTTCTTTGGTGGACCTCCATCAATCAATATTTGTGTTCCTGTCGGGGATTCTATAAACAAAGCATCCCCTTGCCCAACATCTAACATAGCAAAAGTAAAACCCTTGTGAGAATCTCGCCAATCAATATAAAAAACAAAAATATTAACTATCAAAAGTAAAAAAGCAAACAAAAATAACCAATATTTTTTGTAGTCCAGAAACATGTTATAATAATAACATGCAAATATTTATACAAAAAACTTTTAACATAGGAGAGCTAAAAGGTATTTCAGCAAAAAATATAGAAGAACACCTTAAACTCTATGCAGGATATGTGAAACATGCAAATCTTATATCAGAAAAAATGGAAGAATATATGAGTGATTCTGAAAAGAATGCTTTTGTTATAAGTGAATTACAAAGAAGGTTTGGTTTTGAATTTAATGGAATGAGAAATCACGAATATTATTTTCAATCCCTAGAAGGTGGAGCAAAACCAATATCAGAAAATTCTAAATTAAAAGAAGAAATCGAAAAACAAATATCATCTTTTAATGTATGGCTATCTAATTTTAAAACTTTAGCTATGACACGTGGAATAGGTTGGGCAGTATTAGGTTATGATAAAGAAACAAAACAACTTATAAATATTTGGGTAGACGAACAACATATAGGGCAACTAAATGGCTTAGAATGGATTTTATGTATTGATATGTGGGAACATGCTTTTATTTACGACTATGCAACTTCAGAAAAGAAAAAATATATTGATGCTTTTTTTGAAAATCTAAATTGGGAAGTAATTGAAGAAAATTATAAAAAAGCACAGTAAAAAGAAAATTTAGAATAGTGCCTTTTTCAGCATACGCAATATTAGATTCGTAAACCACATTCAAGTTCGAGTGCGAGCTGTGAAAAGGCAGCTATTCTAAATTTTCTTTAAAAAAACTTTTAATACTCCTACCAAAAAGTCTATAAATAAAATAGACGTAGATTAAAAGTGTAAAAATAAATGGAAAGTTTGGTATAGATAATGCTGCAAATGGGATATTCGAAAAGAAACTTATTACAATAAGTTCATAATGAAGCAAAAGATATGAAAGCAAACCAAACGGAATTGCAAAAACATACCAAATAGTTCCAAATATTCCAGTCAAAAAACCTAAAATCATAGTAATTGGAATAAAAGGTAAAATCAAAGCATTTGCTGGTAAAGCAACAATAGAAAGATTCCCCATCTTATAAAGAATAAAAGGTAAAACAAAAATATAAGCAGCACACGTGACTGAAATAATATCTCGTAACTTAAAACGAGGAGTGACCCATAAAAAATATTTCTCAATTTTGGGTGCTAAAAATATCACAGCAACAGTCGCTATAAAAGAAAGCTGAAAAGAAACATCAAAAACAAGAACAAATGGATTTATAATAATCATAATAATACCAGCAAGTATCAATGCTCGTGTAACATCATAATTTCTTCCAATAAGACGCGCAAACAAAGCAAGACTTGCCATTATTCCAGCACGTATAGCAGTGGAAGATCCACCAGTCATTAAAACAAATAGTAAAATAGAAATTATACCAGCTCCAATCCCTATATTTTGAGGAAACGAAGAAAAAATTTTCATAATCCATTCTGCAACAATGGTTACGTTATAACCAGACAATGCGACTATGTGTATCGTCCCTGTATTCACAAAACTCTGTCTCATAGACTCATCAAAAGCAGCTTTCTCCCCTAAGATAAGACCACCCATGAGTAATGATTCTGGTTCAGGAATAGCTAAATTCATTTTATTTAAAAATTTTTCTTTAACATAGAAAAGAGAGTTTTTTATTATATTACCATTACCATGAGATACAATTTCAATAACAGGATATCTCACAACATAAAATATTCCATCTTTACGTAAATAATTTACATAATCAAATTCTTTTCCTTGGTCAGTAATAAAATTTTCTGGTTTTTCTAAAGTTCCTTCAAAATTTATTTTGTCACCATATTTAAAACTCTCATTTAAATCAACCGATAACAAAACTTTTGTTTTTTCTTTCTTATTTTGTATTTCAACACTAAATTTCTGATTATTTTCTCCAATACTAGGTTCGTCTATAATTTTCCCAGATAAAGAAACTTTTTGATTAAAAAAGGATTCAAAAATTTGAGGAGCAGAAACGTCTACTAAATGAAATCTAAAAATTCCAAACGAAAAAGCTAAAACAAAAAATCCTATAAATATTCCCCACTTATTTTTTGAAACAAAAGTATGAAATAAAATAATTGCAAAAGCAATTATCACAAGCCAAATAATCAAATATATATTTACAAAAACAAAAGAGCGCAAGAGCACTCCAAATATAAAACCAAAACAAAATGCATAAAATATTCTATCTTGCATTTATATTATAAATTAAAATAATAAAAATTATTTTTCGTTTTTTAATTCTATCTTAATACCATCTGCAAAACTGGTAGCTATTTCATCTGCTCTTTCATTATATTTATCTCCACTATGTCCTTCAACATAATTCCATTTAATCTTAAAATCTTTAGAAAGATTAAAAAGTTCCATCCAAAGTTCTTTATTTAAAACTGGCTTTTTTGCAGCATTTCTCCAATTATTCTTCTGCCAATTAAAAATCCATTCTGTAATACCCAAAATCACATATTTTGAATCAGAAAAAATCTCTAATTTCTGCGTTAGGTCTTGCCTAACGCAGTTTTTCTGCAAATATTTCAAAGCTCCAATTGGACCAGAAAGTTCCATCTGATTATTCGTCGCATGACTAGATGAACCACCAAGCTCAATAATCTTTTTACCAAAAATTAAAACAGCTGCCCAACCAGCTTTCCCAGGGTTCCCTCTTGCAGCACCATCTGTATAAATAATAACTTTATTTTTTTTCATCCCATTAAAAATTTTAATTAATAATTTTTTTCTTTAACTCTTGCCCAATTGAATTTCTAACAGGACAAGTATTTTACATTATATCAACTATTCTTAATCTTAGCTCTTCTCTACCTCTAAATCTAGATAAATCAAAAGTTGCCAACAAATTAACTATATCGTCTTCTTTTATTATTTTTTTAAATGACTCATTGTTTGAAAAAAAAGAAATTGCTTTTACTTCTTTTTTAAAATTGTCAGAAAAAGTAATTTCCATATGTTCTCCAGATCCATTTTTACCAAATTTTTTTATCTTCTTTATTTTTACACTTTCAAAAAGAAAAATTGGTTTCGGATTGGCTAATCCAAAAGGAGCCATCTTTTCTACCTCTTTCCAATTTTTCATATTTATAATACTCAAATCAGATTTAACATCATAAAGTATTTCTTCATCTATTTTGTCACGCTTAACTTTATGAAAAGAAAGAGACAGGGCTTCTTCTAGAAAATAAATTTTTTCATTATGTACAGTAAAACCACCAGCAAATTCATGCCCACCAAACTCTAAAAAGGATTCACTAGTTTCAGTCATTAACTCAACAAGAGAAACTGAACCATCAGAACGACAAGAACCTTTTATAAAATCATTTTCATCTTTTCCCCAAACAAAAACTGGTTTTTTATATTGATCTGATATTTTATTAGCTACTAAACCTAACACACCTACTCGCCACAATGGATTACCTATCACTATAACTTCTTTTGATTCTTCTGCTGTACGTTTTTCAAGTTTTTTATTAACTTCTCTCATAATATTTACAACCATTATTTTTCTATCATCATTTATCTTTGATAAATGGTCTGCAAGAATACCTGCCTCCACTTCATCTCCCGTAGAGAGAAGCTCATATGCTCTCATTGGGTCATCCATACGTGATGCAGCATTTAAACGTGGAGTAACCATAAAACCAATATCGTCTTCAGATAAATATTTTTGATCAATATTCATTTTAGAAAGAAGTTTTTGTAAACCAGGGCGAGGAGATTTTCTCAAAACTTTCATCCCAAAATATACAATAGCCCTATTCTCACCATTAAGTGGTACAAGGTCGGAAAGAGTAGCAAGTCCTGCCATATCCAATAGCCACTTTTCCCAACCATTATTTATTTTATAAAATTCATTATACTTTTTTATAAACCCTTGTACAAATTTAAAAATAACTCCAGCACCACACAACATCTTTTCAGGATAATCATCCACTTTTGGATTTAAAATAGCATAAGCACGAGGAAGAATAGCATGAGGCAAGTGATGATCTGTAACTATTACTTCAATTCCATTTATCTCCGCTTCTGCAATTTCAGATACTGCTGTAATTCCAAGATCTATAGTTATCAAAAGTTTAACTTTTTTTTCAACAAATTGTTTTATTGCAGTAAGATTTAAACCATAACCTTCAGAATTCCTTCCAGGTATATAAATTTCATAATTTATAAAACCAATCTTTTTAAACAAATCTTCCAAAATGACTGCACCAGGGATACCATCACAATCATAATCAGCATAAATAATTATCTTCTCTTTGTTTTCAATAACTTCAAAAAGCTTAACACAAGCTTTTTCCATATCTTTCATCTTAAAAGGATCATAAAAATCACGTTCATAATTTGGATTTAGAAAAATCTCAGCTTCAGTTTTTGTTGTTATACCTCTTTTTTCTAAAATTGTCCTTAATAATTCCGAATATTGCTGCATCCCATTAGAAAATTAATTAATAATACCTTAGCGTTTTACTTATTTTTCCCATAATTTTCTAACGGGACAAGTAAAAGAAATTTTACCATAAATAATGTATAATAACGAGATAATGAAAGACTGTATTTTTTGTAAAATTTCAAGTGGAGAGATACCCTCAGAAAAAATATATGAGGATAAAAATTTTGTATCTTTTTTAGACATACAGCCAGTTTCTCATGGACATATTCTAATAATCCCCAAAAAACATATTATCTGGATGCAAGATACTGATGATGAAACAATATCTGAAATTTTTAAACTATCTAAAAAATTAATGTTAGGAATAAAGAATGGTCTTAATTGTGATTATGTACAATTAAGTGTAAGTGGTACAGATATACCACATTTTCATATTCACCTGATCCCGCGTTATTTTAACGATGGACTTTCTGAATGGCCTACAAAAACATACGAGAAAGACCAATCAAGCGAAACTGCAAAAAAAATTACTCAAGCGCTTTAATTCCTGGAAGCGTACCATATGCAAGAAAATCTAGTGTTGCCCCACCACCGGAAGATATAAAAGTAAATTTATTTTTTAATTTTAATTTTGAAATTACTTCACTAGTATCTCCGCCTCCAACAACAGAAATAGATTTAGTTTTAACAATGGAACGAATTATTTTTTCTGTACCCAAATCAAAACCAGCACTTGATTCACCAAGTGGCCCATTCCATAAAATCATTTTTGCTTTTTTAATTTTACTTTCTAATTCTTTTATTGTTTCTGGACCTATGTCAACAATATTTCCTTCCTTAGATACACCATTAAATGATACAAAATGTTTTGTTTTTCTTTCAGTAACCAAAAGATCAATCGGTAACATTATTTTATTATTTTTAATAATAGAAGAAAGATTATAATTTTTATCTTCAACCAATGAAAAACCTGTTTCAAATCCTTTTTCCTTTAAAACTTGATTCACAAGAGCACCTCCAACAAAAATATCGTCTGCTGTTTTTAAAAACCGTTTTATGATAGGAAGTTTCGTATCAAACTTTGCTCCACCTAAAATCAAAAGAAATGGATGTTTAACTTTTTTTAATACAAGTGATAAATATTTTATTTCTTTCAAAAATTGAAATCCTGCAAATTTCGGTAAATACTTTGGTACGCTCACTATAGAAGCATGCTCTCTATGTGCATCTGGAAAAGCATCAAGAACATAAATGTCTCCAAGTTTAGCTAATTTTTTTGCAAAAACTATATCATTTTTTTCTTCTCCTGGTTCAAAACGTAAGTTTTCAAGTAAGAGAATTTCACCTTTCTTAAGAGATCTAGCCATTTTTTCTGTTTCGACACCAACACACCTATCTGCAAATTTAATTTTTTGTTTAAGTAGTCTTTCTAAAACTTTAACTATTGGCTTTTGACTAAAAATCATATCCACCTTACCTTTTGGTCTACCTTGATGAGACATTATTACAAGCGGACCTTTGTTTATAAGGTATTTTATGGTTGGCAATAAAACTTCTATTCTTTTTGTATCAAGAACTTTTCCATCTTTTATAGGAACATCAAAACCAGCCCGCAAAAGTATCACCTTATTTTTAGAATTTTTTATTTGTTTAATGCTATGCATATTTTTATAATTTTAGAAAACTTCTTTGAATTTAAACTCGCTCTTCCTAGAAGAAAGCCATCCGCATTTCCTTCTTTAATAAATCCTCCTGCATTCTTATCGTCTACTGATCCACCATATATCACTCTGACACTTTCAACATTTTTCACCCCAAATTTATCACTTAAAATTTTCTTAATAAAAATATTCATCTCACGAAATTCTTCCCCATTTGCAGGAGATGCTCCGAGACCAATAGCCCAGACTGGTTCATATGCAATAATAATTTTAGAAATAGAATTTTTAGAAATTCCATTTAAACATTCCTCTACCTGTATCTTTACAAAATTTAAATATTCATGATTTTCATCCCGTATATTTTCTCCTACACAAAGTATTGGAATAAGACCAGAACTCAATGCCCCTTTTATTTTTTTATTTACATCATTATTACTTTCTCCTAAAGTACGTCGTTCAGAATGACCCACTATTACATATTTTACTCCTATAGAATACAACATATCTCCCGAAATCTCTCCAGTGTAGGCACCTGTATCACCCCAAAAAGTATCTTGAGCACCCAAACTAGCTTTTAACTTATAGCTTATAGCTTTTAATAAACGACTCAATGGTTCAAGATAAACAAAAGGAGGACAAATGACAACATCTGTTTTTTTAATATCTAAAATTTCTTTTGCAATTCCACTAAACAATTTATCCGCTTCTTTAAAAGAAGCTGGGTTCATTTTCCAATTGCCAATAATTATTTTCTTAGACATACAGAATATTGTAGCATATTATATTATAATATAAATTTTATTTTTCTCTCCATTCTTCTACTGTCCACGAACCAGACGGGCCACTCGAAAAGTTATTATTTGTTAAACCAGATTCATATGTAAGAGATGAACCTCCTTCTATTTTTACCCTATATCCTACTGCCTCTTTCAAACTTGCCCCTCCTTCTATTTCTATAGTTCCATTTGGTGCATACACTATAACGGCCCCTGCTCCTCCTGCTATGGTGGCCGCATCACTTGAAAAACTCGTAGTAAGCATCATTATATAACTTCCAGAAACACCAGAACCTGTAGCATAAGCTCCACCTGTTATTGAGACAGTGCCATCAGAAACAATAACTCCATCATTCATACCATAACTTGATGCTAATTTTATTCTTCCACCACCTGCTAAATTTATATTTCCCGTCACCCATAATGTACCTGTTACAGTAAGTATACCTCCTCCCGTCACAGACAAATCCCCAACTATTTTTTTAGGACCAATAGTAGCTCCCACCCAACCTACAGAATAATTTCCATTATAAACACCTCCATTTTCAGCTTCTGTTTGCCATTGTGTAATATTCGCCTCAGAAACAGGAAAAGCTATATAAACTGGATCTGGTTGTGAAGTGCAAGCTTTATTATTACCAGTTCCTGACTGACAATAAATATTACCAGTAGCATTTGTATAATTTACAGTGTTTGCTTGAGCTGTGCCTGACACTGTACCCACATGTAATTGATTCCATTGACTACCAGAAGTGCTAGCTATTAATCCATTTAATCCTCCAAGATAAATACTAAAATAATAATCCAATCCAGAAGGTGTAGTATTGTTCCAAGTTCCATTCATTTGTCCAATTTTTCCGAGACCATTTGCATACCCTCCACTTGATGCACCAATAACATAATATTTTGAACTTGAAGTACTAGCATCGACTACCAACCAATATATAGTACCTACATCCAATAATGGATTTGAAGAAAATGTCACATTTATCCACCCATAAGAAGTCGTGACTATCGAAGCTGAAAGAGTACCACTCGCATATACCGTAGTTCCCGGGCTTCCATTTACATCATTAACGATTTTGACTGTCGCATTACTTGGAGAACTAATTTTTTTTAAATAAAATTGAATTTTATTTAAAGGACTTGAAACTGATACTTGGAAACTTTGAGCAATATCTTGTGTACCACTAGAATTTCCAAATGAAATATTGTATGCGGGAGTTCCTACTCCATTAGCCTGATCTGATGCAAGCGAAGGACTATTTGCAGAAATAGCAGTACCTGTGATAAAGCTTGAGCTATCACCTGTGATGGGACCATTGGCATAGACATTACCATTTATGCTAGAACCTCCCGTCAGACTCACACCTCCTTGTCCTACTTGCACACCATAATTAAATGAGACACCAGTACTAGAAGTAAGAATAATATTATTTAATCTTTGATAATTAGAAACATCACCCAAAGATGTTATCTCAGTAGTATCTCCTCCCAAAGATGTTATCTCAGTAGTTGCTGTATTAGAATCTAGGGTAATAGTCTCACTTGTACCTATCGTTTTATTTGTTATTAATCTATAAAAAGCATCTTCACTTCCTGATTCAGAAAGAAAAAAAGATTTTTTAGAATTTAAATTTACACTAGCATTTTTAAATTCACGAATTGAAGGTGAGACAAGTCCAGATATTATAGAAAGTGAAATAAAAAGAAAAAATATAATCGATATTAACATCGCTGCACCTTTCTGTTTATTTATCCCGTTAGAAGTCTTTAAAATTATTTTAATATTATTTTCCCACTTTAGGAAACTTCTAACGGGATTTATTTTTCTTTTTTTAAAATTTTGCATTTCTAAATTTCGTAATTAACTTAGTAGCTTCCTCGAAGCACTATCGTATTATAAAAATCTCGATCTCGATTTAAAGAATCATATAAAGATCTAATTGTTAGAAATACTTTTATAGCTACCCCTTTCGCTGTATTTATCTGTGTAAAAGTAATATTAGAAATAGATATATTTTGTGTATTTAAATTACCAATAAAAGTATCGTTTTCCAAAAATCTAATATCTAAACCAGAAAGTGAAAATTCAACTGTTTTATTTGTTCCTGCAGAATCTTTAGTATTAAGTTTTAAACTCGTAGAAGTTATAGCATTTATTCCATAAGCTTGTCTTGTTTCTCTAGAAATTTTCTCCATTATATCTCCACCTTGCATCAACTCAGCATGGATTGATGTTTCTTTAAAAGATTTAGTCATTGTGAGTAATGCATCTATCACAGCAACAGTGAGAATAGCAAAAAGTGCTATATAAAAAACAGTTTCTAAAATAGCATAACCACTATTTCGCTTAAACTTTAAAAAATGTGTTTTATTTTTTATTTTTAAAAAATTATTATTCATATTTTATGATGAAAAAATATCCATTATATAAAAAGATAGTGTCTTTGTTATGGTCTCTCCTCCTTCAGGAAAAGATACAGTGACAGTGACTAATTTTGTCCCAGGATCATCGACACCAGCAACAGAAATATCTTGAGTAGTAACATCACGGTTAACATTGAAAACAGTAATGGTGCGTGTAAAATTACCAACAGAAGAAAAAGAAGTAGATAAAGACCAAGAACTAGAAAAAATGGGATAATAATTGGTGGCTGGAGCAAGAGAAGATATATTTGTCCAAGCATCATCTCGAAGCAACCTCACCACTTCAGCACCTTCTTCTAATAAAAATGTAGCTTGAGAAATATGAAAAGATTGTCTTGAAACATAAACAGATTTTTGAGTGACAGACATAGCAGCCAAAACAGAAACTACAATGATGGCTGCCCCTATCACTATTTCTATAACCAGAAAACCTTTATTTTTTAATTTATGTATTTTCATTCGTAATTATTTTAATTTATACTTATTGCTCCTGTAGGAGATATTGTAATTGTTTTGGAATTAGAAGACGTGGAAATAATGATAGTACCAGTCTTACTCGGAATAGCCGTCAATCTTTCAAAATAAAAATCTCCTTCACTCGAGCTCACACCAGAGAGTATCACATTTGAAATATTCGCTGGTGGTATTATATCTATTACATTATTATCTACTGCACTTATTGAAAAAACTTTCCCTTTAAAAATTATAATTTTATCAGTTTCTAAATGCACTCCGTATTCTGATGAACCCACAGAAGCCAAACTTTGCGACCGAGCATTATTGATAGAAGAAGTTATATCGTTCACGGCATTTTTAAGAGTTTGATTTTCTTTCATTTTTGAAAATTGTGGAAGTATAATTGAAACTAAAATGCCAATAATAAACACAGCTATTAATATCTCTATCGTTGTTATTCCCCGCCTGCAAAAGCTAGGCTTTAGGCATTGCGGGCAGGCTTTGTGATAAAATTTATTCATTAATTTATATTATCCATTATAGAATACAAAGGAGAAATCATAGAAATTGCAAAAAATCCAACAGCCCCACCAATAACTATCATAAGTATTGGTTCAATAATTGTTGAAAGATTTTTAGTTTTATTTTCTATTTCTTCTTCGTAGAAAAGAGCTGTTTGTAATAACATGTCAGATAGTTTACCAGTCTCTTCTCCAACTTCTACCATTTCAACCATCATTATAGGATAAAGATCTGGATTCTCTTCAAAGGCTTTCGAAAAAGGAGCCCCTTTTTCTATTTCTTCTTTTGCTTTCTCAAGCACTTTTTTATAATAAATATTTTGTACAACATCTTGCGTTATTTCTATTGCACGAATTATAGAAATTCCCGACAACAACAATGAAGCCATAGTACGTGTAGTACGAGCTGTATTTAGTTCTTTAGATAAATTACCAATTACTGGAAGTTTCAACATTACAAAATCAACATATCTTTTCATAAAACTAGCACGCAAAAGAGAAATTATTCCAAAAGCAAATCCAAATATTAAAACAAAAGACAAAATCAAATATTGTGAGAAAAAATTACCTAAAAATATTATAAATTTAGTTGAAGCTGGTAAATCTACCCCAAGTTCTTTAAATGTATTTGCAAGTGTTGGAACAACAAAAGCGAACATCAAAACACCTATCAAAACCATTGCAGAAAGAATGACTCCAGGATAAACGAGTGCTCCTTTTATCTTTTTAGTTAAAGAATGTGCTTTTTCTAAGTTCATACCAATATCAGAAAGTGTACCCGTTAGATTGCCAGATTCTTCACCAGCACGTGTCATTGAAATAAAAAGTTTTGAAAAAACTTTTGGAAATTTCTCAAGACCAGAAGAAAGAGTCCCTCCAGAATTTATTTCTTCACTTAATGATGTTAAAACATTACTAAAAGTAATATTTTTTGTTTGTTTTTTTAAAACTGATAATGCTCTATATAAAGAAAGTCCTGCTTTTAACATCCCACTTAAGTTTTTTGTAAAAAGAATTTGTTCTTCGATTTTTACTTTTGAAAACAAACTTCCAAATATACTTAAAATATCAAACGAATTATTTTTTTTCTCTATTATAGAAATTGGATTATTACCATGAGATCTTAAATCACGAGAAAGAGAAAAACGGTCTGAGGCATCCATTGTTCCTTCAAGAATTTCTCCATTTTTTGATTTTGCCTTGTATGAAAAAAGCATATTAATTTTAATAAAATATAAATAGTGCTTTCTTCGGCATACGCTTCATCCAGATCGTGAACCATATTCGAGTTCAAGTGCGAGCCGTGAGAAAGCATCTATTTATATTTTATTACTCAGAAACAACACGAAACACTTCTTCTAAACTTGTCTGTCCTAACGCTGCTTGAAAAACTCCATCTTCTAAAATGGTCATCATTCCTTCTTTTTTTGCTTGTGCTTCTATTTCATCTTGAGAACTTCCACGAATAATCATTTCTTTTATAGAACTAGTAACTTTTAAAACTTCATGTATTCCAACACGACTTGTATATCCATCTGGAGATTCACTACTTTTTACTGGTTTATAAAAAGGAATTGTATCCCAAGTATCCTTAGGTCCTATAATTTTTTCATCTTTCAAAAAAGTAATCATGCGATCTAAATCAATAATTTTTGCTAAATTTTTTTGTTCATCTTTTGACAAAAAATATTTCTCTTTACTCGATACGAGTTTTCTTACTAACCTTTGTGCAATAATTGTTTTAACTGTAGAAATTATTAAGAACGGCAAAACCCCCATATCTATTAATCTCGGTATTGCTCCTGCTGCAGAATTCGTATGAACAGTAGACAAAACCAGATGCCCTGTAAGTGAAGCATTTATCGCAAGGTCTGCTGTCTCTCCATCACGTATCTCTCCAACCATTATTATATCTGGATCTTGACGAAGAAGAGAACGAAGTCCATTTGCAAAAGTAAGACCAATTTCTGGTTTTACCTGAGTTTGATTTACTCTAGGCATTTGATATTCAATAGGGTCTTCTACCGTAGAGATATTAACTTCTGGTCTATTTAAAATATCTAGCATTGTATAAAGCGTCGTCGTCTTTCCACTTCCTGTAGGACCTGTAGCAAGAATCATTCCAATTCTTTGTTTTAGAGAATCATGTATCCTCTCTAGCCCCTCACCATGAAAACCAAGTATATCCAGAGAAAAACCGTGTGCGCTTTCTTTCAAAATTCTTATAACTGTCTTTTCACCATAAAAAGTAGGTAAAGTAGAAACACGAAAAGAAACTTTCTCTCCATTTTGTTCTATTTTAAATCTACCATCTTGAGGTAATCTTTTTTCATCTAATTTTAAATTAGATAATACTTTTATACGAGTAGTTATTCCAGGTCCAGCATTTTTATCCAGTATCATTGCGTCGTGAAGTATTCCATCTATTCTGTATCTTATTACAAGTTCATTTTCTCCTGGTTCAATATGAATATCAGAAGCATTTTGTAAAATAGCATGAAAGATTAAAGAGTCAACAATTTTAATTACAGGTAAATCTTCAGCCAAAGCTTTTAATTCTTCTTCACTCTTTTCTTTTTCTTTTTCTCCTTTTTTTACTACTATATCTTCACCAGTAATATTTTTAAGTGTCGTAGTTTCTTTTTGAATAAAATTATCAAAGTCAGCCTGTAAACTTTTTCTATATTGAACAAGTGCAAATTTAATAGAAGCAGAATCAGTAAGCCTAGGTAATATTTTTTCTCCAGAACGTTTCTTTATAAAATCAATCATCGGCAAATCGTCTACGTCAAGCATCGCTATTTCTAAGCCTGTTTCATTTTTTTGATATGCGATTATATTATGATTTCTGGCAATTGGTTCAGGAATGAGAGATAAAATAGCAAAATCAATTTTTTTATTAACTAAACTCACAAAAGGTATTTCTAAAACGAAAGCTTCCATTCGTCTTAAGTCAGTTTCAGAAATTTTTCCATCTGATAATAAAATATTACCAAGTTTTTGATTTTTTGTTTTAGCTTTATCTATCGCTTCATCAAGTTCAGAATGTGAAATAAGTCCTGAATCTAAAATAACTTTTTTAAGTTTATCTTCTTTGATTTGCATTTAGTTATTATAACACAATACAACCCCCTAAATCCCCCTTGTCAGGGGGACTTGACCTCACCCTTTGCTTTCCCCTCTCCAAAATTAAAATTTTGGAGAGGGGTTGGGGAGAGGTTTTAATTTTCTCTAATACTAGGTTTCTTTGCTTCAACATTTACCAATACTCTCGTCGTAGCAATAACTGTATCAGTCGTATTACTACACTCTATAGTATAAGTATGAGTACCATCAGTCAAACCTGTTATATCTTGCGTGTGCAAAACCCCACTCGTTGATGCTTTCGATCCAGTCCATAAAGACGGAGGATCAGTTATAGGAGAATATGTAGCAGTACAACTAGTTGGATCACCTACTGTCTCCCAAGTCAAAGTAGTTGAGTTTGCTGGAGACACTAAATAACTTGGCGAAGCAGAAATTGTTACTGATATTCCTGTAGTAGAAATAACACATTTTGATCCATCCCATTGATTAAGTCCACAGTTTGCCCAAACATTTCTATTTGTATTTGGAACAGAAATACCATTATTATATAAACTAAAACCTGCACCATTAAATGGAACTGGAAGTAACACATTAGAACCAGTATCACCACCAGTTGCAACAATTTCATTACCATCTTGCTTAACTACAGTTGTGGGACCAGAAGGATTTTGAACACTCCAATCAAAAGGTAAACTACAATTACTTGCACCAAGTGGAATAGTACAAGTTATTTCATAATCTGGAGCAGAAGGAGTTAATGTCCCTGTTGTTATGCTTGTACCAACTACAACATTTGTCCATGCACTACAATTATTATTTTTATTAGGTTCATTGGTAATTCCAAAAGTATTACTATCCGATTTATTTGCACAAGCTCTAACTGAATACGTACCAGCAGTTGTAAATGTGTGTGAAAGAGAAGTGGCAATAGAGGTAGCTCCCGCAGAAAGTGCGGGCATAGGATTTGGAGTAGCTGGTGTATAGTCAGTGATAGTTCCACTACCATTTGCTAATGTTGCTATTTGAAAGAAATTAGGGAAAGTATCTATCGTAGAATCAACACCATAATTATGTATTACAGAAGAAAACGTTAAAGCAGTATCTATTGCAGCCACATTTGGAGTAGGAGCATCAGCACTTAAATCAAAAGAATTAGGTGGCAAAGAACATTCATTTCCTATCCATGAACTTCCAGACTCACATGTTGCAGTGACTGTCTTAGTACTAAGTAATGTCTCACCATCTTTCAAATTAAATACTGTTGAAGGATATGCCACCCATACTTTTAATGGTGTCCCCCTATTGGCAAGAGTAGAAATTATGCTTCCAGTATTTCCATCTACAAGAAGAGGGTTGGTCGCAAAAGTTGTACTCCAAGTAGCTCCAGTAACAGTACAAGTACTATCATTTTTCTTAATTTCACAAGAAGATGGAGAAATAGTAAGAGTCCCTGTTACTACTTCTGTAGGAGCACAAGAGATTCCATTCCATAAAGATCCTATTACACAAGTTGTATTTAAGGTTGCACTTTGGGCTAACAAAACTCCATTATGATATAGATAAAAAGTTGTTGATCCATAATTAATTGTATTATTTACATTTGTTCCAGAAGTTAGAGAAGAGACATGTGTGCCATTAGGATTGTTTCTTGTAACTTCAGTTGGATTAACTGTTAAGTTCTGAGTTGTCCAATTTAACACAGAAGTACAAGCAGATGCTCCACTTGCAATAGTACAAGCGGCGGCACTTAAGGTGCCTGTTGTAGCTTGTGTAAACGTCGCACTAACCGCACAGTTAGCAGTAATTGCTCCTGTTGTATATGTTGTTCCAGATAATGTTCCTCCACAACCTGAAGCCCCAGCTGTATATCCTGTATTTGGAGTAACTGTAAATGTTGTAGTACTACCATAACTTACGCTTCTTGAAGCTGGAGAAATAGTTCCACCTGCTCCAGCAGTTCCTGTAACTGTGAATGTATTTAATGTACAAGCACTTCCATCCCATGTCGTATTCGCAGCACAACTTGATGTGACTGTTTTTTGATCAAGCAAAATACTGTTGTTGTAAAGATAGAATGTTCGAGAATTGTATGGAACAGTAACTGGAATATTTGTTCCTGTATTTCCATTAAGGTCTGTCATTCCGGAAGCAGTCACGGCAGATGTAGCAATTGGATTTGTTGTTGACCAAGTAAGATTTACTGAAGTTGAAGGACAACTAGAAGATCCTGCAGGAATTGTACAAGAAGATACTGATGAAGTAAGTGCACCTGTCATTTTTACAAATGTTGCAGTTACATTTTTAGCTGCTGTCATAGTTACACTACAAGCTCCTGATCCAGTACAATTTCCTGACCAAGCTGAGAACTTCCAACCTTCTGTAGCATTAACTAATGGTGTAGCTGTTAATGTAACTGATGTTCCATAGTCATATGTTTTAGTACAAGTTGCTCCACAACTAATTCC
>Ga0265292_1000432_pt1 | contig 61168 bp, 75 predicted proteins | sample Munlanlewell296A_FD_189080 | JGI IMG/M metagenome (GOLD analysis project Ga0265292, IMG submission 189080) | Leachate microbial communities from a municipal landfill in Southern Ontario, Canada - Leachate well 296A | ecosystem: Engineered > Solid waste > Landfill > Unclassified | place: Canada...
TGTAGGTCACACTTTTCCGGCCGAGGCTCTCCCCGGAACCGTCAGGGGGGATTTTGCTTTGGATTCGGCGTTTTTGTCAAATCTGCAAAAGAGGACTACTCAAAATATAGTTCATGCTTCGGGGAGTCTCGAAGAGGCTCAATTTGAAAGAAAGCTTTGGTTTAAGGAAAACGAAATTTATTCGTATTGACAAAACTGGGTTGTTGTATTATCCTGTACAATAATGACCCGGACGAGCAAACTAGACCAACTGCTGAAATCGGACCAAAAACTCTTTCATACCCAAGATTTGGCACTTTTGTGGGATATAAATAATCGCAATACTCTCTATACCGCAATTAAACGCTTGCTTAAAAGAGGTGTTTTGATTGCAGTCAAAAAGGGGCTTTACTCGGTTTTACCCCTTGACCAAATTGATATAGTCAGGCTGGGGCCTGCGCTTATTCATCAATTTTGCTACCTTTCAACCGAAACAGTTCTGGCCAAAGAGGGGATTATTTCTCAGAAAGTATACCCTGTGACGTTTGTTGCTTCTCTTTCCAGAAAGATAAAACAGGGCGGTAACCTGTTCGTTTTTAGGAAACTTAAAACTCAGTATTTATTTTGTCCCGAGGGGATAAAACAAGAGGGCGGAATCTATGTTGCCGGAAAAGAGCGGGCCGTTGCCGATATGCTTTATTTCAATCCCAAGTATTATTTTGATAATCCTTCTTTAGTTGACTGGGATAAAGTTAGCGGGATTCAAGGAAAGGTAGGCTACAAACGATGATAGTAATTAAATCGGAAGACATATTGCACAAAGTCCAGTTATTAAGACTTCTCGCGGAAGTTGTTGATAATCCCGTTCTTTCGCGAAACGTTTATTTTAAGGGCGGAACCTGCGCCTCGATGCTGGGGTTTTTGGACAGGTTTTCCGTCGATCTTGACTTTGATTTAAAAATCGGAGCTGACCGGGGCAAACTTCGGCTGGAGTTTAGAAAACTCTTTGAAAGACTTGATTTTTGGATTGAGAATGAAAATAAGAAGGCCCTGCTTTTTATTTTGAAGTATGCGGCTCCTAAAAACCAGAGAAATACTCTGAAATTAAGTATTTCCGACTTGTTTATTAAAGCTAATGTTTACAAACCGGCATATTTGCCGGAAATTGACAGATTGGTAAACTGTCAGACAGTTGAAACAATGTTTGCTAATAAATTGGTAGCGCCGATTGATAGATTCAGTAAGCACGAAAAAATAGCGGGCCGGGATATTTATGATATCCACCATTTTTTTTCTCAGGGGTATTTTTTCAGGAAAGAGGTAATTGAGGAAAGAATGAAAATGGGCACAGAAGATTATCTGAAGAACTTAATCAAATTTGTTGAAAAACAAATCACCGAAAAAATTCTAAGTGAGGATTTGAATATGCTTTTACCCTACGATAAATTTCAAAAAATAAGAAAGACATTAAAGCCCGAAACCCTTATTTTCTTAAGAAGTGTGGTAAAATAGGCCTTGGTTTATGGGTCCCTGTAGTCCAACGGATAGAACGGAGGTTTCCTAAACCTTAAATCCCAGTTCGATTCTGGGCAGGGACACCGGCGGGGTGTGGCTCAACGGTAGAGCGCTCGCTTCGGGTGCGAGAGGTTAGCAGTTCAAATCTGCTCACCCCGACCAATCATACAACATTTGCTAAAATTCTTGCAAGTGTGGATAAATTCCTTTATGAAAAATGAGGTCATAGAATTTGGTAAAAAATTAAGAGAAGTCCGTCTAAAAAAGAACTTGTCGCAAGGAGATGTTGCAAGAATTTTAGGCGTTCATAGGTCGTATATTAGCGGTTTGGAGCGAGGAAGGAGGAATCCTTCCTTGTTTACCGTCAAAAAGGTTGCAAAAGCACTTGGTATAGAAGTGAAAAATTTAGTATAATTGAAGCATATATGACAAATCAACAAATGCTTGATTACATCAAGCAGCAATTACAGCAAGGTGTTAGCCGAGAACAAATTAAAAGTTCTCTTGCGGCTAATGGTTGGCAAGCGCAAGACATAGAAGAAGGTTTTAAGGCTGTTAATGCTCCAGTTGGGATGGAAGGATATTCAACCACTCCAACCAATCCCTCGAATAAGGTATTGAAAGTTCTTGTAGGAATTTTGGTTGGCGTAGCTATTCTTGGGGGCGGAGCATATTTTACAAGTCAAACATTTTTGAAATCGAAAGAAGCATCGAAAACCTCTAACGAAGTTTCTGATCAGTTACTCACAAAGAAACCTACGGAAACTGTTACACCATCAGAGCAATCTGCCCAACAAACCCAATCGCAAAATCCAGAAATAACTTTTGCAGACAAGTTGAGCTCTTGCACAAAATATAAAACAACATTCAAGCACCCATTTACGGGAGAAATGTTAGAGAAAGAAATTTTAGGAATAGTTAACGGAAAATGTAACTACATTGAGCAAATGCCGAACGGTGGGGAAATGGAGTGCAAATATTTGGAGAGCGAAAGAATGACCGTAGCTCAATACTACAAAGATGTAGCCTCTGCGGAATCTGTCGGAACGAGCGTAAATGCTAATTTAGGAAGTGGTGAGCAGAAAACAAAATATACGATTGACGGCAAAGAAGTGGAGAATCCATTACAAGAAGCAACAAATAATGGAGTTTGTGTTATTTCTGGCTACTAAAATCTTGCTATGAGGATTGTAAAAGAAGATCAAAACTTAATGATCCTTAAAGACAGAAATATTATTGTCTTTATTGTCGGAATAATATTTGCATTAGTAGGATTTGCAGTAATTTTCAAGTCAGATTTTTTTACTAACCAACCTCCAATATGGTCCAGCTTCGTTGGAGTTTTGCTCGGTGGTTTTGTTGTTTTTGCCGCAAAGATTACTACTGTAAGTCTCGACAAAACATCTAACAAATTATTGTTCTTGCGGAAGGGACTTATGGGCAAAAGCACAAAAGAATACAATCTAGATCAAATTAAAGAAGTTGAATTGTCTATAGCTTACACTTCCTCAAACAAAGGTGGCGGTTATTCGTATCATCTGGCTTTTGTATTTAACAATGGCGAAATTGTCCCGCTTAATCCCGGCAGTTCGTCTATTATGAGAATAATGGGAAGACAAATAATCCCCGAAAAGACTATTGGAGCAAGAATAGCCAGCTTTTTAAATGTTCCCTTTCAAGAAAGACGACCCCCTACAGTGAGCGAAACATTGTCGGTCGTTTCTTCTGCTATTCAGAGCGCTGCAGAGAAAGAAATGGAAAAACAGAAAAAAATTTGATATCCTTATTTGAGTGCGGCGCGCCAACTTCGTTGGCACGAAATTCGGCGGCGACGGAAAGCGAGGGCGGGCAAAAATTCCTTCCCCCCCAACCCCCTTCCTTTTTGCCCGCCCGAGCGTCAGGTTTCGTTCCTGCCGCGCGAAGCGCGTCAATCAGGGATTTCGTTCAAAAAAGGTTCGAGCTTCGTTCAGTAATTGCGACCTATTTAATATTCAGGGAATAGAAGTTGGGAATGGAGGAGGCTCCAAGGTTGGTTAAAATCAGCAGCTTTGAGGAGTTGATGTAAGAAAAGACGTAAGGAGAAGAGAAGGAACCGGAATAGACCGGTTGGCGGTTGGTGCCGTCGTAATCCATCACCATAACTTTTCCTTCCTCCGCCAGGACCAAATTATGTGAGTTTGAAAGCCAAAACATTCTTCTTTTTGCTCCGCCGTTGTCTCCTCCGGCAATTGAAAGAGGACTCGCTCCGTCGTCGACCAGGAAGTTACGATCTTCTTTTATATCATAAACATAGGTATGATCTATTTTGATGTCACGTTCTTCCTTTTGGGTGGAGGAGCCGGGGAGTTGGGGAATTAGATTTGATTTAAGGGTGCCGGAAGAGGATGCGCTATAGAGGATTTTATTTTCGTCTGGAGAAAAAGTAAAAGCATAAGTACTTCTTTTGAAGATTTCCTGCAAAGGGGAAGGAAGGTTTCTTGTCTGAGCTTCAAGTTTTGTCTCCTTTTCTTTTTTCCAGGAGCCGGTAACCGAACTAAACTTTGAGACGATGTTTATTCTTTGGTTTTGCGGAGTGAACGAACCGGCATCCAACAAAAATACCCCCGTTGAAGTTTTAAGCAAGATATCTCTTGAGTTTGGTGAAAAGTACCAAGCAGCGCCGGTCAAATCTCCATCGGTAATTCTTTTTGCATCCCTGTTAAATCCCAAGGGAAGAGAATTCGTGTCCATGACCCAAAGTCCTATTTTGTCCTTTTCCGGAGTCCCGTTGGGGATAACGGCAAAGGCAATTCTGGAAAAGTCGTTTGATATCACGGGAGAGGTGACGCCGGAAAAGGTAACGGGAACAAGGGCCGGAGTGGGTTTAAAAAGCGACAGATTGGCTTCGGTGACGATTTCCTTTTCTACCGTCAGGCGTTTATACCAAGGGAGGTATCCTTCTTTTTTGATGTTGACGTCGTAAGTACCCGGAGCCAGGGAGATATTTGAGTCGGTGGCTCCTTTAAGGTTCCCGTCAATGAATATTTGTGCTCCGGTAGGATCGGATTTGATCACGATAATACCATTTGGATTGAATTTTAGGGTTTTAATGTCGAAGCGGTAACCGCGGGCCAAAAGGATGGCAAAGTACCCGAATGTTCCGACTACGAGTAAAGTTGAGAGCAAGATAAGCACTCTTGTCTTTGTCATAGCGCGATTATACTATATAATCAGCCGGTTTATGTTAAGAAAAAATATTGCCATAGACTTGGGAACCGCCAACACCGTGGTGTGGGTATCGGGAGAGGGAATTGTGGCCAATGAGCCGACCGTTGTGGCCGTATCGGCGGACGACAACAAAGTAGTGGCCGTGGGAGAGGATGCAAAAAAAATGCTGGGCCGGACTCCCGAAAGCCTTATTGCTTCCCGTCCGATGCGCGAGGGGGTTATCGCGGACTATCAAATAACCGAGGCGATGCTGAGGTATTTTATCAGTAGAGCTTGCACCGGTGGAACCGGTATCGGCAAAATAACGGGAAGATTCCAATTTTTCAAGCCCGACGTCATGGTTTGCGTGCCTGCCGGTTGTACTCAGGTTGAGCGCAGGGCCGCTTTGGATGCAACTTTGTCGGCAGGAGCGGGGCATGCGTATCTTATCGATGAACCCCTGGCGGCCGCGATTGGTGCCGGAATACCCGTTTCGGCTCCTTCGGGACACATGATTGTCGATATCGGAGGGGGTGCAGCCGAGGCGGCCGTGCTTTCTTTGGGTGGCGTTGTGGTCCATAAAAGTGTGCGCGTGGCCGGGACCAAGATAGATGAGGCAATTCAGGCGCATTTGAAGAAAAAACACAATTTAATTATAGGTGACCAAACAGCGGAGGAGATAAAAATAAAGATCGGTTCAGCCATGCCTCTTGCCAAAGAGGAGAAATTGGAGATTTCGGGCAGGGATTTGGTTTTCGGCCTGCCCAGGAGTGTAACCGTCACCTCCTCAGACGTAACCCAAGCCATACAAGGACCTTTAATGCAGATAATTGGAGCCGTAAAGGCGGTTTTGGAGGATACGCCGCCGGAATTGGCTGCGGACATTATTGATAAAGGGATTGTCATGAGCGGCGGTACCAGTTTACTTAGGAATTTTGATAAACTTATGATTCAGGAGACCGGAGTGCCGGCCCACGTTGCCGATGAACCCTTTCTTTGTGTGGTCAGGGGAACCGGCTTGGTAATGGATAATATAGAACTTTGGCGAAGAAGCATCATTACAAAAAGGTGAAATGGTGCTATGTTATGGGGTTTGCTAAGATGAGCGGATTTTTAAAATAATTAGCGCAGTTTGGTAAGCGGGAAGACCGGAAAAGTAAGATACTTAATTATTATAGGTAAACGGAGGAGGACTATAGTAAGTAGTATTAGTGATTATAATATAATGAGGATGGATTGAGGATAAATGTCTGTTATCTGTACGCATATTACGAGGGAAATATTTATACAATATGTGTATTAAGTATTTTGTAAAATATCCGTATTATCACCCTGTAGTAGACGGAGACAATAAACGGTCTTAATTGATGACGGTTGCAGAAAAAGGCGTGTTAAAGAAAGGTGTTGTTAACATTATAAGATTATCATTTTCTTAAAAATTGAATATTTTTTCATAAATTTTTGGGCGTAATTAGGTAAAAATCAAAAACATGATGACAAAAAACGATTTACAGGCAATCAAAACGGGTCGAAAGATAGGCAATATCCTCGGAGTTAATGTAAATAGCACTCGAAAGAGTAAAGTGCTAGTGTCCGTACGTGATTTTATTGCCCGAGGCTACAAATTTTATATCGTTACTCCCAATCCGGAGATAATTTTAAAGTCCCAAAAAGACAAAAACCTGTTGTTGGCGCTTAACGGGGCAACCATTTCTATACCGGACGGGGTGGGGTTAAAACTGGCTGACCCGTCTTTAAATATTATTAAGGGCCGGGATCTTTTTCTGTCGTTAATTTCTCTGGCCAACAAAAAAGGTTGGCGGGTTTTCCTTTTGGGGGGACTGGGAAGAGAAGCAGAAATTAGTAAACAGAAATTAGAGATTAGTTATCGAAGTTTGAAAATGGAGAGTAGTGCGGGGCCTAAACTGGACAACGAAGCAGAACCCGTATCAGAGAGTGATATTAATATACAAAATGATGTAGTTAAAAGAATAAACGATTTTAAACCCCAACTTCTTTTTGTTGCCTTTGGCGCGCCAAAACAGGAGAAGTGGATCGCCAGATGGCTGCCGAAGCTGGATGTCGGAGGCGCAATGGTAGTCGGTGGTACTTTCCGTTATCTGGCCGGCACCACCCATCTTCCGCCCAAATGGTTGGAAAAAATCGGTTTGGAATGGCTTTGGAGAGTCTTAGCCGAGCCACAGCGACTCCGTCGTATATTTAATGCCGTTATCGTCTTTCCTTTTAAAGTCTGGCTGAGTAAGATTAACCAATAGCCAATTTAAATGGCGAGATGGATTTTATCTTCGGAGTATTGTTTAATCAGTGTTCCAATCAGTCTTTGGTAAGGGATGCCTGTCCTTTCGGCCTTGGCCTTGACTCGTATTAAATCTTCATTTTTTACCCTTAGGGTTATCTTTTTACTCTTTTTCATTTCAAGATAGTTTCTGGCTGCCTCCCGGAACATTTTTTTAGTTTCCTCGAATTCCTTTTTAGGTACGGAAACATACTCACCCCTTTTTATGGCGTTTTCGATTTCCTGCTCGTATTTATCTAATATTATTTTTTTCATTATTTTAAATATTTTTTGGTAAATTCACGACTTGGATAAGCCGTTTTTAGAAAGACTATTTTTTTCTTGCCATCAATGACATATGGCACCGCATATGCATAATTTCCAACCCTAACCACCAAGATCCTTTGATTGGGATATTTTTGTGGGTTATGGTGTTTTCTGTCACTTAACACCTGCCCTTCAAAAACAAGCCCCAAAACATCTTCAAAAGACACACCCCGCGTTTCTTTAAGTAACAAATCCTTCTCTTTACTGTATTTTATTCTATACCCGGGTTTAATCTTCACAAGAATATTATAATAATTGTACATACTTTGTCAATACTGTATTGCCGCATGGTGTACATAGTGTAAAATAACTTCTGTGGAAAAATTGATTTTAATCAAGCTCGGCGGAAGTGTAATTACCGATAAATCAAAACCCTTTACGGCCAGAATTGATGTTATCAAAAGACTGGTTGGTGAAATCAAACAGGCAGGAAAAGTTTATCGGGGTAAAATTATAATCGGGCATGGCAGCGGCTCGTTTGGGCATACCGTTGCTGCCAAATACAAAACTCAGGAGGGGATGGTCAACAAAGATAGTATCAAGGGATTTTCCTTAACCGCCGACGCCGCAATTAAAATAAACAGAATTGTTGTTAGGGAGTGTTTAAATCAGGATTTGCCCGTGGTTTCCTTTTCGCCCTTGAGTTTTATTTATTCCAAAGACGGTAAACCCTTGATTGTTCTGACCTCTCAAATAGAAAAAGCCCTGAAGATAGGTTTACTACCGGTAATCTATGGAGATGTGATTATGGATGAGGCAACCGGTTTTTGTATTTATTCGGGAGAAAAGATATTGGATCTCTTGGCAATTAAGCTATTAGAACATTACAAAATAGATAAAATTATTATGGTCGGGGATACGGATGGCGTTTGGGATAAAAAAGGCAAGACAATCGTAAAAATTACTTCTCAAAATTTCTCCGGAATAAAAAAATCCCTCTCCGGTTCGAGGGACGCTGATGTGACGGGGGGGATGTTACATAAAGTTAAAGAAGCGGTGAATTTGGCTAAAGAAGAAAATATTTCGACTGTAATTATAAACGGCAATGAAAAAGGCAATCTCGTGAAGGCAATTGTGGGGAAAAGTGTTATTTCGACGACGATTACCGCCTAATCAAATTCGCCGTCTTGTTTTTGGAGGCTCTCCTCAAGTTTTCTGGCCACTTCCGGGTCGTCCAGATTTAAAACTTCAGTTTCTCCTGTGGGTTTTCCTTCTTTGTAAATATTGACCTCGATGGTTCTTTTGGGCTCTTTTTCCATATCTATTGGGCATTGTATCAAATTTAGTATTTTCTTGTCAATATAAAATCAATAATTTCTTTTAACTCGCTTCGGGCCGGTTCATGGGCTAAAAATCCGAGCTTTTTATTAAAAATTTTGATGGCCCCGGCTTTTGCTTCAATCGCCAGCTTTTTGGCGTAAGCGGCGCCTTTTAATGAAGCGATGGTTGTTTTTCCTTCTTTTTTATCTTGTTCCAGATCCAAAATATCGTCAACCAGCTGGAAACACCGGCCAAGGTATAGCCCAAACTCCGTTATTTTTTCGATTTTGTCGGGGGATGCTCCGGCCAGAATTGCACCCAGCCTCATTGGTCCGGCAATTGAGTAATAGGCGCTCTTACTGTCCGCGATGAAAAAATATTCGGCATCGCTAAGATCCTTTTTATGGTTATTTGTCCAAATTTGTTCGACTCCCTGCCCAAGGGCGGTTCTCATGAGCATCCTGTAAAATTCTTCGTTGACGGCTTTTAAAGCCTGATCGTTTAGAATTTTCCACATAATGATATGCAGGGAATCGCCGGCGTTGATGGCCAGTTCGTCTCCGTAGAGTTTATGCAAAGTCGGCCCCCCGCGCCTCACGGCCGATTTATCTTCAATATCGTCATGAATTAATATCCATTCTTCCGATATTTGCATCGCGGCGGCGGTGGCGGTCGCCTTTTTCAGCGGTAATCCGAGAGCGGCAGCAGTTAGAAAAACAAGTGTTGGTCTTAAATATTTGCCTTTTCTTTCGGGATATTCCCGGTTTATCTGCCAATATAAATCGACATCTTTTTTATATTTGCCGGGGATTTTAAACTGGGCGGGGTAGACGGGGTCTTTGAGATATTTATTAATCTCCGGCCAAACCAGAGCTTTATATTTTTCCAAAATATTCTTGACCATGTGTGCATATGATATAATCTTTTCATGGCTGAAGCAAAGATTGCTCTTTCTAACGGTACCGTTATTCCCGACCATGTTGCTATGATTTTGGACGGCAACAGACGGTGGGCCAGAGCCAGAGGACTGGATCCTTGGCAGGGTCATTTATATGGCTACAAAGCTTTGGATAAATTGGCGAAATCCGCCAGAGAATTGGGAGTTCACACCTTCACCGTTTGGGCCTTTTCTACCGAAAATTGGGAACGCCCGCAGAAGGAAATCGACGTGATAATGGATATCTTCAGGCGGGGGCTTAAGGAAAAAGAGAAAGAATTTCACAAAGACAGGGTGGCCTTGATTCATTTGGGCCGGAAAGACAGATTGCCGGAAGACATCAGGGTTCAATTATCAAGAATAGAGGCAGAAACGGCTAAATATAAAAGCCATAATATTTTCAATTTGGCAGTCGACTACGGAGGCAAGGACGAGATTTTAAGGACCGTCAGGAAAATTGTGGCGGACGGGATTCCTGCCGGAAAGATTGACGAAAAGCTGTTCGAGTCATATCTTGATACGGGAGATCAACCATATCCATACCCGGATTTATTTATCAGAACATCGGGGGAGCAAAGAACCTCCGGATTGTTGCCGTGGCAGATGGCTTATGCCGAATATTACTTTGAACCCGACCACCTGCCCGATTTTACCCCTGAAAAGCTGAAGGGGGCAGTTTTGGATTATTCCCGCCGCCGCCGGCGGTTTGGGGGAAATGACGAAGTCAAACACTTGACCTTTAACCCCGAGGTTACGGCCAGGCTAGAAATTGCCTGGTGGAGGCTGAAAAACATTCCCGAGGGGATGAGGTTGAGGGATTATGCAATGCTTCATTTAAAAGAACAGTTTGGTTTATCCAAAAGTCTGGCCAAAGACGCGGCCTTGCTCATGGCCCAGGCCCTGCTTGAGGAAAAAAGAAGTAAGTGGGACCGGGCACAAATAAAAATGAGAAAGTTTTATAAACTGGTAAAGGACGAACTCAAGCTCGCTTTTGAACCTAAGCTTGTGGCTTATCTGGAGGTCAAGATGCATCAGGAAAAAGGGGTGGGGGAGGAAACAACCCGGGAGTATCTGGCCGAAGTTTACCGGATTTCTCTTTTTCAGGCGGCCAAGGCGGCCCACCTTCGGGTTTTGGCTGCGGTTGAGAGAAACAGAGGGAATTGGGACAAAGCTGAAGATTATCTTCAAAAATTTTACCGTGCATTGAAGGAACGCGTTGCTTAAATACCCCCAAAATGGGGCTTGACACCCCTGTTGCCCTTTGATATCTTGTGACTAAGAAAGATAAACGTCAGCCTCGTGACTAGTTCAAAGGCAGTATAAATAATATAAATGGCAGCAGATAATCCGAAAAAAAGATTAAGACTAGAAGACCTTCCCGATTTATTGACCGTCCGGGAGGTATCGGATCTTTTGAGAGTTTCGCCCTTAACTATTAAAAGATGGGGCAAGCGGGGGAAACTTCCGGCCATCCGCATCAACTCCCGCGGCGACCGCCGCTATAAAAAAGAAGCAGTTTTGTGGTTGTTGGGGATGCAGGCAAAAACTGAATAATTAGGCTTGACACCTCCTTCTTTTTATTCCATAATTACTACTGTATGATTAGTATATCCGGAATAAAATATCAAAAAGAACTTGAAACCTTACCCTTTTTTAGTAAACAATCAGCCTCGATTTTGATTGGGAAAGAAAGCAAGAATCTTGATAAGAAACTGGCCCAGCTAACAAGGATAGGATATTTGAAAACGCTTAAAAAAGGTGTTTATGTGACATCAGCCTATATTGATACGGTAGATAAAGAGCCTTATTTTGAATATCTGGCAAATATTTTAAGGGCTCCATCCTATATATCGGCGGAATACGTATTGGCAAAAGAGGGGTTAATCCCTGAGTCAGTTTTTTGTGTGACTTCAATTACAACAAAAAGTTCAAGAAATTACTCGAATAAGGTTGGCTCCTTCAATTACAGAAGCATAAAGGCTAGTTTGTTTGTGGGTTATAAAGAAAAAGAGTGGCAGGGTAATATAATTTACATAGCTACTAAAGCAAAAGCACTTTTTGATTATTTTTATTTTAAGAGATTTAAAAATTTCGATCAGGATATATATGATTTTCGGATTAATTGGAATAATTTTACAAAAAAGGATTTGATTGAGTTTAATAAATATGCCAATCTGACCCAAGGTCCAAAAATGTCTAAGGTTCTAAAACACATTGCAAAACTATGTTGATAGACAATCTAAAACAAATCTATTTAAAAAATAAAGATAAAAATCCTCTTTTCGTCAGAAATCTTTTGAAAGAATCGATACAGCTTTATATACTTGATTATATTTTCAATTCAAAGTGGGGAAAGAGTTTCATTTTGAAGGGAGAAACATGTTTGAGATTTTGTTTTGATCTTCCTAGGCTTTCCGAAGATTTGGATTTTGATATTGTGGGACTAGACTCTTTTGATATATCTGAGTTTACCTTGGATATTTCAGATCACTTTGTCAAGAATCTCCAATTTCCAAAATTGGTGGCAAAAATTGCGGGCAACAAAAGAACAATCTATTTAAAGTTCCCAATAATGAAAGATTTGGGTATTCTCGGGGAGGCAGGCGAGAGCGGCATTGTTCATGTAAGAATTAATTTTGCTTTTACCCCAAAAACTTTATACAAAATGGAGGTATCTGTTAAATCAATTCAAAATCTTTCCTTCATCATTAGACGGTATTCATTGGAAGATCTCTTTGCCGGGAAAATCAGTGCCATTACAACCAGAGAGACAATTGAGGGGACAGTTAAGACCGAAAGATTTAAAGGTAGAGATTACTATGATCTTGTTTGGTTTTTAGAGAAAGGAGTAAGACCCAATTGGCTGTTTATTGAAAAAGTAACAAAAATGGACAGAAAAGAGGTACTTGATAAATTAAACCTGAAGGTAGAGACGGTTTCACTCAAGTTTCTTAAAGAAGACCTGACCCCCTTTTTTGAAAACCCTTCATTTGTGGGGGCTTTTGTGGATAATTTTAGCCATTTAGTTAAAAGGTATATTAAAAACATTTAATTCTACCCGATGTCAACGAAACTCTGATACTGTATAAAACTTGCCTAATTTGACCCCAAGCCCTATAATAAACTAGGTTGAAACAAGAAATTTTGAGCCTTGTAATTAGAAGTTTAACTTATTCTTAAATCAGCTAAGTTTCTTCTAACCAAAACATCTTTTTGACGCATTGATAGTTCGGAGGGGATTCTTATTACTTTTATTCCTTCTATCAATTTGTATCTAGTCTGTGCCTCGGTAAACCGATCGTAAGAAGTAACGTTTGACAGATTATCTGGAGAGTTAAGACGTATTTGTATTCTCCTTTCAATCTCATCAACAGTTGGTGTTTCTAAGTAGAAAAATTTCAAAGGTACTTTTTCCTCATCCACGAACGTCTTTAGTTGATTGTGATATGGATCGGGTCGAGAAAATACTCCTGCGATTATCACTGGTTTACCGTCATTCAACAATTCCCTTGCTAAGTTAAACATTCTGGTATAGGTGTGTTCAACTGCCAGTTTTTCTTCCGCTGGTTCAAGTACCTGTACAACTGGCGTTTCTTGATGCCTAATGTCATCAACATCTACTAAGATGTAATTTGAAAATAGGGCAAGTTTCTTTGCAATTGTAGTTTTTCCAGTTAGAGGAAGTCCGGCAAAAACAACGACCGATTTTCTGTATAATTTTATAGGTCTCTCATTACGATTCGATTCTTGGTCTATCACAGCAACCTGAGACAAGGGAACTTGCCATGATGGAAGATGAAAATGATCGCAGAAGGAGAATGATTCACTGCCTAGACAGGTATGCAGTTATCGCATCGAACGAGGGTTACTCCCTTGTAATTACAGACCCCTATGTATGGTTTCAAGTAGCCTCTCCCTACAAGGAAACGCGGAAATATTTACGAGATCTTCAGGAGGCATTAACTAGGGGCAAGTGGATAAAAGAGAAAGGTGGACCACTTTCCGATTTTGGAATCTATTGCCTGGGTGATTTAACTCTTAGGTATGGAGTGAAAGATAGGGATGAAAAGGACATTTTTGCAGGCAGATTGTTCCCTGCTGAATATAATATCTTGGAAGTTGCAATCCAAGGAGGAAAAGATAAGGCGGAGGAGCAAAAGGAAAATCCGTGGTATGTTTTACGATTCTCTTTATAATGTATCAGAGCCAATTAAAGGCACATTCATTTTTGGTCCAGATAAAGATAAATTTCTTAAAGATATTGTAACGAACCCCGCCAATTTTTACAGACGTTCTGCTGTATTATATTCTAGTGCTTTGATTGCAGAACCGACGCCTTTTTATAAATTGTTGCAGGAATTACATTCTGAAAAGGTTGTTGTTGGGGATGTTATCACAAACAACTTTGATGGTTTATGTAGTTTGGTGAATTTAAAGGAAAGATATATACGGAGGTTTGATGAACCCCAACTTTTTCCCGAAATAGACTTCCATCCCAACGCAAGATCGCTTTTGGTTGTGGGCGCGCACGCCGATAGAAGAAAAGTGGAAAAACAAGCGAGAGAAAGAGGGTTAAAAGTTATTTATGTAGATCCGGAAGGATATAGAGATGGAAATGGGAGACTTATTCCGTACCCGCTTGAATCGTCCCAGGATGAAGATATTTTAATCAGAATAACTGCTCAACAATTTACGGACCAGTGGAAGTCAACCTTTAAGTAAGTATATGATAAAGTATGAATGCTAAAATCCTTGCGCTTGGTAATTGGATTGCCTCAGACGTCAAGATTTCTATAAATGGGAAGTATAAACCCGGAAAAGCTTTAAAAGAGTACATTAAGAACACATGGGATAGTTTTACCCAAAAGTACCCCAAGGCTTTTAACGGAACAATGATGGGTTTGTCTAAGTGGAGCGTTACTGAAGATAAACTGCTGCTTTCAATGAGATTTTCGGATTATGCAAGCTATGTGGCTACCCGAAATGCCGGTTTTACACGCAAATTTCCGGCTTCCAGTCGAGCCGACCCTCTTGGGATTACCATAATTGTATTTACTTCTGATGGAAAAATAATTTGCGGAAGGAGATCGATTCGTCTGGACCAGAACCCCGGAAAATTATATTTTGTAGGAGGTTATCTTACTGATGGAATATTAGAAAAAAGTGTGTTTACTGAAATAAAGGAGGAACTTAATATAGACCGAAAGGATGTGGAGAAAATCAGCGCGAACTGTCTTGCCTATAATACCGTTTTTTATCACCCCGAAATTTTTGTGAAAGTAGTATTAGCTATTCCAAGCAGCATTGTTAAAAATAAATATCAGACGGCAAAAGATACTGGAGAAATAGATAAGTTATTTTTCTACACGAGAAATAAATTGATTTCTCAATACAAAAGCAATAATCTGCCTTACGAGCCAACTTGGGGGTTTGAAGTGGGTATGAAGTATTTGGTTATGCCCAAAAACTTGCCAAACTTGACCCAGAGCCCTACAGATGTCTGACATATGCTACAAAAATCCAGCGGCGATTTTTCTATAATGCGACAGAATAGCCCACATCCACTTGTGTTTTATTGTCAAAAAGCATAGAATTGAGTTCGTATGATAACCAAAAAGCAAACCAAACTTCAAAAGTCTTATAAAAAATTCTACTTAAGCGGGAAAAGTAAGAGAAATCTACTGGATTTCTTAAAGTTTTCTATGCCTGAAATTGTTTTCAGAACCACAAAACTTGAAGGGGAGAGAGCAACTAGGCGAATGGTGTCATCTTTATTTACCGCTAGATGATTAAAGGGGCCACATCGTATAAAGAAACAAAATTTGGAATTATTCCGCGCCCGAAGTTGGTAAAACTGGAAATAGAAGGAATAAAGAAAGGTCTTGAGTATATCTACAAATCAGCTAATAAAAATCCTTTTATTTTGATTACACCAGATTTCATTTGCAAGCTCCATAAAATTTCATTTGGATAGAACTATTCAAGTGACATTTTCAGATAAAGAGGCTCCTCAATATTTTCAAGTACCGGAACTTATTGAAAATCTTTGTCAAGATTTAAAAGAAAGATTAAAACACATTCCCTTGCCGGGTGCAGAAGATTATATTACTGAAGTCGTCAAACTTCTGGCTTGGTTCCAACACAGATTTGTATTTATTCATCCTTTTAAGGATTATAACGGAAGGACGGCCAGAATGTTGACGGTTTTGATGCTGCTTAATTTTAATTTGCCGCCAATTGAGATTTATGCAGAAACCGCAAAGGATAGAAAAATTTATATAAAAGCTCTGCAAAAGACGGATTTAGGGGACTATTCTGAATTGGAAGATTTGATAGGCAAGTCTCTCGAAGAAGGGTTTAAAAAAATCTGAAGCTTGCCAAACTTGACCCCAAGGCCTATGAAATTTGATTTTAGAAGTATAATCAGGGTAACAAGGGGAGAAAAACTTAAAAATCTGCTATAATTTGCATATGGGCAAGAATAATCTTGGAAAATTAAAAAAGCAGATTTTACCAACACTTAAAAGCCACGATGTGGTTCGTGCTGCTGTTTTCGGTTCGTACGCGAGAGGAGAGGAAAATCTTAAAAGTGATCTTGATGTTCTGGTTAAATTTAAAGGTTCAAAAAGCCTGCTTGATCTTGTTGGACTTGAGCTTGATTTGAAGGACAAGCTAAAAATTGACGTTGATGTGCTGACTTATGGTTCAATAAACCACTTGATAAAGGACAGGGTTCTTAGTGAGCAGGTTCGGATATTATGATTTATGATTAAAGATCCGGTTGTTTATCTCGACCACATACTCGAAAACATTGAGGTTATTAACACTTACACAAAAGGGATTAAGCGGGAAAAATTCCTCAAGTTTATACCTGTTCAGGATGTAGTAATTAGGCGGATTCAAATCATTGGTGAGGCAGTTAAAAATATCCCCGCTGGTATAAAAAATGATTATCCGGAGGTTGAGTGGAGAAATATAGCAGGAATGAGAGATAAATTAGTACATGATTACTTTGAGATAGAACTCGATCTTGCCTGGCAAGTTGTCAAAAAGGACTTAGTTGTACTTAAAAAACAGGTTGAAAAAATTAAGAAAGATCTGGGTGGAGTTTAAACTTGCTTAACTTGACCCCAGGCCCTATAATGCATAGCTAGTATGAGAGAAAGACTTGGGAAAACGCCTGTCTTACACAGAGTGTTCGGTGTGGTCGGAACACTTGTCCTAACCGCCTGTGCTGATGGTAAAAAAATGGGCTTCGTTACACCCACCCCCGAAGGAACGCAAATAAATCCGACGAAAACTTTGCCGACTGAAGCCCCAACCCCGTTTGTTGAGCCCGGCCGGATTTTGGATTTAGAAAAAGATTCTAATCTACTAACTACTGAAATTAAAAAAGAGTTTGAGAATTTTGATGTATCTCACTCTGAACTCGAAGGCAGAGATGTGTATAAATTTGCCATTCAAGGCCCGACCGGTCCGATCGGTTTTGCCACTTATCAACTTGAGGCGGATGAGATAGAAATTGCCATTATTGCCCAAAGTGAAGACGGTAAAACCGCCATCTCCATTCCCGATAGGGCTTTATATGTTACTACCAAGGATATGACTACCGGCGAATACAGCTGGACCAGGCTTTTGGGTGTTGCTTTGCCTGGGGAAGGTGAAGACACAAAGATTGTTACCTGGTATTATCTGCCTGAAGGTTATCCCAGGCCGGATGAAACCACGCTTCTTGCGCTTGATTATCCCATTTTGAATTATCAGCTGCCGGATAACGGGGTACTTCTTTTCTGGGAACCGGCCATAGTTGACGGCAAACCGGCGTGGGCAGGCGAACCTAATGCGGCTTTAGTTGCCTCCTACAACACCCTGCCCGAAGGAGCCAAAAAAGTTCTTTTCTCCCTTCTTCCCGTTGAACCAACTATAACTGCCACTGAATGGCAAGTGGTTGGTAAAGACTATCTGGTTTCCATTGGAGAAAATAATGTTCCCGAGTATCGATTTGTGGAAGGCGAAGGTTGGCAGGAAGTTGAGCAGATAAGCATGGTAGATGCGTTCGGAAACACTGTACCGGGATGGGTGGTAGAAAAATCTGATGAGTGGGAAGGGGAAATAAGCCAAACCTCTAAGCTGCTAATTGGTGGAAGATATAATCCAGTTTCCGAAACATCATTAGCGATAATATCAAGTGCAACCTTAAAGCAATGGCAATTGATGGAATTTATTAATAGTGACGGGGTAAAAATGCAAAAATTAAATTTTACCTGGATATTCAAGAACGACGAAAACAAGGTGATAACAGTTAAGGTGGGCATGCCAGAATTAAATTACGGAGCAAGAATTGAAAAGCTCACCCCGAGACAATTTATGGATTCGCTTGTAGTTGGTGGCCAGACGGAATTTTTAGTATTTATATGGGTTGATACACTGTCGGCAATGACCCCGGAGAAACGGGCAGAGTTTTTTACCGGTTATGCAAGAGACGGAGAATTGTGTAAACAGAGCGTGCAAGCGTGTGGTTTGTCAATTGGGAGAATGGGGGAGGTGAAACATCCGACTTCGTGGTTTGATGATATATATCATGGGCTTTATGGAGACAACATAGATATTGCTAATGAGGCCTGGTGCCAACGTCCTGTCAAATGATGGAAATCCGATAGCGTATCTGGTTGCCCTACTCTCAGGTGTTCCTCGGCTTCTTCAGGTTATCGGTAATGTATGCTATATTAGATATTAGGGAATAATGGATAATCCAAATATTACCACAACCGAAAGTCCTAAAAAGTCCAGTAAGATCTTGTTGTTTTGTTTGTTGGGGGTTATCGTTGCAAATTTGGGCCTGGGAATTTTCTTTTTATATCAATATGCGGGTTTGAAATATTTTATAAACGCCGCTGCCAAAATACAAAAGTTATCTGAACCCAATAAATCAAAAGCCATTGCGGACTTCTATAACAAAAACGGTGGTTCTAGAGGATACAGAGGCATTTTGGCCGGGGTGAAAAAGAGTGGTTCCGGTGGCATTTGGGTCTGGGGAAGATCAGGGTTAAAGTATTTTAAGGCTGATAAAGATTCGGTTTACCTGTTCACCAACGGTTGTCTTGATGCCTTTATTAATCCGGATCCAAGTAATGTGGGTAAACAATATAGTTTGGAAAATGAAGTTTACACTGATCTGGGCAGATGGAGCGAAAGGGTTAAACCAGGCGATTTTGTGATAGTCATATCCAGATCGGACATTGGATTTTTGAAAGGTAATCTAGGTAATGTCCTTGCCTATAACTGGTGGTACTTTTTACAAAGTAATATAAAAACAGAATGCGAAAAATAATCGTACTGGTCATATTTATTATTGGATTTTTATTTTTTGGGGCTTCTAGTGTTAAAGCTCTTGCTGATTGCGTTTGTGTAGAGTGGAAATATAATACTTATTGCGGGGTAGCTAACTGCGGTGTTGATGGCTGTTGCTCAATTGGTATTTGCGTAAAAGAAAACTGCGCGGTTTACTGTGAGTCGGGTTTCTATCCGTGTAACAGGGGAGACGGTTGTTGTCCGGTTGGCGGCGGCGGTTCTTGTGAAGTACCCACTCAATGCGGAACATATCCTAATTGTTATAGTCCCAACTGTGAGGACTGTCTGTATGGTTGTTCTCAAGCAACCTGTGGTGGAGGGGTGTGCGATCCGCCGCCGCCAACGCCTGAACCTTCCTGTACTGCTTGTTACGGTTGTGCCACTGCCGGCTGTGGAGAATGTAGTAGTTATGCAGCAGGCTGGAGATGTGTATGTTCGGGCTCTTGCCTTGGTGGTTATGCTAAGTGTGTCGGTGTCCGGGATTCAAGTTGTGGGGGTGGGGATGAGCCACCGACACCAAAACCACCGGAGCCGCCGCCGCCACCGGATGAACCGGATAAACCACGAAAACCACGACTAATAAGAAGTACACCTAGCCCGACGCCGACACCAAGGCCGTCACCGACACCGACGCCAATACCGGCCTGGTGGCAGGTCAAAGATTCGGATGTCACCACCAACGGCGATATTGTCTCACGCATTTATCCTGCCGGGGTTAAATTTATTCTGGATGGGGCAGGGGGTTACCCGGGAGTGGCGTCATACGGGGCATTTGAGGCAGTTTTCGGCAACGGGTCTGTTTCCTCCAAACGCTGGCTGGCCAATACGACTTCAACCTGGCTAACCGCCAGAACCTACGGTTTTAAGTACCTTAAGAATCTTGTCCCCGGCCCGTGGCTGGAGGCAATGACCACCACCCCCGGGACGATAAGTACGGCCGGTTACTTTAAAACCGAAGGCACGGCGGTGGACGGATACAAAGTTTTTTACCATAGCGGCAGCTTAACAGTTGCCGGGGCTCAGGATACGGCGGAGCAGAGGGTCATTCTTTTCGTGGACGGGGGAGATCTGACCATCAACGGCAATATCAGTTTAACCGACGGCCTGGGTTTCTTCATGGCGGTGGTCAAGGGGAATATCATTATTAACCCCGTAGTGACGTCCTTGGAAGGATTTTATTTGGCGGATAATGAATTCAGGACCGGAGCGGGAAGCGCGCAGCTGACCGTCAGGGGCTCGGCAGCCGGCCTGGGCGGGGTATTATTGCAGAGAAATTTGGGAGCAGCCAATACCACCACCCCCGCGGAAGTGTTTGAGTATGCCCCCGACTTGGCTTTCACCTACCCCCGGAAACTGGGAGTCAGGAGAATGAGATGGAAGGAAGTGGCGCCGTAAAAATGGTATAATAAAGCATGGTTCCGAGCTTTCTTCAGCCGTATCTTGCTTCTTATGATTTATCCCGTTTGGATGTCGAAAAGGACAAGGATATTATTATTACGGAAATTTTAAACAAAGGAGATGATGAGGCTATTATCTGGTTGGGTAGAACTTATCCTAAAAAAGTGATTAAGGAAGTTATTTCCTTTCCCATCAGGGGGCTGTGGATGAAGAGTGTTCTTGATTATTGGACCAAGATTTTTGATATTAAGTTGCCTCGGGAAAGATTTGACCGGGCAATTTTGGATTTAAACCCTTAAAGAACAATGAAAAACTATCATTTGGCAATTTTGGATCGAAACCAAAAGGTAGTTTTACCTAAACTGGGTTTTTTGTCCGACAGGGGTTTTTATTTGGCCGGCGGAACAGCTCTTGCTTTACAGCTGGGTCATCGTACTTCTATTGATTTCGATTTTTATATCCAAAAACATTTCGACACAAAGGGACTTATAGATGAAATAGAGGAAGTTTTTGAGGATAGTGCAGAAGTGATCTTAAGGGAAAAAGATACGGTTTTTGTCAATGTTTCCGGGGTTGATTGTTCGTTTTTTTGGTATCAATACCCACTTATAGAAAAAGCTGAAAATATAAAGGGAGTTAAAGTTGCGAGTTGTCAGGATATTGCGGCAATGAAGCTTATCGCAATCAGCCATAGGCCGGTTAAAAGAGATTATATAGATATTTATTATTTGCTTGAAAAGTTTAGCCTTAGAGAGATGTTTTCTTTTGTTAATAAGAAATACCCGAATTTTAATCAGTATTTTGCTTTCAGGGCCTTGACATATTTTGAGGATATTGGAGAACGCGAAGGGAAAAGACCAATAAAAGTCATTGGAAAAGACTTTTCTTGGGAGGAGGCAAAAAAAAAGATTTTTGAAGAGGTTCAGAAGTATCAGCTTGGAATGTTCCGTTAATCCAAAATCAAGCTTTTTTTACCGGGAAAAGGTATAATATACCCATATCTTTCTTATTTCCCATGCGTAAACTGTTTATTTTTATTTTGGCTCTTTCCGCGGCTGTCGGGCTCTTTTTGCCCGTTTCCGTCCGTGCCCAGGAAAATACGGCGACTCCGTCCGCCGCTCCGCTGATAGAGGTTAAGCCCGACATCACTCAAAAAACACCCGAGACTTTAGGACCGCTGGAGGAAATTTTGACCAAACAGGAGTTGGGAGACGTTTGGCCGGCGAACCCCATCAAATACGCAATCAGGGGAGCGGTTAAGGCCGGAGTGCCCGCCAACACCATTATTCTACTCCTCTTGCTGCCTATCGTTGCTTTGGTTATTGCCATCGCCAGGAATGTTATTGGTATTAGGGGTTTCGGAATTTTTCTTCCCGCCTCACTTTCGGTGGTGTTTGTTGCCATCGGACCCGTGGTCGGCATCGGCTTGTTTTTGGTCATTGTCGCCATATCGACAAGCATCAGGATTATCTTAAGAAGGCTCAAAATAAAACTCCAATATCTTCCCAGAATGGCCCTTATTCTTTGGGCGGTAAGTTTAGGAGTTTTGGCCATTTTATTTTTGGCGCCCGTGATTAAGTTTCCTCAGCTAGCCAACGTCTCCATCTTTGCCGTTCTTATCCTGGTTCTTCTGGCCGAGGATTTTACCCGGGTTCAATTGGGAAAAAGCGCGAAAACGGCTATTGGCATTACTTCGGAAACTCTGGTTCTTTCTTTAATTTCCTTTTTGTTTTTAACTTTAAAGCCCTTAAGGGAATATGTGCTTCTTAATCCCGAAATTACCCTTATTCTTGTCGGCCTGGCCGACTTTTTATTGGCCAGATATTCGGGGCTTCGTTTAAGAGAAATTTGGAGATTCCGAAAATTAATTAATTCTTAAATCATAAGCGGAGCTTGCGGCTGCGCCGTAAATCTTAAATCCTAAATCATGAAGTTATCAAACATCCTCGGCATCAATGCCCGTACACAGATTTATTCCTATAAATACAATACGAATAAAGGAAAGAAGCTGGCCAATTCTAAAATTCTGACCGGCCGTGTTCTAAAAAAGGCGGATATTCCAAGTCCTACTTTATATAAAATATTCAGGAAACCGTCCGATGTTGATTTATTTAACTGGGAAGGGCTGCCCGATTCTTTTGCTTTAAAACCATCAAGGGGGATGGGAGGAGAGGGAATAATCATTGTCAAGAAACGGGCGGATGAAAAAGAGGGGAACAACGGCAACGGAAAAAAAAATGGCGGGCGAATGGATTACCACACAAAAGACAAAAGTAACAGTGGATGATTTGAAAATGCACACGTTGGATATTTTGGAGGGTGCCTATTCTATGGGGAATATACCCGATGTTGCTTTTATCCAGGAATATGTGGGCAGGCACAAAGCTTTCAGAAAATATGCTTATAGAGGCACTCCCGATATCAGAATAATTGTATTTAACAAGGTCCCCGTCATGGCCATGCTGCGGCTGCCTACCAAAGAATCAGGAGGAAGGGCAAATCTGCATCAGGGCGCAATCGGAGTGGGAGTAGATATTGCCACCGGAATAACCACAAAAGCTATTTGGCACGGGGTACAAATTAGGCTTAAACCCGGCACAAACCGCAAATTGCACGGAATAAAAATACCCGATTGGACTAAGGTTTTGGAGACCGCTGTCAGGGCGCAAATGGTGTCGGGTTTAAGCTATTTGGGGGTGGATATTGTTTTGCATCCCGAAAAAGGGACGATGATATTGGAATTAAATGCCCAACCGGGTCTGCAGATACAACTGGCCAATATGGAAGGGTTGAAAAAAAGATTGGAGAGAATTGCGGATTTGGATGTCAGGGGCGCGGAACATGGAGTTAATATCGCCAAAGCTCTTTTTGCCGAAAGGTTTGCGGACAGGGTTAGTGCGGAGGAAGGAATCAAAACAATAGGAATTTGGGAAAACGTCAAAATAATCTCTGCCGATGGATATAAACGCGAGGCAAAAGCCAAAATTGACACCGGGGCCTGGAAAACATCGATTGATAAAACTTTAGCGGAGGAGTTGGGATTATTAAAAGCCAGTAACATTCTCTGGACTAAGGTGGTCAAAAGCGCTTTGGGTAGGGAATCAAGAAAAGTGATTGGTCTTAAATTTTATTTGGCGGGAAGAAAAATCGCCACAATTGCCAATGTAGCCAACAGATCTTCGTTAAGAACGCCTTTGATTATAGGAAGAAGGGATTTGGCGGGGTTTTTATTAAAGACGGAATGAAGAAAATATTGATATTGGTAGACAAGATAGGAGAAAAAAAAGAACTTTTTTCCCATTTGATTTCGCAAAGATTGGGAGACGGTGTCCAATTGGAAATGGCAAGATTTAGCGATATATACTTTGAAATCCGGGGAGAAAATGTAACAGTTGAAGTCAACCAAGTTCCAATTACAGATTATTCTTTGGTTTATATCAGAAGATCGGGAGACAAATATTCGGTTACCGCGGCGACCTTGGCTCTTTGTCTTGGCAAACTTGGTATAAAGTTCATGGACTCAACTTGGAAAGAGATAGGTCCCTTGGGGAGTAAATATACTTCTTTGGTGAAGCTTTCTTTGGCGGGGTTTCCCGTTTTTCCCTCGATATATGCCAACCAATCAACTGTTGGTGTGTATCCGGCCAAAATTGCCGGCAGACTGGGGTTACCCCTCGTGGCCAAGGAGCTTTCCATGCAAAGGGGGAAAGGAGTTTATTTGATAAAGAAAACGGAAGATTTTAAATCCTTGCCTTTGATAGACAAACACGGGGGTGCTAACCATTTTCTTTTCCAAAAATATATTGATATCGAAAGAGAGTACAGACTTTTGGTATTGGGGGAAAGAGTGAGAGTTTGGGAGGAGAAAATTATTTCTGAAACGGAGGAGTTCCGGCACAATGTAGCCCTGGGGGCAACAGAGAAATTTGTGCCGATCGCCAAACTTCCCGCCGAAATGGAAAAAATTGCGGTGGGTGGTGCCAAAGTATTAAATCTGCAGATAGCCGGGGTGGATATGGCAGTTGAGAAGAAGACAGGAAAGATATGGTTGATTGAGATCAATAGAGGACCCGGGTTTACGTATGACACTAAAATATCACCGGAAATGGATGAATTGGCCGGATATTTGGACCGGGAGGTTAGATATTAATGAAGAATTTCAAGGTAGGGTTGTGTTTTTCCAAACAATTCAAAGGAGCATCTCCGCTTAGCCACATTGTTATCAAACGGCGCGTCTATATTAGGCTTTTGGAGTTATGTAAAAAGGAAGGCTGGGAGGTTTATGTTTTAACCAGAAAGACGTATACCGGGGATGGGGTTTTTAACGGTGCGTGGTTATTTAACAAAGGGAAGTTTAGGAAAATAAATAAGCCTGTAAAGATGGATCTTGTTTATGACAGGAGCGGTGGCATGAACTTTCCACCCAAAGATGACGTGTCTTTCAAGGTGGTGAATAACCGCGATTTTAAAATTATTTGTTGGGACAAGTGGAAGACTTATCAAGAAATAGGAAATTATATGCCAAAGACTTTTTGGCTGGGAGAGTTTAATAATTACCGTAAAATTTTAGCCGAAATTAAAACAAAAAATGTAGTTTTAAAACCCCGCAACGGACTAAAGGGATCCGGTATTTATATAGGTTTGAAAAAAAATATTGCCGGTTTCATATCAAATCCGAAAAAAAAATATGTTGCCCAAGAATTCGTTGACACATCCGGTGGGATTACCGGGATTACTCCAGGACGGCACGATTTAAGGGTGGTGGTGGTTAACCAAACCGCCGTTTGGTGCCATGTAAGAGTTCCTTCAAAAAACAGTTACTTGGCAAATGCGGCCATGGGAGGAATTTTAAGTGAGGTTGATTATAACAAAGTGCCTTTATCCATCAAAAAAATAGTTAAGGCGATTTCTTCGGATTTTTACAGCAGGTTTGATAATCCGGTATACAGTTTGGATTTTGGAATGCAGAACGACAAACCCTACATATTCGAAATCAACGACACGATTGGTTTCCCCAAATGGGAAATGAAACAGAGAGATGTATTTTTACAAGGTTTGGTGTTAAACTTTAAGCAAAAGTTACATGCAAAATAGCAGCATTGACAGCGAAAATACCCCATCGGAAGAAAGATTGGCGCTGGTTGAAGGCTGGATAGGTAAAATTTCCGGAGAGGGAGTTGTTGAAGTAATAGATCCTCAACTAGTTAGGGGTGTTTTGGTTGAATTTGGCGCAAACTTTGAAATATCAGAGGAAGCGGCGGCATCATTAAAAAAATTTAAAAATACAGATAGAAGGTTTGGAATGGATGCTGTGTGGGGTCATGATAGAGTTGGGGAATACCGGATTTGGTTAAAACATTATCTTGAGGAATATGAAGAGAGAACGGCGAGGGCACTTCCAGTTATAGAGGGTACGGTTACAAAGACTTCCGGGGGGTTGAAATTTTTCACCGACTTAACCGCCTTTGCCGGCGGATTTATGAGTTTTGAAGAATATAAGAGGGTCACCGAGAGAAGAGCCGAAAAAGGACGTTTATGGCAAGAAAGAAATCCCAACGACCCCATTGTGCCTTCCTCGTACTCTTCGTTCCCGCCCGGATTTCCTGCTGTTGCCTGGGAAAAGATAAAAAGTTAGAAATTATTTTAGCTCGACGCTTGCGCCTGCGGCCTTGAGTTTGTCTGCGGCTGCCTTGGCGTCCTCGGCTTTGGCTTCCTTTAAGACTTCTGCCGGAACCGCCTCGGTCATTGCTTTGGCGTCCATCAGAGTTAAGTTTTGATTAATTTCCCTTAAGGCTTTAATGACTGAAATTTTATTTGCTCCCGTTTGAGTTAAGACCACTGTTTGAACCCCTCCCCCCGCCTCGGGTGCTTGTCCTGCCGTTGCCGGTGCTCCTGCTCCTGCTGCCGGTGCTGCTGTCGCCACTGGTATGGCTGAAACTCCGAGTTTCTCCTGAAGCGCGCTTACCAATTCGGCTAATTCCAAGACGGATAAAGCGGCTACTTCATCAACTAATTTGTTTACTTTTCCTGAAGTTTTTACCTCTTTTGCCATATTAATCACCGCCCCCCTAAAACATATACCAATTTTTGTAAATTTCCCTTCAAAGTTCCGACTAAGCCGTAACCGGGTGCCGTCAAAGCTCCCAAGAGTTGTCCCAAAAGCACGTCCCGGCCGGGAAGGGTAGACAACTTTGCCAAAGCTTCCGGGTTTTGGAACACCCCTTCAACCACCCCGACTTTGAAAGTCGGGGTCTCGTACTCCTTGGTAAAATTGCCGAGGACTTGAATAAAGGCAACCGGATCCTCCCCGGAGATAACAAGCGCGGTTTGGCCCTGAAGAATTTCGTTTTTAACAACTTCAGCATTTAGCTTTGCGTTTTCAGCCGCTCTTTTGAGAAGGGTATTTTTGACTACCAACATTTTAGATCCGACATCTTTTAATCTTCTTTTGAGTTCCTGCTGGGCTTTTACGGAGAGACCCGCGAAGTTGACAAGCACAAAAGACTTTGCCTTTTTGAGTTCTTCGGTAAGGTTTTCTACAAAAAATATTTTTTCGGCTTTTTTCATATTCCTCGGTGCGGCTTATCCTGCCCCGCGTAGCTGGAACATCACCTTTAGGTGATTTACGCGAAGTGGGGGCGCACTTTCTCCGGACAAAAGGTATTCTAACAAAGTTTACCGACTTGCGCAATAAGTATCTTAAATGACTTAAGTAACTTAATTCAAGAGGTAGATGTTATCATTATAATGTGGATACACAAGAAATCGAATTGCCGGCCGTTGTGGAAATGGATCGCGGGCAGCGGGTTGAGGCCCAAGTATACGGAGCCTTGATTGAAAAGATCTCCGGTTGTTTAAAGTCGGAAATGACGTCGCAGTTGGGTAGGTCCAACAGTATTGATAATGGGAACAGGGCGGCGAAACTTGCCCGTCTTCAGGGAGAATTGGCGGTTATTATCGATATCTTTTCCCAAGACAGCCGGTATATGGGAGACGGGGAAAAGAAAAAGTGGCTTTCGCTTTTGGATAAAGCTTTGTTTTCCAGAGCCGAACCGGAATCGGTTATTAATTGTTTGGGTAAAACATCACACTTAGTTGAAGAACACTTGGTGGGAGCGGTTTCTTTGGGTACTTTTGCCGGATTATTGAGGAGGTGCGGTTGTGATGTTACGGTTTATGGTATTGTTGCACCCGTACGGCTGGACATTAACGGCAAGGTAGACATAATTTATAGGCTGGGGGACAATGATATCTATGGTAATGAAATTGTCAGGCTGGTTCAGTTAAAAACCGTGGGGAAAGGCAGCGATATGGAAATACTCCCTGCCGGCAGCGAAATTATCGAAAGAGGTTTACATCCGAAGTTTAAAGAAGGGGACGCACGAATATTATTAAAAACCGGCAATGAAATAAAAACGATACTGGAAAAAAAGGAAGGCAAAAAGTTGGACGTAAAAGCGTTTTTTGTCTCGGTTCCCAGTTATGGCAGTGAGGTTGTAAGTAATGCTTTTGGAATTGTGAAGGATACCAAAATTTGCAAAGATTTTGAGTATAATGCAAGAGCCAATAGTTTAATTCCTTAATAGTTATGACAGATTTAAATAAGAATAAAAATGTAAGCGGAAGAGTCCGTAAGGAAGGAGTCAATCTGGTACCGGTAGAATTTCTTTCAAAGATGCCTGACCTAATTAAAGCACCGTTTTCTGAAGTTGAAGACTGGGTAGGCAAACTGCGTTTGGTTGAAGAAGAAAAGAAAGAACTCCTTGAGGTTATCGATAATCTTAGGAGATTTTAACCTTCACTGAAGGGCTCATCGTGGCTTTTAGGTAGGCTTTTATAATTTGTTTGTCGCCGATGGCCTTGACTATTGCCAGGAAATTGGCCGTAAGTTCTTTGTCGTTTTGGCTGACTTTGCCGATGGTTGTGTGGATGAGGGGATATTCTTTTTCCGTTTTAAGGGCGGTTGAATCGGCTGAAAAGTTAGCCGCTTTTTTTAGGTCCGTTACCAGAGTTCCGTTTTTGGGATTTGGCATTAAACCTTTTGGTCCTAACACTTTTGCAAAGGGGACTAATTTCGGCATCATTTCGGGGGTAGCGATCAGGACATCAAAGTCAATCTTTCCGCCGGCGAGTTTTGTTAATGTTTTTTCTCCTGCAATCTCTATTTTTTTTGTCTTGCCCGAGGAGTGGGGCAGAGTGACCTGGGCGTTTAACCCTGTTTTTCTGACGACAAAATGAACTTCCATTGTCCCGTCGAACTTCGAGTATGAAGAATTCTTAACAAGCTTCAGCGCTTCCGGAAAGGGATACGTTTTGGATCTGTCTATTTTGGACTTGGACTGCAAATACTTCTTTCCGCGAACCCGTTCGACTCGCTTTGTTCGCTCAGGGCCTTCGGCTTTTGTTTCCATAACCGGTGCTTCTTCGGTAGGGGCCGGCTCGATAATTTTAATTCTCTGCCCTCCTTTTAAGCCCGAAATATGAATTTTTTCCTTGGCTTGTTTTTCTCTTTTTTCTTTCAATTTATCCAAAGAAGATTTACCCTCTTTTTCAGGTCCTCCTACAAATGCTGTTTTTGTTTTTCCCATTTATTCCGTTTTGATTCCCATGCTTCTTGCCGACCCCGCGACAATTTTCTTGGCCGCTTCCAGATCGTCGGTATTTAGATCGTCCATCTTGTCTTTGGCAATTTCTTCGACTTGAGTTTTTGAAAGGGTGGCCAATGTTTCCCTTCCCGCCGTTCCCGAGCCTTTTTCCAGTCCCAATTTCTTTTTAATCATGTCGGAGACAGGAGCTTTTTTGGTAATAAAATCAAAAGACCGGTCTTCATAAATGGTAATCACGGCGGGAACGATATTGCCCTTCATTTCTTTGGTCTTGTCGTTATACTGTCTGACAAATTCCATAATGGCTACGCCGTGTTGACCCAAAGCCGGGCCTAGGGGTGGAGCGGGGGTAGCTTCTCCTGCGGGAAGATTGACCTTAACGATAGTTTTAACTTTTTTTGCCATACTTTATATTTTTTGTATTTGTAAAAAATCCAATTCCACTGGAGTTTCGCGGCCAAAGATCGAAACCAAGACTTTTACTTTTCCTTTTTCCTCGTCCATTTCGTGAATCGTCCCCAGAAAATCAAGGAAAGGCCCATCGGTGATTTTAACGGCCTCTCCAACCACAAACTTTGTTTTATATCTTGGAGCCGGAGAAGAAACGAACTTTTGGATATTGGCTACCTCCGCTTCCGAAAGAGACGTCGGTTTATTTCCCGTTCCCACAAAGCCGGTAATCCCGGGGGTTGTTCTTATTGCGAGCCAGGTTGGATCGTCCAAGATTATTTTAATTAATAGGTACCCAGGGAAGATTTTTTCCTTTACCGTTGATTTTTTTCCTTGACGGATGATGATTCTGTCCTGGGTGGGGACCAGCAGTTCAAAAACCTTTCCGGAAAGGTTCATGGTTTCGACCCTTTGTCTTAAAGTTTCCGAGACTCTAACCTCATGTCCTGAGGCGGTGTGGACGACATACCATTTGGCCTGGGGATCATCAGTTTGGCCAATGATAATATGTCCGGGAATTTTTTTCTTTCCGGTACCTCTTTCTTCGACCGCCAATGTTTGATTGGTATCCATATTATTTATTTTACAACGACTACCGTTTCCAATAGTTTGGTAAAAAGAAAATCCAAAACACCGACAAAACCGGCCACGATTGCAGAAATTGCCATGACGACCAGAGTGAGTCTGATAACCTCATCCCTTTTTGGCCAGGTTACTTTTACAAGTTCTGACCTGACCTCCGATATAAAAGTTACGATTTTTCTCACAAGCCGAAATTTTAACAGATATTGCCTTTAAAAAAAAGAGTTAAAAAAATATTTCGGGTTTAAGTTGGGTCGTGAAAAAGAGGATAATTTTAGGTTATCCGGTACAACATTATTACCCACACCACGAACATGTTCCCGTATCTACGACAATATCAGATACTAATAATTGCGCTTTTTTTCCAATTCTATCTGATGTTTGATTCTGTATTTCTGTTCTTTCCTTCTCTCTGCGGGTTTTTTATATCTTTCTCTGTCTCTTAACTCCAGTAAAATTCCTTCGTTTAATACCTTTTTCTTGAAGCGGGCGATAAGCCGGTCATCGGACTCGCCCTGTTTTTTCTTGATGATAAACATTTTGCAGTTTCGCCCCCTTCCCACAACCTAGACAGACATTTTAACATATGTTAAAATGTTCGTTAATGGGGAAAAAGAAGAAAGTGCTCATTACCGGAATTACGGGACAAGACGGCAGTTATTTGGCAGAATTTCTTTTGGACAAAGGTTATCAAGTAACGGGTCTTGTCAGACAAACTTCTAATTTAGCCTATGTCAATATCGCCCGAATCCAGCACAATCTTAATCTTATCCAGGCCGATCTTCTGGATCCGGTTTCTTTAAGAGAAGCGATTCAAAAAGTGGAACCGGAAGAAGTTTATAATCTGGCTTCTCAATCGCATCCTTCGGAGTCTTTCCGGCAACCGATTCATACGGCCGAAATTACGGCTCTCGGCGCCCACCGGGTTCTGGATGCTACTCATGATGTTAATCCCAAAACCAAGTTTTATCAGGCCTCCTCCTCCGAAATGTACGGCTGGGTAAAAGAGATCCCTCAGGATGAAGAAACACCTTTTAATCCTGCCAATCCGTATGCGGCCGCCAAGCTTTATGCTCATGCCATGACCAAAATTTACCGGGCCAGTTATGATATGTTCGCCGTCTGCGGAATTTTATTTAACCACGAATCGCCCCGCAGGCATTTGGGTTTTGTTACCCAGAAAGTAACCTATGCGGCAGCTTGCGCCAAATTGGGAATAAAAAACTCCGAACATTTAAATGAAGAGGGGGAGCCGATTGTTAAAAACGGAAAAGTGGCCTTGGGAAATTTGGCTGCCAAGCGTGATTGGGGCTTTGCCGGAGACTATTGTGTTGATTTGGACACAAGCATTCTGTCTACAGGAGGTTTTAAATATTATGACCAATTACTTGAAGGAGATATTGTTCTCAATTACAACTCCAAAACAAACCAACTAGAGCGAGACATTGTCAGAAAGAAAGTATTACTTGATAGTGGCGGGAAAATGTACGTTTTTAAGGGTAGGGGTTTTAAACTTCGTTGTTCTGTCAATCATCGAATTTATTATCAAAGGAAGTCTTTATCAAGCAAGGGTGGGTGGAGTGATTGGAAGGTATGTTCGGCAGAAGAATTTTATAATATGCTTAAGGATTTGAAACTAAGAACAAAGTATGATTTTCGTTTACCACATACTCAGGGGTATAAAAATAAAGATGTAAAAGTTCTTTCCAATTGGTTTAAATTGCTTGGTTTTTTACTGAGTGAAGGATGTGTTTACGATGGCAATCGATCCTTGAGAATTTCTTTGTCACAATCTAAAGTGGTAAATCCAGACGTTTATTCCGATATAAACGCGTGTTTAGCAAGTCTTAAGCTTAGTTACAGGACAAGAGAAAGAATAGATGGAGTTGTTGAATTCGTTTTTAATGCGGCGAGTTCAAGGCAGATAATTTCATATTTTGATGGATTTGATATTCATAGAATGCCAAGGTGGGTTTATGGTGCGGGGGATAAACAGCTAGGAATTTTACTGAAGGCAATGATGGATGGAGATGGTTCGTGGGGAAGTATGACTTATGTTTCAAAGAGAAAAGATTTGGTTTTTGACTTTCAGACTTTAGCTACAATCTTAGGATATAGGACAATTCTTCATCAGAGAAAATCCGGGGTGTGGGAATGTGTATTGGTTGCGATAAGAAAAAAATATTCATATGTTACCGAATATGGTCTGGAAAAAAGTGAGGAAAAGGTCTGGTGTGTAACGACGAAAAACGGCACGATTGTAACAAATAAAGATGGAGGCATTGCAGTAAGCGGTAACTGTGAAGCCATGTGGTTGATGATGCAGCAGGACAAACCCGACGATTTTGTGATTGCGACAGGAAAGACCCACACCATCCGCGACCTGTGTGTGGAAGCCTTTTTGCATGTCGGTCTTGGTTGGGAAGAATATGTGGTGGTGGATAAAAGATTTATCAGGCCTACAGAAACGGGTCCTTTGATTGGGGACGCGGCCAAAGCAAGAAAGCAGTTGGGCTGGAAGCCGAAAGTAAACTTCAAACAACTTATTTCGATGATGGTCGATGCTCACCTCGCCAGACTTAAGTAGATAGGGCTATGTTTTTAAGAAAATACACCTTGTTTTTTAAAGATGAGGCCATGTCGAGAGTCGTTCGCTTTTCTTTTATTCTCTTTTTTGTATTTTTGGGGGATGCAATTCTAAGTTTCTGGGCGCCGAACTTAATTAAAGAGACTTTCGGCAGCGCTTCGGCCATGGGGCTGATCATCAGTTTTTCCAATGTGGTTGGGCTTGGAATTGATCTGATCCTGCCCCAAATTATTAAAAATATCAAAGTCAGAAGGCTTTTGACCTGGGCCGTTTTCGGCTCGATTGCTTTTGCCTTGAATCTTCTTTTGGGTTTAAAATTGCCGTATCTGGCTGTTTTTCTTCTGGCCATGGTTTTTTGGGGAATATATTATGAATTTTTCGGTTTTGCCGCTCAGCAGTTTGTCGCCGACTCAATTCCTTTAAAACGCCACTCGTCTTCGTGGGCGATACTGGGAACCTTTAAAAGCGTGGCTTATTTGTTGGGACCTCTTATTGCGGCGTGGGTTCTTTTAAGGGGGGAAGTATATCCCGGGATTGTGGCCATCCTCTTTTCCCTGGTGGGTTTTGTAATTTTGACTTTTTACAGAAAGGAACACGACAGGCCGGTTGAAATTGATATCACCCGGGTGAATTTGATCAGTGAAATAGAACATTGGTATGTTTTATTTCGTCACGTCTGGCCTCTGGTTGTTCTCGGCCTTTTTATGGGTTTGGTCGACTCCGCCTTTTGGACGACGGGGGCAGTTTGGACGGAAACTCTGGCCAAAGAGAGTTTCTGGGGCGGCATGTTTCTTCCCGCGTATCAGCTGCCGGCCCTTTTTATGGGTCTGGTTGTCGTCAGGTGGGGAATTTATCAGGGGAAAAAGAAAATGGCCGAAATATTTCTCCTTTTGTCGGGATTATTTCTTGTTCTTTTGGGAGTCAGTGCCAATGTTTTTTGGCAGCTGGCCATGGTCTTTATTTCCAGCGCCATGTTGTCGGTGACCTATCCGATGGTTGATGCCACCTATTCGGATATTGTGGCCAGAATGGGGACGCAAAGGAAGCACCTGATGGGCCTTTCGAGTTCAACTTTAAGTTTGGGCTACATTGTCGGGCCGGCTTTGGCGGGTTTTATTGCCCAGGCGGTCGGAGAGAGAATGTCCTTTGTCGTTTGGGGGGTGGCGGTTTCTTTGGTTTCGGCCATACTTCTTTTGGTTACCCCCAAAAAGCTTAAATTGCCGCAAGAAGAGATTCAATCCTGGAAAAAGTAATGACGATTACATCTTGACGGAGAATAAATATTTGGTACAATAGGCTTCTGTTCTTTGAAAGTGAAATTGTGGATGTAGCTCAGAGGTTAGAGCGGTTCGACGTTACGTGTCGGACAGGTCGCAGGTTCGAGCCCTGCCATCCACATTATCGGATTGCCCTGCAGGCGTTTCGGGTAGTCCGAACCAGGGAAACTTTGTGTTTTAGGCAACGCGGGGTTGCCCCTGGGGCGCAGCGGATGCGTCGTTTTTCATGATCGGGATGATGACCGTCCCAAGGGAGGTTCTATCCGCTATTTGGAAGTACAGCTTGCTTTTCGACCCGCTTTAAAGCTGTGACTATGCCTATCCAAATAAGAATCTCCTTCGACAATATTGAGGAAAAAGTTTTTTAACCGACTGCGGTTAAACAAAATTTTTTCCTTTCCTTTTACCGGCATTACCCAGGTGCGAACAATTTTTTGACATCAAAGTCAAACAATTTTTCGAACAACACCTGGGTATATTTTTTGGGGATTATTTACTTTTGGCCGGACACCTCGAACAACCGCTTACTTTGGCGACAAAAAGAACCAGAAGGGATACTATCAGATAAATAAAAAAGACCAGAAAGAGAATAATAACAAGAGGGTAAAATTGGCCGAGTTTAAGATAGGCAATGATGAGCATCAAAGGAGAATAACGGGAAGCCCCGTCTTGTATAAACGGCAGCGTCAGCACAATCAATGTCAGCACCGTGCTTACAAGTTTGGGTTTAAGGTAACCGCAGCAATTTTCGCAGCGGGCTTTCTTCATTACACTAATTATACACCACGGTCAATATTTACTTTAAGGTCAGAAACCTCAAACCCCGGATATTTACAGTCTGAAATAGGGGCTGGAAAATTGAAAATGGTGTTTATCTTACAAACAACTTAAATAACCAGCCGAACAAACTTAAGGTTTTTTCTTCCGCCGTAATTAGTTCCTGCAATGACGTATTTTCCTCAATCAAGGCCTGTATGGTTTCTTGAACCATAGTTATATCTCCTTGACTGGAAAGCTGGTTTTGCAGTTGTTCCAGTTGCTCAATTCTCAATTGGTTTTGTTCAAGTTGTTGCTTTAGATTTTTAATTGCACCATAATTAGTTCCTGTTAAAAACCTGGCAAGTTTGCCTTTAGATTCAAGTTTATTTATCTGGTCCTGAATTTGTGTTTGTGCCTGGTTTTGTTTTTGGGCAATTAGTCTTACTTGCTCACCGATTCCGCCAGTTGTTCTTGTTTGCAACAACAGTTGGACTTGTTTAGCAACCTCACTCATATTTTCAATAGCGTTCTGGTTGCGGTTCTGTAAACCTTCCCCTTGTCTTTCTCCAGCGCCTTCCTCTTCTTGGGTATTTACCTGCAGTTGTGAATCTTCGCCCTGGTTTTGTGTGTTAACCCGATTTTGATTTTTAACCTGATTACCTGTAGGGGAAGGATTGGTATTTTGTGTTCCTGAACCGTTGTTGGCTGCAAAAACCGGTAGAACCAAAACTAAAATTATAAATAATGGAAGAATCAATATTAATTTCTTCATCCTTTTTCACCTCCTTTCAACTATTGTATCCAGTATACCAAACTTCAAGAAAAAGGATACCGATTTTATGGTTTGTTTGAGGCTATTTTGCAGGGGCTCTACCACAAAATTCGAACTCAATTTAACACCCCGCTCTAATGTGTTAGCTCCGGCTCGGCCTACGGCCTCGCCTCCGCATTTTTTGCGCGCGATTTAATCCTGCTTCGCAGGATATTGTTCTTGACTCGGAATCTGGTGATTGACTTTTCCAAAAGCCTTCTTATAATCTAGCAAAACCTTATGTCGAGAAGTGAAATCGAAAATAACTTGATGGGTCTAACAGAAGTTGAAGGTTTGTCCTTAGATGTTGTACGGAGTCTTCCTCTGGGGACGGTAATTGACTGTGGAGGTAGTTGGATTATCCAAAGGACAACGAGCTGGGGCCGAGATGGTTTATGTTGGGTAGCTGGTAAAAAAGGTGAGTTTGGTCTGTCTTCTGGAGGAAATCCAAGATCTCAAACAAAAAATTACGGTGAATTTAGAACCTTTGAGGGGGCATTGACTATTCTTCAGGCAAATCGAGATATTACTGATGATGAAGTTAGAAAAAGTTTACATCAGGAGAGAGTGGATGATGAAGACTCTTCAGCGTAAGTGTTAGCACGAATCCCGATTGGCAGGGGCGGAGGGAATCCTCTTTCGCTAAAGCTTCAGAAGGACACAGTTGAACCCCCGCTGGCAAGCCTGTCAGGATTCGAACCTGAAAGAGCGGTTTTGGAGACCGCCATGATACCATTTCATCACAGGCTTATGCTGAAATTATACCAGCTTTATCCAAACAGTGCTATAATTCGATGAAGATGGACATACCTATTTTCGGTGTAAATGTCCCTTCCCCGCCGATTCGAATAAAAAAAGAACTTCTTGAAGAGTACGCAAGGTTGTATAAAGGTATCAGAAACCTGGAGGATACGGTTTCCTGGAGGACCTTAATTGTAACCTGCAGAAAAATATTGGGTGTTGTCGATCCGGATTATAAACCGGTCAGAAAATCAAAACTAGTACAGTCCAAAAAACTTGTTGCCTTTTTGATAAAAAAAACGTACCTGGAACCTTTGTTTTTTGAGATAGTCTACGCTTTGGGGTTTAGGGGGATAAAAACAAAGAAAAATACGGATTTGGATTATCTTATTTTTAACGGGAAACATTACCCGGAACCCCTGCTTTGGAGTCTGGCCGATTATTTGAAGGAAAAAGGCAAAAGTGTGGCCGTGGTCAATCCGGTAGGGCACTATAACGACGGACAGACACGGGTCGTAGGGCCTTCGGTAATATTCGGGAAAATTAATAAAGTTGTTATCCTTACTTCGACACAGACAAAATTTGGGGGAAGCGTGTCCGTACTCTCGAATGTTATCAGGTTATTGAGAAATCCAAAGCTTGCCCAAAAGGTTAAGGAAGTTGACGTGGTGATTCCCATGTTCGGAGGGTCCAGGGGACATCGTTTGGGCCAATCGGAAGATGTGGGATTTGAAGTCATGGAGGCGGCATTTAACGCAAAACTTATTTCCTTACCGGCCGAGGACCTTTTGGAGAAGCTTTCCAAAGAAATAAATAATTTACCCAAATTTAGATTTTTCTCCCTTGATATCCATAATAGTTTATATCCGAATAAAATATTTAAAGATGAGGGTTTTGATTTTATTTCCATTGATCCGACCCGGGAGATAGTTGAGGATATTGTTGAATATCTGCATCGGCGCCGCGTCCAAAATGTTCCGGTTAAAGTTGTAGCCTGTGATATCGGGGCCGTACCGCGAACCGAGAATTTTGCCAAGAACCTTTTGGATTTGTTGGAGTTGAAAAATAAAGAGCTGCAGATTATTTGTATCGAGAAAAAAAGACAGCAGGCGGGAATGGTGTCATCGGTCAGGATTTCAAAGATCGAAGAGTGGAAAAGGGAAGGGGGGAAAATAGAAAAGAGCAGAATACGAATTCCCAAAAAGTCTTCGCTAAAGGAATCGATACTTATCTATTCCGACGATATGATTGACACCGGCGGAACCGCGGAAAAGGATTTGAATTACCTTTCGGGAGTATATCCGAATTGTGTAATGAAAATTTTTACCGCAACTCATCCGGTTTTATCCAAAGGTCTTTCGGCATTTAAGAGAATCGGGGCCGATGTTTACTTCGTGGGAAATTCCCTCAACGTTGAAGGTCTCTCCGAACAAACGGATGTTCAAGTTGTAGATCTTGCCCCTTCAATCTACAGGGCAATTGTGCCTCAAAATTGACAAGGTTGAATGTTATTTGATATCATATAATTATGGGATTGACAGGTCAGGATAAAGAGGATCTCCTCGCGCAATATACTCGTGAGATAGTATCCGGTCAGGAAGCTGACCGGCAAGTGCAGAAGAAAGCTCTGGAAGCAGGAAGACGTGAGAAAAATAGGCAGTTTACTGATGAGAAAGGTGAGCTAGAGGTAGTTGGACACAATAGAACCGGCATGCAACAACCGTCTAGCTCGACCGGATTTGCACGCGGTCCTGTGGCCTCCGGGCAATCTCCCCGAGTACCTCGGTAATTATTTATTCTTTGACTGTCGTATCCGATCTTCGTATTTTTGAATTCTCTTGTCAAGAGGTGGTTCTTTTCTCAATAGTCCACTAGCTGTTTTAAAGGTGACCCTGCTTACAACTTCTGCTTGTTTTCTTAAAGCACCAAGACTATTTCCGAACATTCTTGTTTGATTTTCTTTTTCTGTATTTGCCATAAACTTACCTTTTTTTAAGGTCGGCTATTCTAGCATAGGTTACCTAGTTAATTCAAGGGGGTTTACTTCAATTTTAAAGTTTCTTTGTGAAGAGTTACCTTGCGGCAGGTCTTGCAGAATTTATTAATTTCCAGTTTGGATCCCTTTTTACCTTTTGTTTCCATATTAACTTTGTTCCTGGACGTCACATAATTTTGACTCTTGCACCGGGGACAAATCATTCCCACTATTTCTCTTGAGCCCTTTTTTGCCATGGTGTGATTGTAACAGATTGCCTTTGATTAGTGAAGACTGAGCCTGAGGAGGGGATTGAACCCTCGACCCCGTTCTTACCAAGAACGTGCTCTACCACTGAGCTACCCAGGCACCTCGCTTCGCTCGGTGTAAATAACACTTTGCTAAACACGATTATACTATACTTATGTAAGTATGGATAAAAAGGAATCGTTTTTACTGATTTTAATTGCTTCGTTTTTTATGCTTCTGATGTATGTAGTTGGCTTTACGGTTAATAATAGTAAATCTACAAAGCAATCCGCAATTATGACAAGATTGGTTGATACTTTCGGGAAAGAGGTAGAAATAGTATTGACGGGAGACGTGATGCTGGGAAGAAATGTTTTAACCGAATCGGAAAAGTTGGGGAATTGGTCCTATCCTTTTGCCAAAGTCGCTGATCGGCTAAAACAAGCAGACCTGGTTTTTGTTAATTTGGAAAGTCCTATTGTCGAAAATTGCCCCAGGACGGATTCGGGAATGACGTTCTGTACGGATAAAAAAATGGCGGAGGGATTAAAGGCCGCAAACATCGGGGTAGTAACCATCGCCAATAATCACATAGGCAATTACGGGCAAAAGGGAATAGTTGACACGGAAAGATTTTTGACGGAAGCAGGGATTGATTATACGGGAACGGGTGATTTGGTCGTCAAGGAAATAAAAGGGACAAAATTCGGGTTTCTGGGCTTCGATTTTGTCAGTGCCCAGCCAACGGATTTTGACCTTAAACTTATTAGCCGGTCGGATCTTTTGGTTGATGTTTTGATTGTCGGGGTCCATTGGGGCGAGGAATATAAGCGGACAGCGGACAGCGGACAGCGGACAGCTGCAAAAAAACTGGTTGACGCCGGGGCGGACGTGATTGTTGGGCATCACCCTCATTGGATACAAAACGACGAAGACATTAATGGTGTGCCCGTCTATTACTCTTTGGGCAATTTTATCTTTGACCAGATGTGGAGCGAGGAGACCAAAAATGGACTTTTGGTAAAGCTTACTTTTAGAGACGGGGAACTGATAAAAAAAGAAAAACTCCCCATTTACATTTCTTCACCCGGCCAACCCGAATTCCGCTAATTATCCCCGGCCCCTTTATTGTTTTTAGAAATTCTTTAGTCATTTTTGGTACCGAGCACGGTATTATACTCGAACCTACTCAGATACTTCAATAATAACATAGATGAGGCTAAAATTCTTGCTGCCCAACTTGAAGAATTGAACATTCATCTTCTAAGCACAAATATTATGTAAAATGATTGCACATTTTTTGTTTACTTCTGCAATTACTTGCAGTGCATTTTAAATATTCTCGGGTTTCGCTTCTTGGGATAGTTATAGTAACTGATGATGGTATTTTACCAGAACGCAGATTCTCCTTAAAACCTTCGAATGCTAAAAAATTAAGAATACTATTCCTATCAGTCAATTCGATTTTTTCAGGTTCAACTTTAACTATTTCTGTTTCTTTTATAGCAAGAGAAAGCAACGGCTCATTTACCGATATTTGGCACTTTCCCAGATTAAATTCACCACACCATCTGTCCTTTTTCATATCTTTTGTGCTGGGACCAGGATTCGAACCTAGGTAGGCCTTCCGGCCGCGAGATTTACAGTCTCGTGCGATTGTCCGCTCCGCCATCCCAGCAATTATTTATATTGTATTATATCAGCTTTAATTGAAACCCGCCTTAAAATTCCCAGTTTCTTATAAAGTATTTGTAGTTAGATTTTATTTCCAGGTAGTCATTTTTAAGTATAAGTTCCAATTTTATGTTTGGATATATTTTTCTGAAAACTTGATCACGTTTTAGTGAATAATCTCCCAGATAGTTTTTAACTTCAACATAAGTATCAAAGTTCGGTAGGTAAAAATCCGGTCTATATGTATGTTCTTTGAGATTGAATATTTTAGGTGCATATAACCACTTAATTCCAACTAGATTATAGACACGAGCCATATTTGCTTCCCACGTACTATAAAAACATATATTAAGATCGACATCTTTTCTGATTCCCGATATTCCTTTGGAGGCTTTAGGAGACGTTGTGCGTTTTCCTATTGTGGTAATTGCACACAATCTGCAACAATACTTTCTTGTTTTGACCAGGTACGGAGTAACTTTAAACCTTTTCCTACATGCAAGGCAAACTAGAGTAATCTTTGGTTTTTCTAGACACCTCCAAAATTGTTTAGGTAGTGCAGAAATAGATTTTGATATTTTAGTTTTTGTTGCGTAAGAGTGTTTTCTCCCTGTGTTGTTAAAACTGGCTGCACAACTGCTTGTGCAGAATATTTTAGGATCGCAGGGTTTTGCCTCGAATGTGTTTTTGCAATTTGAATTTTTACATTGGCGTAATTCATAAGGTTTAATTTTGTTTTGATAGACTCCATTTTTCCAGCACAATTTGACAATTTCTGATTGTCTTTTTCTATATTCAGCGTCAGAGTAGAAAGACTGGGGCATTAGTTCAGTATAATCCGAATAAAATACGAAGACAAGAAGAAATATCGGAGCCGAGGGGGAGTTTTGCAATCCCGACCTTGGCTTTACAAAAGCCCTGCTCTGCTTCTGAGCTACCCCGGCATCTCACTTACGTTCGACGTAAATTTGATTATACCAGATTGGAGCACGTATTAGCCCCGCATCGGGAACTTAGGTCAAATTTCCTGGAAAAACCAGGTGGGTGGGCTGCCTCATACCATTACGGTGTAAGGACTCCGCCCTCCCTAAATTAACAATCCGGTCAGGAAAGTTAAACCTTCATTCCCTCCACAGGGCCAGTTATATTCTACCAGAAGATGTCAACCCGGGACAAGGAGGGAGATTAATAAATTTATTAATGGGGAGATTATCAAACTGATTATTGAAACACCGCGGATTAGAGGAAAGATAAGCATTAGAAGAAGGATTGTGCCGTATTGATTTAAGAAAAGATCGACTTTTCTTCCGATTTTATCGGAGAGAAGTCCCACCAGAATTTTTCCTCCGTCTAATGGGTGAACGGGGATTAAATTAAAGACGGCAATGACGATATTAAACCTAATTAGAATATAAATAAGCTGAGTAAAGTAAGTGACCGGGAAGAGGGGAATTATTACTACCCTTAATATTAGAGAGAGAAGTATTGAAAGAAGAATATTGGCCAGAGGGCCCGCAAAAGAAATAATGGCTGAGTCTTTTTTCGGGTCCTTGAGGTTAAAAGGATCTACAGGAACCGGTTTTGCCCAGCCGAAGACAAAAGGGGAACCGATAAACATAAGAAACAGGGGAATAAGTATAGTACCGTATAAATCGGCATGGGCAATCGGATTTAAGGTCATTCTGCCGTTTAATCTGGCCGTGGGGTCACCCAGCCTGTCCGCCATCCAGGCATGCGCCGCTTCATGAATCGAGATAGCAACAGCAAAAGCCAATATCCAAAAAAGTATAACCATAAAACATTCTACCCTTTACCTAGAGTCCGTTTTGATAGTATAATCCTATCTAAATGTCTTACGTTTGTCAAAATTGCGGCAAGAGCACGGTTGTGGGGAGAAGCAAGTCCCACAAAAGAGGCGTGGCCGGAAAAAGGTGGAAAAAAAGGGCTCAGGTAACGCCAAGAACTTTTAAGCCTAATTTGCAAAAATATCAGGGCGAGCTTCTTTGCACCAAGTGTATCAAGAAATTAAAAATGACCTCCGTTTAAAAAACGGTAAAAATTAAAAATTCGCCTTGGGGTATGCTTCTTTGAATTGTTTCCAAGACACGGGGTCTTTGCCTTCGAGCTGGACTTCGTCTATAACCAGTTTGTCTTTTTCCAGGTGAGCTTTAAGAATTTTCAATCTTTTGGCTTGCCCAGCGAAGCTCGAAGAGCGAAGTTGGGTCCAGATACCAGGCCAGGGAGCATAGGCTCTTAATTTCCTTTCTATTTCCTGCGGATCGTCTTTCTTCAGATTGACAAAACCGTCTTCTTTTTTAACTATTTTGGTGAAAGTTGCTTCCTTGTCATTTTGTTTACAGTGTTTAATTTTGCCTTTCGTGTAGGGTTTAATCAATTCAATTACGACTTGGGCGCTTTTTTCAAATAATCTTGTTCTCAGTGTTTCGTTGGTATCGGCAGGTGAAATATCCTCTTTAAACCGGGCAACGATCGGTCCGTGATCGACCTTGTCGTCCATTTTGATGATAGTTGCTCCGGTTTGAGTTTCTCCCTCTATGATAGCCGTTTGTATTGGTGAAGCTCCCCGGTATTTGGGAAGAAGAGAAGGATGAATATTAAGAATGCCAAACTTAAAATTCGAAATTACAAATTTGGGGATAATTCTTCCGTAAGCTGCGCATATGCCCAAATCAGCAGCTGGAATTTTTTCGAAATTAAAGATGACCGGGATTTTTCGCCTGTGGGCCCAGGCATCAACCGGAGAATAAACTAAGAGCTGTTTTCTGCCGCTGGGTTTAGGGGGTTGGGTAACCACCGCAACAATATCATGGTGTTTATATAGTATTTTCAGAACCGGCAAGACATAATCAGGATTACCAAAAAAGACAATTTTCATAATTCCACTTCTTTCCACTTTTCACCATCGAGTTGGTACAAAGGCTTTTTTTGTTTTAAGAGATGGTCAATAAATAAGACTCCGTTTAAGTGGTCAATTTCGTGCAGGATAATTTGCGCCGGAAAACCGCGGAAGACTTCAATGGTTTCTTTGCCATTCTCGTCCAAGTATTTAAGTTTTAGATAAGGGTCTCTTTTTAAAGGTCCGTAATAGTTAGGCAGTGACAGACAACCCTCGTAGAGCCTCAAAGGTTTGGCCCTTTTTGAAGCTTTTATTTTTTTATCCGTTTCGATAATTTCGGGGTTGATAACCACCCTTTTAAAGGTTTTGTAACTGGTTGTAAATATCCTGATATTTTTCCCTATCTGCGGAGCGGCAAGACCCACGCCCCCCGGATCTTTTTGGGCGGCAAGAGTGTCTTTCAAATCCGCAATGATGGCCTTTACTTTATTGTCGATAACGCCAACGGGCTTTGAGATCTCTCTTAATTTCAGGTCTCCTGAACGGAGAATTTTTTGTACCACGAGGCTAATTATATCACTATTTAAGCATGTTAAGTTGTTCTTTTGCCGTTTTGTCGTTGGGGTCGATTTTTTCCAATATATAGCTCAGTTGTTCTTTTGCCTCCTTGGGCTTGCCGGCGTCAACAAGGGTTAAGGCATACGCCAATCTGGCTTCTTTGTAATTGGGTTTTAACAATATTGTTTTTTCAAAAACCCCAAGTGCGGTGTTTACCTGTCCGACCCTTAAATACATGAGACTTAAGTTGTAGAATATTTTGGCCTCGGTAGGTGCCTTGGCTGAAGCCGTTAATAAAGTTTCGACTGCATTTTTTAAGTATTCGGGACTGACCTTTGACAGTTTGTAAAATAAATTAGCACGGTTTCTTAAGATATTGATATTTGCGGGCGAAAGTAAGACGGCTTTGTCCGACTGGGCTACCGCAAAATCGGTGAACTTTTGCGACTCCCCCTCTTTTTTCAGATCAAAAAAGGCAACAGCCAAGCTTGCCGAAGTTTGGGATAATTCGTTACGGTAGAGAGCCTCCTTTGGAGAGAGTTTGACGGCTTGTTGTAAGAAAGATAAAGCTTCAGGATACTGACCGGCCGAATAGTTTTGTTTTGCTTTGTTATAAAGGACGTCGGCATACCAATAGCGGGAGACAGCGTATAGCGTATAGCAGATAGCGAGTAGTGTGGTTGTGATTAGTATGATTTGCCAATTATTTAATTTTCCGGTTTTGTTTTTGACCATCGGCTTTTCCTTGCCTAACGCCACCGCCATGGCGGGAAAGAGAAAAAACTCAAGTGCAACGGGGACAACCGAGAATCCGAAGAAGTTGGTGATAAGGATTGAAATATAACCCGCGATTAGTGCAATTGCCAAACCGGAACCGGGGATTATTTTGGAAATTTGGACGATCGAGAAAATTACTACGGCCAGATAAGATGCAAGACCCAGTGTTCCGGTATTGGCCATAATATTAAGATATTCGTTGTGGGCCTTGTTATAGATAAAATCCCACTCCGAAACAAGATTGTGCTCCACGGGTCTATGCATATAGTAGGCAAAAGCGAAGGTTTCGGGGCCTGTTCCCAATAAGATGTTGTGTCTCCAAATATCGATTGCTCCCTTCCAAACGATTTTTCTTATTTCCCCCGATTCGGTGCCGCCGCCGACCTCAAGAGCCGGACCACTCGGAGATACTTGTGACTGGATACCGGATACTTGAAAAGGGCTGCCAATTACCAAAAATATAATGACAAATGACAAATGACAAATGACAAATTGCTTGAGATATTCCTTTTTGTGTTTCCACAAAATCAGCCCCCAAAAAATTGCGTCGGCAACCGCGAAACCCAAAATTCCCGAACGTGATTTGGTGAAAAGAAGGGTTATGAAAAATAGAAGATTTAGGATTAGCCAGGCATGCTTACGTAACGCAAATGACCACGTCAGTGGAATGAGGGCAACTAAGTAAGCCGCCAACCAGTTTGGCTGGCCCAGAGTTGAAAAAACTCTGTTTTGTACATCCTGTACCCACAGGTTTTTGTCTATGCCAAAATGCTCCAAAATGCCATAAAGGGAAACGATTAAAGCACTAGGCACTAGGCAATAGGCAATAGTTTTTTGGGTTTTGGCCCTGTCCATGTTGGAAACATAGGCCCAGTATAATAGGGTATAGCTGATAGCGGACAGCAAACCGCCGTTGAAGCGGGAGTAATAGCCGAAAATAGAAGTTCTGGGGTCGATCGAGAAGATTGTACTAAGTAACGAAGTAACTAAAAAACAAATTAACGGGATGTCGAGTATTGTGCGGCGGAAGATGATTTTCTTTTCTTTAATCATTTTTATTATCCATAAAGCGCAAATAAACAGGGTCAAAATATAAACAAGAACCATTTTATTAAATTCAAAAAGTTCCGAAGTAAAAGGCCAAAGGATCAAGGGAACAAAGAAAAAAAGAAGACAAAAGAGTGTCGGCATAGCCTTTATTGTATAAGATTTAATAAAAAATACCATTTGAAAGTTGGCCTCTTCGCGTTATACTGCCTTAAAGAAAAATATGAGATTTTTTCCTGTTGATAAATTGTTTGGTTTATTCTCTCACGATGTGGGCATTGATTTGGGGACTGCAAATATCCTTGTTTGGGTCAAGGGAAAAGGGATTGTAATCAGGGAGCCCTCCGTAATTGCCAGAAATAAAAAAACAAAAGAAGTCCTGGCCATAGGCTCTTCCGCCAAAAAAATGCTGGGCAGGACTCCCGCCAGTATCGAAACAATCAGACCTCTCAAGGACGGGGTCATCGCGGATTTTGATGCGGCGGAGGCTATGCTTTCTTTCTATATTAAAAAAGTGCACGAATCCGGAGGATATTTACCGAAAATTCCCAGGCCCAAGGTAGTAATAGGAATTCCTTCGGGGGTGACCGAAGTCGAAAGAAGGGCCGTTGCCGATGTGGCCGTTGATGCCGGAGCAAGGGAAGCGCATTTAGTAGAAGAACCGATGGCGGCGGCAATCGGGGCAGGGCTTCCCGTCGAGAGCCCGGAGGGGATTTTTGTGGTGGATATAGGAGGGGGGACCTCGGAAATTGCGATTATTTCCATGGGGGGGATTGTCTTGGGCCGGTCCATAAGGATAGCGGGAGACGAGATGGATGAGGCGATTATTTCCTATGTGAGATTAAAATATTCGTTGCTGTTGGGTCAGCCGACGGCCGAAAGCGTCAAGATCGGCATCGGTTCGGCGGTTTTGGGCAAGGACAGGTTTATGGTCGTCAGGGGTAGGGATTTGGAAAACGGTTTGCCGAAATCACTCAAACTTTCAAGCGGTGAGATAAGAGAGGCCCTGGCCACAATTGTTCAGGAGATTGTCGCAAGCGTTGTGGACACCATTGAGGAAACACCTCCGGAACTTGTTTCCGATATTATGGAGAAAGGTATTGTCATGGCGGGGGGAGGTTCTTTGCTTGTCGGAATTGACAGGGCGGTTTGCGAGGCCACCAAAATGCCGGTGTGGGTGGCGGAGGATCCTTTGACGTGCGTTGTCAGAGGCTGCGGAAAAGTTCTGGAAGATCCCGGTCTTCTTAAAAAAATCAAAGTCAGCAGAGGACTTAGGTAAACTGGTAAACTAAAGATTATGGAATCGTATTCTGCAACCACCCAAACTTGGCTTGCCTGGTTTATGAAGGGGATTCTTATTTTTGGATTTTTATTCCTTGTGGGGAGGCTTATAGAACTTCAGGTTATTAAAGGGGATTATTTCAAGAGTCTTTCCGAGAATAACAGAATAAAGAGGGTTGTAATCCCCGCGCCTCGTGGTTTGATATTGGCCAGGGGTGGGGAAATATTGGTCGGGAACCGCGGATATATAAGAGATTATCCCTTGGGGGAAGCGTTTGGTCATGTATCGGGATATCTTGGAGAAGTTGGCCCCGGGGAGGCGGGAAAGGCGGATCCTGTCTGTTTTGAAAAGGGGGCCAGAAGATTGGGTTTACTGGTGGGGAGAGGGGGACTGGAAGAGCAATACAATTGTCTTCTTTCCGGAGTCGACGGTGAGGAAGTGATTGAAGTTGATACCGCCGGCAAAACGGTCAGAGTTCTGGGGAAAATAGATCCCACTCCCGGAGGAGATTTAAAAACTAACATTGATTATCAATTGCAGATTAAAACGGCTGCGGCAATGAAAGAGAAGAAAGGGACGGCGATATTATCCGACCCGCAAGGGGAAATTCTTGCTCTTTATTCATCACCTTCTTTTGACCCTGAACTGTTTCTTCCGGGTAGCGATAAAAATACAGTTTCAAAGATATTAAATGATAAGAATTTGCCTTTGTTTGACCGGGCCATCGGTGGTCTTTACCACCCGGGCTCGGTTTTTAAACCGCTTGTTGCTATTTCGGCCCTGGAGGAGGGGGAAATTGACAAAAACTTCAGGTACGAGGACTCGGGCGTGTTATCCGTCAAGACTATATACGGCGATTTTTCATATTCGAACTGGTATTATTTACAGTATGGAAAAACGGAAGGGGAAATTGGAATTGTCAGGGCAATTGCGAGATCAACCGATACCTTTTTCTACAAATTGGGGGAGATGGTGGGAGTCGAAAAGTTGGCTGAGTGGATGGGTAAATTTGGACTTGATGGGCGAACCGGTATTGACCTTCCCGGGGAAGTGAAAAATTTAATTCCTTCTCCCGAATGGAAACTTAAGGAAAAAGGAGAAAAGTGGTTTTTGGGAAACACTTATCATTTGTCAATCGGACAGGGGGATTTGGTACTGACACCGCTTTCGTTAAGCAGGATACCGTCGGTGATTGCGTCCGGCGGAAGATTGTGCACGCCGCGCATCGTTAACCAAGAGAGTTTTATCAACAAAGATTGTAAGGATTTGAAGATAAGAAAAGAGAATCTTGATTTGATAAAGGAGGGAATGGTTGGGGCCTGTAGTGCGGGGGGAACAGGGTATACTTTTTTTGATTGGAAAGGTGGTCCCTCGGCTTCGCTCGGGACTATAGCCTGCAAGACGGGTACGGCGGAGACTAACGAAGACGGTAAAACTCACGCCTGGTTTACCCTCTTTGCCCCGGCCGATTTCCCGGAAATTATTTTAACTGTTTTGGTTGAAGGAGGAGGAGAGGGGTCAAAAGTGGCGGGACCGATTGCCAGAGAAATAATGGACTTTTGGAATTTACAAAAACATCCGTGAAAAAATTGGACGAATTATTTATACAGGGGAAAATATTGAAATCGGACGCCAAAGCCATAGCCGTGGTGGGGTCAAGAAAGATAACTCTGAGAGGAATTAAATTAACAAGAAAATTTGTAACGGCTTTGGTTAAATCCGGCTTTACCATTGTCTCGGGACTGGCAAGGGGAGTGGATACGGTTGCGCATCAAACGGCACTTGAGGCCGGCGGCAGGACAATCGCCGTCTTGGGGTCGGGCTTGGATATTATTTACCCTTCCGAAAATAAAAAATTAGCGCAGGAGATTGCCGAACACGGAGCTTTGGTTTCACCTTTCCCCTTTGGCACCAAACCCTACCCCGAAAACTTTTTGGCCAGAAACAGAGTCGTGGCAAATTTCTCACTCGCTGTATTGGTGGTTGAAGGTGCAAGAAGAAGCGGAACGCTTTCAACTGCCTCGTGGGCCGCAAACCAGGGGATAGATGTTTTTGCCATCCCGGGCTCCGAAGCGACCGATTGGCTTATTGACCAAGGGGCAATTCCGGTCACAAAACCAAAAGAGATACTTGACAACCTAGTTTAGAATGGGCTTTTATTAACAGATGAAATTAATAATTGTCGAGTCACCAACCAAAGCCAGAACTCTGGCTAGGTTTTTAGGGAAGGATTATTCCATTGAGGCCACCACCGGGCATATCAAGGATTTGCCGAAGAGCATATTGGGGGTTGATATCGAAAAAAATTTTAAACCTCAGTTTGACCCCGTTCCTAAAAGATTGAGGACAATAGAAGACATTAAAGCTTCGGCCAAAAAGGCAAATCAAATATATCTGGCGACGGATCCGGACCGCGAGGGAGAAGCCATCGCGCAACATGTCTATGAAGTGTTGCGCTCAAATGGCAAATTACAAATGCCAAATGACAAAATTAAACGCATTACCTTTCATGAAATTACCAAGGAAGCGGTTGAAGAAGCGATAGCCAACCCCAAAAAAGTTGACAAAAATCTGGTCGACGCCCAAATTGCCAGAAGGGTTTTGGACCGGCTCGTCGGTTATAAGCTTTCCCCTCTTCTTTGGCGAAAAGTCAGAAGAGGGCTGTCGGCAGGAAGGGTGCAGACGGTGGTGGTGAAGTTGATTGTAGAAAGGGAGAGGGAGAGAGAGGCTTTTAAGTCCCAGGAGTATTGGGAAATTTATGTAGAGGTGGAAGCAAAATCAAAAAAGAAATTTACAGTCAGGCTTATAAAAATCCAAGACAAAAATGCCGAGGTCAATAATGCCCAAACAGCAAAATCGGTGACGGAAAGATTAAAAGGGGCCGATTATAAGGTTTTGAGTATTGATAAACGAGAGGTCAGGAAAAATCCTTACCCTCCGTTTACGACTTCTACCATGACACAGGCGGGGGCAAGAATATTTGCTTGGTCGGCAAGAAGGACAATGTCGATTGCTCAAAGATTATACGAGGAGGGTCTTATTACCTACCACCGGACAGATTCGACCAATATCGCCAATCAGGCTGTTGACCGGGTAAGGAAATATATAAAAGAAAATTACGGGGAAAACTACCTGCCTGAAACGCCAATGTTCTATAAAACCAAATCGAAAGTGGCGCAGGAGGCGCACGAAGCCGTCAGGCCGACCAACCTGAAGGTCGTAAAAACAGATGAAGACGGAAAATACGCCAAAGACATGGAGACACTTTATTCCCTTATCTGGAAACGCTTTATTGCTTGCCAAATGGCTTCAAGCGTATATGACGAAACGACGATAGACGTATTGGCCCTTCGGCAAGCTCAGGGTAAACAGATTGATTATTTATTGCGGGTCAGTGGGCAAGTGATGAAGTTTGACGGCTGGACCCGACTACGCCTAGGCTTCGCCGGGCAAGGAAAAGAATCGATTCCGTTGCCGGATGTTGTAAAAGACGAAAAGCTGGATTTGATTAAAGTGGATCCTCAACAAAAGTTTACCGAACCGCCGGCAAGGTACAACGAAGCGTCCTTGATTAAAACTTTGGAAAAGTTGGGAATAGGCAGGCCTTCAACCTATGCTCCCATTATTTCGACAATTCAACTCAGGAATTATGTGGAAAAAGACGAGGAGAAATTTAAGCCGACTTTGGTCGGAATTGCGGTTAATGACTTTTTGGTCGGGAATTTCAGCGATGTTTTTGAATATCAGTTTACGGCAGGAATGGAGGAGAACCTGGATGAGGTGGCCAACGGCAAAATAAAGTGGGAAAAGTCGATAGGGGCTTTTTGGAGTCCCTTTGAAAAAATACTTAAAAAAGTTACAAAGAATTCCAAGAGGGTAAAAATTGAAACGGAAAAATTGGGCAGAAAGTGCCCCGAATGCAAAAAGGGGGACTTGGTAATAAGAATCGGGAGGTTCGGTAAATTTATTTCCTGCTCCAATTTCCCCGACTGCAAGCATACGGAAAAGTTAATTCAAAAAACAGGTATTAAGTGCCCGGATTGCAAAAAAGGCGACGTAATAATTAAAAACAGTAAAAAAGGGAGGAAATTCTTTGGCTGTTCACGCTACCCGGAATGTAATTGGGCTTCCTGGAGGAAACCCGCTAAAGTGACTCTGCAATCGCAGGAAAGTACCCAAGATTGACTTCGCACTAAGTTTTAACTATAATTCGCCGAGCTGTTAAATCCAGCCTCTTATATGGATAGATTTTTCGAACGGATATTAAGGTCTCGAGATAGATTACTGGAAACCGGTGGAGAGTTTTCTGTTAACGAGTTAAGGGAGACTGGTCTGGGCGAGACTGATCCCGATGGTGGCAGATCACTTTTGTATGTATCTGAGGTAGCTCCAGTGAACTTAGTTCCTCAAAACTTAGCAGAGGCGCTTAAAGACTTGTATGAAAAAACTTCAGATGAGAGACTTTTTCTCCAGACTCTTCACTCGGCATTCCATATATATAGAGAATGTGTGAACGACGATCTTCTGGCTGCTTTGTGCAAAAAAGGTTCGAGTTGGGAATGGCCGGAGACGGCATTATTTTCCTGGAAAGATATTGATGCCATCAATTTTATGGGCACCGCAATGGGGGCCATGAAGAAAAATGACAGCGTCAGCGTTACCGCGAGAGAAGGAGACCAGAAAGTGACGACGGATTTATTTACGGGGCAGGTAAGTACGGAGAAGTTTGCTGGTATTACTGGCAACCCTGCAGAAAACTTTAAATATAAAGTAAATAGGTTGGCCGATATTCGTATGATTAATTCCCAATCATGGCAAACCGTTACCCTAAGAGCCTATGCAACCGCGGTTATGCGTGCTCTGGATAGTATAAAAGGAAGAGAAAAAAGCAATACTGATTTAAGAGAATTTGTTAATGGTCTGATTGAAGAGTTCCCGAAGATGAAGGTTGATTTTCCAGCTGGGAGATATGCTAAAACTGGGGAAACCCCCGCCCCCTCATTTCTATTTGCCTTTATTTAATAGAAGAACACGCGTTCACGCTACCCGGAATGCAACTGGGCTTCCTGGCGAAAACCCATAAAAGAGGAGAAAAATAGTATTTAGCTTTGTGTATCTGTTTTGTTGAACACTTACCCCACAACAGATGAGATTAATTCTTTAAAAAGTACAAAGGTGTTTTAGATGGTTACTTTGGTGTTAGTAATGGGATTAGGAGTATAATGATTAATCCTGAATGGGTAATAGATATGGGAATTGAGAGTATTGAACAATTTCTTAGGACCAGTCGAGAAGATGTTGGTTTCCATGGTTCGAGAAATATGTTTTGGATTATTGGGGGAGATGTAGAAATAGCGCCTTTAGGAACAACTATGTCACATTTGGAGATGGCGGAGGAAAAGGGCTGGATTTGTGATAGTGGGGGGATTGTAGACTTTTTTTCCAATAATGTAAGGGGTTTTTATCTCAAAGGGGACGGAGAGGACAGGATTCATTTTTACAAAGGTGTTGATTTTAGTTTTGATGAAGGAATGATGTCTGTGGTGCTAAAGATTCTACCCAAAATGAGAGATTTATTGGATCTAAACGGGGAAACAGGAGTTTACTTCGGTCCAAAAGACAGTGTAATAAAAGGTGTTAACTGTGACATCAGATTTATTGGCAAGATAAAAAATCTTCTAGAGTAACAGATCTTTGCGTGCGGAGTGCTAGATTAACCTTTGATCCTTGTATCTTTCTATCTGCCAACTAAAAACAGGCTTTCCGCACCAGCGTTCTCCCTCAGGACACCGCGGCCTTATTGTTGCCTTTTGGCGAATTCCGCATGGAGCCAGAAATATGGATTGAGCGTCCGGAAGATCCTCAATGACTTGCTGAACTTGTTCAACAGATATGAAAAATATTTCTTCTTGAGCCAGATAACAAAGTCTTTGTTTCCACCTATGAATCCAATCAAAAAGATCACCTGATTCCACCACCCTAACATTGTGGGCATTGGGAAGCAGAAGTAGGGCATATTCTTTGGGAATACCGGCATCAATTGCCTTTCCTACGTTTTCGTAAATTTCAGACATTATTTTGTTGTAGCAATCTTTCAATATAGGATTTTCTCTAATCACGAGAGGTGTTGAATAGTCGGGTCCTCCGTCATATAGAGCTTCAATCGATGGAGTAGCTCCTGGAGTACGTCTCTGTCTTTGTCGCTGAGAGTCGGCTGTATGTGATAAGCGCGTAGCAAAGATAAGGCTAATTTGTCTTAATGAACTGGTCATTGGGTCAAGCATCCCTGTTTCATAGACATCCGCAAGAAGTTTATTTTTGCCGGGATTTAGCAGATTATCCAGCGCCATCTTATCAGACATCTGAGTTGAGGGTATACCTAAAACATTTCTAACCGTATCGGCCAGTATTGATCTTGCATTTTCTGGGATACCCCTTAACAGTGTTTGTTTGTTTTTTAAGGTTGAATCAAACTCCTGTTTTTGTTCGTAGATAAATTCCTCTTTAAAACTATTAATAGGTACATCTATCAGTGGTGGATTTAGTTCATAGTTAATCTGAGGATCATAGTTGTTTACTTCACAAATCATTCTTGCCAGTATGTATTTTGCCTCCTTTGAGAAATTTTGCATCTCACAAGCTCTGAACATCCTTAAAAGCTGCATTTCATTTAAGGTGTGGTAATAGATCGTTTTTTGGGCGATCGGCAGAACATATCGTGCAATTTCTTGAGAGGTTTTTGCAATTTTTGAATTTAACCGCTCTGTTGTTTTTGCGTTACGCCATCCTTCTACGGGATACATCCGTTTTATCCTTTGATTTACTTCCGGGTGAAGTATTTCCAGTAATTTAAAGTAAGCCCTATTGGAAAAGGAAGCCGCCTCTAAATATACTTGCCGTTGTTGTTCGGTTAGATTTTTGGGGATTAAATAATTTCCTTCTTTTGCCTCCACATATCGTTGGCTCTGCTGTTCTGAATTGTAAAAAGGGTGAGAATGGAAAATATCATGGGTTACACTTCTTGTTGCACCTACAATCCTAAAAGTAAAATTGGAATGCATGCGTGTTGTGTGATGTCCGGCATCCAATGTGCTGTTTGCAACCTCTTGAGCTTTGGGGTCGTTTGACCTATCTTTCAATTTGGCGATACCCGGGGCGTAACATTGAAATGCCGTGGTTGCGACTATATCTCTTACACCCAGTTTACCGTCGCCGAGAGGTGATTGGGAGACTAATTGAAGAGAGATCTTAGGAGGTTCGACAAACTCATTTTCAAGATTAAGATAACTTTCAAGGTATTTCAGGTAAGATTCCGGATTGCGACCCCCTCTTTCCATGTGTTTGTGGATTATATAACGATTGATTAGATAAATGTCAAGCAGATATAATTATCACTTGACAGAAATACGGTATTACTGTGATTTTTTGGTTATACTTAAGTGATGAGAAAGATGAAAGTTGTAAATTATTCAGTTCGAAGTTATACAGACAAGGAACTTATGGAGTTTATAGAATTGGATGAAAAAGAAACAAAAAATCTTAAAAAAAGGAAAAATAAGAGGTCTAAAAATTCTTACCCCTGGTGAGTTCATTAAGGAGAGCAAAAAATAGTCCTTGCAAACTTCTCAAATAAAACGTATAAAGTCGGAAAGAGAAAATGGGGCTTTTGGAAATAGAGGAAAAAGAAAAGGAAAAACAAAATCTTTTTATCCAGTTGTTAGGTGTTCCTGCCAGCGGGAAAACGACGTGCGCAAAATATTTAGGAGAAAGGTTAGGGGCTCAGGTTCTAGAGGAATATCCGGTTTCAGACAATTCCCTTTTTGAGAAGTATTATTCGGAACCGGATAAATGGGCTTTTTCTATACAAGCGCTTTTTTTATGGTTTGGTCAGAAACGATTCTTTTCCCAAACCGGACGTTTTGATTTATTTAAAAGTATGTTTTCCCAATATGCTTAAGGGGATAAAAGAAAGGGTAGAAAGAGACCCGACGAGAAAGGCTGAACTTCAAGAATCCGAAAGTTACTGGAAAAGGCTTTGGGAACTTCATGAAGAGTGGGTAGCGGGTAACCGCTGGGATTAAATATATTTATTTTGGATATGGACAAATATAATTTTTCGAATTATAAAAATGAAGAGGAAGCTCTGGAGATTGCCTATCAAGAGTTAGTCGTGCAAGGTGGAGGTTTATTAAAATGAAAGAAAATGGGTTACACCCCGAAAAGAGAGAGTCAGAAATTTTAGTTACAAAGGGTACCCTCGAAGTTATTTGTGGCCCGATGTTTAGTAAAAAAAGCGATGAGCTAATCGATAGGTTAAGAAAAGCAATGACCTACGGACATCTAGGGGTTCAAGCTTTTAAGCCCGAAGTTGATAAACGTTACGGGGAGAATTCTATCGATTCCCACGACGGAAATAAGTGGAATGCGGTTCCAATAAAAGAAGACCAACCCGAATTAATACTGACGCACTTAAAAGAAGGAGTCTCGATTGTGGGGATTGATGAAGCACAATTTTTTAATTCTAAATTGATTGACGTGGTGAGGGTCCTTATCGAAGAAAAAGGACTACGGGTCATTATTGCTGGGCTTGATTTGGATTTCCGCGGTGAACCGTTCGGACCGATACCGCAATTATTGGCGATGGCAAACGTTGTCGAAAAAAGAGTAGCTTATTGTGATGTTTGCGGACAAGAAAAGGCAACCAGAACACAAAGGCTTGTTAATGGAGAACCGGCAAAATATAGTGATCCTGTTGTGGTGATTGGGGCTAAAGAACAGTATGGAGCTCGTTGTTTGCAACACCACCAAGTAGGTAAATAATTTCTCTCTTGCAAGTTTTGGGTGATTGGGGTATCTTCGGAAAGATTTATGTCAGTTGAAAGAGGAAAGATTGTTGTTATTGAGGGTGGGGATAGTTCTGGTAAAGAGGTTCAATCAAAAAAACTCACCGAAGTATTGCAAAACAAGGGCTATCCCGTCAGATATCTGGATTTTCCAAGGTATGACCAGTTTTTTGGATCCTTGATAGGCCGCTACTTAAGGGGAGAGTTTGGTGAAGCTTTTAATGTTCATCCAGCACTTGCTGCACTCCCTTATTCGCTTGATAGGGCTGAACTTAAAGATAGCATCATTGAATCGGTAAATAATGGTGAGATTGTTGTTTGCAATCGCTATACCGGTTCTGGCTTAGCCTTTATGTCGGCAAAGTTGTCTAAAGAAGAAAGAGAAGATTTCGTAAAATGGCTAGAAGAGATGGAATATGGAAAGTTGGGTGTTCCTAAGGAAGACCTGTCCATTTTTCTGCACGTCCCTGCGAAAGTTGGGCAGCGTCTAACTTACGCAAAGGATGAGAAAGAATATATGAAAGGCAAGGGCAGGGGGGATATACACGAACGAAATTTGGTTTATCTTTCAAATGTAATAGAGCAGTATTTATGGCTTTCAAAAAACAGAAGACAATGGGTTGAGATTTTTTGTATGGTAGACGAAAATGCGCTCCGCCCCATCGACGACATTCATGGTGACATTATGCAGATACTTAAAGATAGGGGTATCATAAAGAATGAATAAAATAGTTGAGTGTGTGCCGATAATGTATCTTGACAGAGTTAATGCAAGAGTATAGAATTAATGTATGTATACAGTTTCCATTACCTCACAAGGGCAGATGAGTATTCCTATGCCGTTACGGCGTATGCTGGGGCTTGACATTAAAACGAAGGCTCTGGTTTTTGCCGAGGGTAAAAGATTAATAATCGAGCCGACCCCCGACCTTCTGGATTTGACAGGCTCCCTTAAAAGTTATGCTTTTAAGGGTAAAACAGCCGATGAAATTATGAAATTAGAGAAAAAGGGATTAGGGGAAGCCAGACTCGAGAGAGCCAGAAATAAAATGAGAAGGTCGAAAGGTGGTATTATGGTGGTTAAACCATGAAGTCGTATTTGGCAGATTCGAATATTTTTTTAAGATTGTTTCTTCAGGATAATCCTAAACAGAGTAAAAAGTCCGCAAGTTATATTTCCGACGCAAAGGACGGAAAGATTGAGATTGTTGTATCATCGGAGATTATACCCGAGATTGAATACGTGTTAAGAAAGGTATACAAAGCTTCAAAAGGGGTAGTTATTGAACACCTGTCCGGAATTATTAAAACTTCTTATATTAAAGTCGAAAAACGCAATATTTGGATAGAGGCAATAAATTTATATTCAAATAACAATATAGATTTAATGGATGCTTTATTGTATGCCGAGGCAAAAGACCAAGATTTGTCCGTTCTTTCGTTTGATGAGGATTTTAAGAAGATTAAAATTAAATGAAGAATATGCAGAAAATTGTTGAGTGTGTGCCGAATTTTAGCGAGGGAAAAGACCTGAAGGTTATCAACGCCATTTTTGATGCCGCAAAGAAAGTAAAAGGGGTTAAAGTTTTTGAACTTGAGTCCAATGAAGACCACAACCGTTGCCTTTTTACCATAGCCGGAAAACCCGGTGCCGTACTGGCTTCAGTTTTTGAATCTGTTAAGACAGCTATAAAATTAATTGATATGAATAAACACAAAGGGGAGCACCCCAGAATTGGGGCGGCTGATGTCGTTCCTTTTGTTCCCATATCGGGAGTTTCCATGGCAGAATGTGTGGCTTGGGCCAAGAAGCTTGGTGAAAAAGTTGGGAAAGAATTAAAAATCCCCGTTTTTCTGTATGAAGAAGCGGCCACCAAGCCGGAGAATAAAAATTTAGCGGATGTTAGGAAGGGAGAATACGAAGGCTTAAAAATTAAGATGGGAAAACCTGATTTTGGCCCTTTAAAAATGCATCCGACCGCAGGGGCCGTTGTCATCGGTGTCAGGAAATATTTAATTGCATTTAATATAAATTTGGAGACAAAAGATATTGGGGTTGCAAAACAAATTGCCAAAAAGATCCGGGAAAAGGACGGAGGATTGCCCGGCGTCAAAGCTCTGGGATTTGAAGTTGACGGCTATGCCCAGGTTTCCATGAATCTGGTTGATTTCGAGAAGACCAATTTCGATGCCGCGTTCGACGCGGTGAAAAAACTTGCAAATGAAATGGGGGTTAAAGTTAGAAATTCTGAAATTTATGGCATGATTCCACTTGAATCTTTGGTCCGTGCAGTTAAATTTACTTTTAGGGCGGATACTTTTAAGTCCGACCAGGTTTTGGAGAAAAAGTTATATGAGTAGTGTAAAAAACGAAAAGATAATAGATTTTTTAAATCGGTTGGGAAGTGCCAGTCCGACTCCGGGGGGCGGAGCAGTTGCAGCAGTTTGTGGAGCGATGGCCGCTTCTTTGGTTGAAATGGTGTGCGAACTTACGAAAACTCAAAATCTCCAGAACTCAAAAACTCAAAGCACTCAACTGAGGTTAAAATTACTAAAATTAGCGGATGAAGACTGTAAAGCATTTGACGAAGTAATGTCGGCATATCGATCGAAAGACAAAGGGGCCATCAAGAAATCTTTACAAAAGGCAATTGATGTTCCCGGAAAAACTGCGCTTTTATCAAACGAAGTGCTTAAATTGGCAAAAATTGTTTTGAAAAAAGGGAATAAAAATACTTTTTCCGACGCCAAGACGGCAATTTATTTGGCCCGGGCGGCCGTAAAATCAGCGGGAGAAAATATAAAAATTAATAGCGAAGCCCTTGCCAAGCTACCGTAGTTACTGGTACAATAGCGTTTACGCACACGGATTCAGTTCTCTGGTGCTTACCGAATTCGTGGAGGGTTAAGAGAACACAAAAACCATGACAGTTAAAGTATCGGCTGAAAAACTTCTGGAAACGGGTGCGCATTTCGGGCATCAGGCCAGGCGTTGGAATCCAAAAATGAAGCAATATATATACGGAACTCAGGATGGGGTTCATGTGTTTGATTTGATAAAAACCAAAGAAGTTTTAGAGGAGGCTTTATCGGTGTTAAAGGAAGCCGCAAAAGAGGGAAAAGTGATTTTATTTGTCGGTTGTAAAAAACAGGCAAAGGATAAAACAAAGGAAGTAGCCGAAGCAACAGACTGTCCTTTTGTTGTTGAGCGCTGGCTTGGAGGAACCCTTAGTAACTTTGACCAGATAAAAAGATCCATTAAAAAGATGGAGGATTTAAAAGAAAAGATGGCCTTGGGAGAATTTGCCAAATATACCAAAAAAGAAAGACTCTTAATTGACAGGGAAATCGCGAGGTTGGAGAGATTTTTTGGCGGAATAAAAAGCTTAAGTAAAATTCCTGATCTATTGGTTGTTGTTGATACCCATAAAGAGACGGGGGCCGTTAAAGAGGCAAAAATGGTCGGAATCGAAGTTGTGGGGATAGTTGACTCAAATTCCGATCCGAGTGTGGTTGACTATCCAATATCTATGAATGACGATGCGACAAAAGCAATTGAATATGTTCTCGAGTTGATGAAGGAGGCGATATTGGAAGGGAAATCCCACAAATAATATGACCAAGATTGATACAAAACTGATAGTGAAATTAAAAGAAGCTACGGGAGCTCCCGTTCTTCGTGTAAAAAAAGTATTGGAAAAAGTTGAGGGAAATGAAGCGAAAGCCTTTAGGATATTGCAAAAAGAAGGATTTGAAAGAGCGGAAAAGAGGTCTGCAAGGCAGACTTTACAAGGGAAAGTCTTCACGTATGTTCACCACACGGGGAAAGTTGCCTCGCTGGTTGAGTTATTTTCAGAGACGGATTTTGTGGCCCGGAACGTTCTTTTTGAAACTTTGGGAAAAGATATCGCGATGCAGATTGCTTCAATGGGGGAAAAAGATTTGGAAAAACAGGAATTTGTTAAAGATCCGTCAAAAAAAATTGCCGATTTGGTAAAAGAAGTGATTGCCAAAACGGGAGAGAACATTCGCATTGGCAGGGTTTTTCGTGTAGTATTGGGTGAGAAGAATGGATAATGGATGAAGCTTCAATTCGTTCTAAGATGCAGCAAGTGGTTGACCTGACCACTTCGGAGATGGGGTCTATCAGAACCGGACGAACTACCTCTTCATTGGTTGAGGGTATAGTGGTTGCGGTATATGGAGGTTCTCAGAAATTAAAAGTACAGGAATTGGCGACAATTACGACCCCCGATACGCAAACGATTATTATAGATCCCTGGGATAAATCAATAATCGGGGAAATTCGTCAGGGGATTCTGTCTGCCAATATTGGAATGAATCCTTCCTTGAACGGGGAGATAATCAGAATTGTTTTCCCGCCTTTAACAACCGAGGACAGGGAAAAGTATGTCAAACTGTTGTCGGCTAAATTGGAAAACGGAAAAGTGGCCATCAGACAAATTAGGGGAGATGCAATGCATGAAATTAAAAAAAGCTTTGAAGAAAAGGAACTTTCGGAGGATGAAAAATTTGATCTGGAAAAGAAAGTCCAGGCAATTACCGATGAATTTGTCGGCAAGATTGACGAAGCCGGCGAGCGCAAAAAGCAGGAACTTCTCCAGATTTAGATTATAACCGGTTCGGGGAAACCTAAATGCCCTTCAGTTGTTTTTAGGTCTTTTTGGATTTTTCTGGTAGTAATCTCTAGGTTTTTTAATCTTGTATTTACTTCTTGCAATTCGGTGGTAGTTCTTATTCCTGCTAGTTTAATTTCGCCGTTGATCTCCGAACGGGTGTTTTCCCCTTCGGCTTCAACCTCTTCCCTTACAATATTTTTTATTTGAGAAAGATCATTCTTGGTTAGCATGATGGTTTCATTTTACATAGTGTAAAAGGTGTGTCAATTGGTATAATCTTAGAAAATGATTGGTTCAATATTGGTTTTTCTCCTGGTGTTATCGATCTTGGTTATCGTTCATGAATTTGGGCACTTTATTGTGGCCAGAAAGTTTGGGGTGCTGGTTGAGGAGTTTGGTTTCGGTTTACCCCCGAGGATTATCGGCAAAAAAATCGGCGAGACTTTATATTCCTTAAATCTTTTGCCGTTTGGAGGTTTCGTAAAACTCCACGGGGAAGGTTCGGAGGAAAAGTTAAAAAATCCTAGACGGGCATTTGTTAAAAAGAGTAAAAAAGCGCGTTTTGCAATTGTTGTTGCCGGAGTTGTTATGAACTTCTTGTTGGCAATAATTTGTTTCGGAATAGTATATTCATTCTCGGGTATTCCCAGGGATACAAAAAACGTCAAAGTTGTTGACGTTGTTGCGGGTTCTCCTGCGCAGGCCGCAGGATTGTTCGTGGGGGATGTTATTAGAAAGGTTGATAAAAACGATGTTTCAAAAGTAGTGGAATTTGTTGATTTGGTTGAACAAAGCAAGGGAAAGAAAGTAAAGCTCACGGTAGAACGAAATTCTTCTGAAATTAAATTAAATATTACTCCCAGAGTAAATCCACCCGAGGGAGAAGGTCCTTTGGGGGTGGTTATTACGAATACGGAAATTTACTTTCCGAAGGTTTACTTAAGACCCTTTTGGGGTGTTTATTATGGATTTAAAGATGCCGTATTTTGGGGAGGGAACATTGTGGCGAGTTTGTTGCAGATAATAAAAGGACTTTTTGCCGGCAATATACCGAAAGATATAGCGGGACCCGTCGGAATTTTTGCCATCACTTCGAAAGCCGCTCAGTATGGGGTTTTGGCGGTTATTAATTTTGTTGGGGTTATGTCTGTCAATTTGGCAATACTTAACATATTGCCTTTTCCTGCACTGGACGGAGGACGCA
>Ga0265292_1000433_pt1 | contig 61036 bp, 57 predicted proteins | sample Munlanlewell296A_FD_189080 | JGI IMG/M metagenome (GOLD analysis project Ga0265292, IMG submission 189080) | Leachate microbial communities from a municipal landfill in Southern Ontario, Canada - Leachate well 296A | ecosystem: Engineered > Solid waste > Landfill > Unclassified | place: Canada...
CCCCGAATTTTTCGAGTTATTCACACTCATACAAAAATCCTGCGACGGAAAATTACAGAAAATTTCCGTTACAAAACCGGCGGGGAAATTTATTTTATCTGAAAAAATAATTCCAAAAATAGTTTTCATATCGTTCATCATAACCGGCGAAAGCACAACAAAAACTTGCATTATACTTTTCTGCATATTAAAAGTATAACATAAAGTTGTGAAGTTTTTGCGAAAGTTTTGCAAAATCTTTGCGAATTTTTTTTTCTATTCATAAACAAAATTTATACCCGATACTGTACTCTACTCATAAATGTTCCATGAGTTCAGTTACCGAAAATGGTTTTGTTAAACATACGGCAGCGCCGAATTTCTTTGCATCTTCAAGAGCCAAATGGTCGCTGCTTATTGCTATTATTTTACACTCCGAAAAATATTTTTTTACATGATTGATGAGGAAATGTCCCGATACCTCGGGCATGTTTATGTCGGTTATCAGGACGTCGTAGTGGTTCTCCGTGAATTTCCAGATGGCGTCGGTAACGGATACGGCAGTGTCAACAACACTGTGGTCGTATTTAAGCACTGCAGAACTTAAAAATCTGCATACATCCGCATTATCATCAACAATTAAAATCCGTCCCATAATTTCCCGACAGAACAGCAATCCTGCAAGCGGGACAGTATTACGCCCGAGGCGAACACACTTGACCGGCAGCATACCCGCTTGCAAATCGCACGGCATATCAAATTGACACTATTGTCTATGTTAATTTTACCAAGAAAAAAGATTTCTGTAAATAGGACATTTGGGCAAAAAAGGACTACCTTATTTAGACCTTTGGGCAAGTGAACTATATACATGCACGAAGACACGTCTGCCGGCTGGGACGGGATGAAATGAAATTATTTTTTATTTTTCAAGATTTTCTGGGACTCGTTGTCGCACTCGATTCTCCGTTTATACTCGGTACAGTAAAATCTATAGTTCACAATCTGTTTGTGCTTACATTTTTTATCTTTATTGTGGCAGAGGAGATGGAACTCGTATTTTTTCACATTTATTTAATTTTATAAAATCGCCTTTCTTTTTGACAACACATACATTAGGGAACGTAGCATCACGATTGTGTCAGTGTTTAGATTCATTATACAGTTTTTTCCCTTTTTCAGTAATGATGTATTTTTGCTTGGGATTGTTTGGTTTATCAGGTATGGTTAAAGAAAGCCAACCGTTTTTAACTAACGGAAAGATATAATTATACATCACAGTAGGTCTATGTTTTAATCCCAAATTATTCATTATTCCTTTAAGCGAACGCGGTCTTATACAATATTGAAGAATTTTCTTGTTCGGTGCTTGTTCGGTGCTTGTTTTTCATTTCTTCTACTTTTGAAATTTTTTTCCAATCTTTTTTACACCAAGTATTATCCAGCCGCCGGCTGTATTTGAAAAGGCACTTACCGTTTCCCATATATTTTTAGGGAGTTCGGATTTAGATTCTTTTACCTCAAAATCTTCCCACTCAATATCTTGCAATTTTTGTATAAGTTCTTGTTTAGTCATAAATAATAACTTGTTTTTCTACTGGCTTGGGTCATTGCCCGCTTTTGGCAAGGTCAAAATGCTTTATATGATTTTATTATACCTTTGCAAAATAAAAAAATCAAGCATTTTTACGCTCATATTGTTCACTCCTCTCTTGATGTCGTCGGCAATCAGAATCTCAATAATCTTTTCTTTTTCCATTTATTTCTTATACCGATAAACAAACGCACGGTTGAAATAATCAATGGAGTATTTCGGGTCGAGTGTTAACGCTTCGCCGTAATTATCTACCGCGTGGTCATATTCCTGTTTGGCTGTGTAAATAATTCCTCGGAGAATGTAATAAACGCCAACACACATCGGATCAAATTCTATTGCTCTGTTTAAATCATTTAACGCTTTATTGAGGTCGTCTTTTTTGTAATAGATATTTCCGCGGTTATAATATGCCGCTGACAATCCCGAACATAACTTGAGCGCTTTGTTGAAATCCTTCATCGCTTTTTTGAGGTTTCCTTTTTTGAAGTAAACATAGCCCCGATTGTTGTATGCACATTCAAATTTCCTGTTTAGTTCCAGTGACTTATCAAAATCCTGAATTGCACGGTCATAGTCCTTCATTTCGCTATAAATAATCCCGCGGCTGTTGAACGCAAAATAATTCTCCGGTTGATGGCTGAGCACATCGTTAAAATAATTTATTGCTTCTTCATATAGTTGCTCGTCGCTGTATGCGAGCCCTCTATCATGACAACCAACAGCATAACAGTATTTTGAATCAAGTTCTGTCACCTTGTAAAATTCCGCTATCGTAGTAACATATTCCTTCCTGTCACCGCAACGTTCAAAGAACAGGCAGTTGTAATAAGCGCAAGCATATTGAGGATTTTGTAGTATCGCCTCGTTAAAGTCCATTCTTGCTTCATCATACAGCCCTTTGTTCCGATAACATCTTCCGCGTTCGTAGTAAGCGTCGGCTTTGATATTTTCTCCGTCGGTTTCGTTCCAGCACTTTATTGCCTCGGTGTAGCATCTGATTTTATCGTCGGGATCGGTTGAATTATCTCCCTTTTCCAGCCAGTAAAAAAAACTATTTTCTGAACTAATATTTTTCTGCATATTGAACCTCCTAAACCTTTCAGGTTTTTTGAGAATTTATTTTTCAGCCATTTCATACGCTTTTTTTATCGATGTTTTGAGTGTCATTTCATATTCTTTTCTTAATGCCGGGTTTCTGTTGACTTCTCTTCTATCAAATTTACTATTTACTTTTCCGATAACCTCATCAAGCATCGCTATTTCTTTTTCTATAAGGTTTAATTCTTCTTCCAGTTCCCGCACTTTATCAAGGTTTCCTGCTTTTTTTTCTTCATCAATAATAACTTTTAGATAACCTGCGTTGCCAGCCATTATGAGTCTTCTGAATTGCGGACTGTCTTGTATTTCTTTTTGGAACCACTTTTCATCCCTATTCCATTTCCAGTTTTCTATTAATTTGTTAAAAGGCCAAGGTGCATTTCTGATGATTTTACATAGCATCAATTCAGTTAATATTGTCCAATTAATTTTTAACATCATGGACTCCTTTTTTTACCAATGTCCAGGACAATAACTCTTGCGAATTTAATAAATTCTGACCAGGCTCTTAGAGTTAGAATAAACTTGCTCTCATTTTTCAGTTCCCAAAGTTTGCGTCTGATAAATTTCCGTATTGGTCTTATGAATATGTAATATATTCTCGGATGCGGAAGCGCCGGGCGTTCATTCTCAGCTTTTTTTTCGTTACATTCCCTGCAACAGATGCGAAGGTTGGACAGACGATTCGTTCCGCCGTTATACCGTGCCTGATAGTGGTCAATTGTAAAGCACTCTAACCGGTATTCCCTATCACAGATATAACAGAAGGCATACATCTCGCCGTTGATTATCTCGTATCCGTCGCGCCGCGCCAATTTTATTAGTCTTTTCCGACGATAAATTGAACTATTTTTAATCATCACCATAACGCAAGAACATCCTCCGTTTGAATCTGCTCGGCATCGGAACTTGACTTTATGAACGCAGCTGTTCTCAAACAAATACTGCATTCTTTTAAGTGTTCCTCAAGAGCGACTTTTTCAAGTATCTCCGGCGGCGTTTTCAAACATTTATATATCTGATATGTGGAAGCGGGGCAATTCGCACCGGCAGCGGAGACGTCAGCGGAGTTCATAGCCGTTAATCCCCCATTATTTGAACTGAAAATATCTCCGATTCCGGAATTATTATCTTTTAAGAAGAGCAGAAAATCAGAGAGAAACTGCTGCGGTTTGAAACCCATTCTTTCAAGTGTTTTAGAAAGAACGCTGTTTTTAGCCATTAACGCTAATAGTAGAAACCGTGTATCTATGTAGGTTCCAAATTTCGCAGTCAATGCCAACAATTGGTTTTCGCAGGACACAATATTATCTTCAACAAATTCTTTGAACATTCCGGTTATTTCTTCTTTTTTGATATTTTTCTCTCTTAAGAATTTTCCAGCGCTCCCGTGTTTTTCGGATATTAAACCAATCAAAACAAAACCGGAATGGACTGTTCCGTCGGCAATCTCGCTGCTCTTATCCGCTTCCTGCTCTGCGATATCCAGTACTTTTTCCGCAGAACAACTCAACAACGCCAACTGCCCATATTTTTTCGTAATATCTAAAATAACGGTTGTAACGAAATCATATATTTTTTCATTTTTCGCAGGACGGCAGAAAACATTTCCATCATTGTTATACCCGGCTATTGCCAACGCCTCTGACGGTGAAGAAGCCTGAACCGGCGCCGCAATACCTTTATTGGAAATGACATAGTGAATAGGGGGATAATAAATCACTCTGTCAAAAATTCCGTCGTCGTTCGGCATTTTTTTATCCTCACTTGATTCTTTCTAACCGCAAACCTGCTTCGGTTATCACTTTTTCCTTAAACGCATCTTTTATTTTCATATCCTCATCCTGATGGTATGTGCCGTCAACCTCAACTGCGAATATCGGCGAGCCGTCATAATTACAGATGAGGAAATCAACTCTGCAGGTAAGAAAATACCCTCTGTGCCATTTTTCCGTGAATAGATGCTCCACTGCTTTCCTCTCAATAAATGCTGAAAGTTGCATCTCAGGGAATACATACTCGTGCTGTTTTTTCAACTCCAAATATATTCCGAATACCTTATTTGTTTCCATTATCGGTCTTGTCTTCCGCTGCCCCAATCTCTCAAAAACGGTTTGCAATGTGGGATTGAATATATATGCATTCTCAAACACTTCGCCGAAATAGAACAGGTAATCCAGACGGTCAAACTTTTTCACGAGTGATAGTGCTATTTCTTTTGAAACTCCGAATCTGCGGCGGGCCGGTTCTAAATCCTTTTCACACGCGAGCATTCCAAGAAACCGAAATTCAGGATATGGCAGAGTTAAAAAAGTGGTTCTGAAATTATCTACAACCGCATCCATCCTCGCCATTTTTTCTTTTAGTCTTCTACAAATATCCGAAATCGCATCCAACCTCGATAACCTTGCACTTTTCTCTTCGCTGATTTTAATCTCATCGTTTTTTGTATCAATCATTTTTATCTGCGATCTCCTTCGGCCGTGGCAGTCGGCGTTACCCTACCGCCTGCCACAACCGTTATTTCCCGTTTCCTTTCAATCCTCCTTATCGACCTTTGCCTCTACTGGTTAATATAAACGGAAAAAGTCCGAACGTTAACCCCTAAATTTGCTTTCTGAGAAATTCCAGCACTTTGTTTTCTATATTGAGGACACCCACTTTTGAGTAATGGACAATTTTTCCCGTCTCAGAAAGTGACAGCGGCTCACAATATCTTCGCGAACCTACGCCGTGCCGCAGTTCAATTATTTTTTCCGATAGCGGATGAATCTTTCCATTCGCCTTTTTCAAAACTTTGAGAATGTCATCTACTTTCAGTTTTATCAGCCACCGGGACATTTCATCATCGGGAAGCACATCCTCAAATTTAAGAGGGTTGCCTTCTTTATCCTCACCGATTACCTGTGAAAGATATGTCACTGGGTAAAGATTAAGCGGCTCGGTCTCTTTACAAAGCAGCATATTTTTTTTCCGGTTTTTTTCATATTGAGCAATGAGTTTCTCGCCTTCATCACGACTGTGAACCGTGTGCTTATAAAACTCGCGCTTAATTTGGATTTGTATATACCGGACGGCGATTGAATAAAAACACTGTCCACGCCTACAATCAAAAGCTTCAATTGCTTTTTGTAAGCCAATGCTACCCGCCTGAACAAGGTCCATCGGAGACACCCCGCACCTTCTGACATTTTCCAGCCAATTCCTCACAAGAGAGCAGACGAGCCGCTGGTAGCACTCCACCACCGTTTTTACATCGCAATCGCACTTGGTTGAAAGCAGTTCCATCAACTGCCTATATTTAAGGAACGGGTATTTTTTTACCCGTTCACAATACTCAAAAAAATCCAAAATCATTATTATAACCTCCAGATTTTTGAAATAAAAAAACCGCCGGCAGTCCCGATTTAACGAGACCACCAGCGGCTTTTAGTCTAACTACACCATGCCAACAATTACCAATTTTTATTCATAGAATTTTTGCTTCTTATCCTCCTTTTTTGATTCCGGGTTTGTTATTTTAGCCCGATAGATTCTTTTTCTAATTTAAGCATATTTTCTACGGAACCAATATTATTTAGATAATCCATCAAATAACATTTCTCACCTTTTCTATCTGTCAATTTTACGATTCTTATTGTTTTTCCAATTGATTTCATTGCCCGGATTAATTCTGTTTCATTTGTGCAATATCCGGAGGAAAAATACGTTACAGCCCTTTTCCCAAAGAACTGCTTCTCCTTCCACTCTTTTGGAATTCCAGTTGTACTTTCCGTACAAGATATGGAGCAAATGTCGCGTCTATTGGAAAGAACTAGATTCTGTGCCAATTGCATCGCATCAAGGATTCGTTCCGCTACCCAGAACTTAGATTTTCCATCCGGTCTGGTTCCCCAGAACGTTTTGTTGATTCCAATTCCTCTTTGGAGAAAGAAATTGCGCTCTTTAATCGACCGGAGTCCTAAAAATCTCAGTCCTGTATAATATCCTTCAGGGGAAACCACCGGAATAACAAAACAGTTTGAAAACGGTTGTAGTCGATTATCAGTAATGTTATCACCACACCATCCCACCCGAAATGCCCTTATTGTTTCTTGCAAGAACTTTGTTTCGTCTATTAAGCATTTAACGAGATGCGGCGATTCCATTAATTTTTGGTGGCTTTTGTTTACTAATACTTCCATTTCTCCCTGAGAAAAATTACTACTAATCTTTGAGAAAATTCCTAGTCTGTCAATCAATCCGTCCCCAGAAGTTACATCAATCTCCACACAACCAGAATGCTGTTTTTGAAAAGCGTTGAAATTGCCCCAGCTTTGACAAGTTTCACAGACAAAAACTCCTGTCTTTGTGTTCAACACAGCATTATGTGTTTTTTCCAATGGGCAATTTATAGTAACCATGGGTAATTTCCCATGATATCTGATTCTGTGCTTTTGTAAGAATTGAATTACAAAATCTGTAATATCTTTTTTCGGAATATTTATTTTCATTTTTAGCTCCTGCAATAAAAAAAGGGTAGGATGAATACAACCATCCTACCCCTATAACTGCTTTATCCCAACACCGCCATTTATGACAAGGTGCGGGGTTTACTATTCATCATTACATCTCTATAACGATTGTTGTTGCTCTCTTTCTTTTATCCACATCTTGATTTCTCGCTCATCCCATGGAAATCCCAAGGTGTATAACACTGCATCATAGTATTCGGTTCTTGTAATAGGGCATCCAAACTTCAGTGAAGAATAAGAATACCCTAACTGCTGTCGCAGATGGATTCTGGCGATAATCTGCGATATGTTATACCTGCCCTGGGCGTAGATAATAATTAGGTCATGGCAGGTATGGCGTAAATCATACAGTGAGAATATGGTGCCCTTTGGATGATGGACTAGTCCCGCTGATAATATTGATTTGTACCGTTGGAAGAAAACTGTTATGCTGCGGGGATTTATCCTTCCACAAGACCAGCGGTTGCCTTTATGAATAAGATAAGCATTGGCAGGAGCGCCTGCCATCGCATCACTTTTAAGGTAACAATCTATTGCATCGGCAAGATGTGGAACTAAAACCAGAACGAACTGTGGATGCGACCCAACATGATACTTTCCTTTATTTGTTGGTAAACGCAGAACTGCTCGATTTTTCTCATCTCTGGCCAATAATCCTGTCTTTGGCTCTCTTACAAAATCACTGAGTTGTAATTCAGATATCTCTCTTAGTCTCAGCCCAGCAAGACAGCATAAGAGAAATACAATTCTCATTTTCATTCTAGTAATTTTTGTACCAATCCTTAGTAGAATTTTTTCAATCAACACCAGTTCTAACGGGGTAAGGAAAACAACCGGTCTTATAATACCTCTTTCTTTATTCATGTTTTTAACCTCCATATTTTGTTAAGTATTGGGCCGGTCACAAAACTTTAGGGGCGGAAAAAGAGTTTTGTGACCGGCTATGAAATAACTATTTGCATAATAGGAAACTTGAAATCTACATTTTCAGATAAGTTTTTTATCGTGAAAAAATAGTTAAAAGGACTATATCCGTCAATTCAAGGAACTTTGGATATAATAGGGCCCTCTTCCATTGTAGCGGATGCTTTTTACCTTTCCCTTTCTACACCAGCGAACAACTGTATCCCTTCTTTTCCGATGCTTATTAGCAACCGTTTCAACGGTTTCGTATCCTTTTGGTGCAATAAGTTTCCTGGTCTTATGTAAATTATTATTAACTTTTTTACATTTTACTTTGTGACCGTTAATTTTAATCTGCCTCTTTAGACAGGCGACTTCCTGCTCAAGATGTTCCAACCGTTCATCTAATTTCTCAGGTTGTTTTATCTTGTGATTATATTTATCAGGGTCAAGTTGTTCAATATAATCCGGAACTGGTATCGCCTTGAGGGCAAATTCAATCAGGTGCTTTCCAAGGATACGGTAATCACCTACGCCCAAATATCTACTGGCTTTTAATTTCTTTTTTTTGCACCAGCGTTGGATTGTCCGAAGACTCTTACCCAACGCTTCAGCAACTTCTTTGGCAGGGTAGTCATTCAAGGGCTTGACCTTATCAAGACCACGTGATTCTAAATAATCCTTTTGGTCTTGCGTTAATTTTAACTCCTTTGCACCGTTTTCTTCATTCATTCGTTTCACCTCCATATGCTTCAATCTGCTTCTTTAAAGTTTCGACCTTTTCTTCAATTTCTGCGAGACTAGTCGTATATTTCCACCCTGTAATTTTTTTTGTCTCATATTTAGTTTTAAGAACTGCAATGTCCAACAACACTACCTCCTTTTTAGCTTTTACGAAATCTAATGGGTTAACTGTGTTGTTATTTGGGGGAGTAGAAGTTTCCCCATTATCGGTTGAATTATTTTCACTCTCACCCCAGATCAATTTATCCTCCCATTCGTCAAGATTTTCTGCATCAAAGAAACTAAATGCTGTGGCTATCATATAAAAGTATATTTGTCTCGCCACATCCTTGTTCCTGTAATAAGTCCAGTTTACCAGACTAACAATGTTTCCTATTTTATCGGGATCTGGTTTCTGTCTTAACTGGTAGCAGGCAACTAATTGAGTGAGAAAAGGAAGAAGTGAAGGAACGGCTTTTAACTTTTTAAGTTCATTCGATATTGCCTTTCTCTGTGGATTTATGGCGAGCATAAATTCATTACCGGTATCTCTGAAGTCATAAGGAATCAGATATTCGTTGCGCGAATGCTCAATAAGGGAGTCAGTAATTAAACTTTGCAATCTTTTGAAGACTTGTCCAAAGTTCGCACTATTAACAAACGATTCTTTAGCACCCTTATGTAAAATAGGAAAAAAAGGTGTTTTTGGGGTAATCCTTTTTCCGGTATTTTTGAAATACTTAATTAACCATTTGATGTAGATATTCAAAATTTTTACAGCAAAAGGAGGAATAGCAGTATGCAGATCACGATCAGAAGGGCTCTTATGACCTTTTGAAGCCATTAATCGGATGTCTAATTGCCCGCAACCATATTCAAAAGTTTTGAGCAAAAAATCTTTTGTTAACTGGAAGTCACCGAATAATAGCTGTTCAAGTTCTTTTCCCGGACGGACACCACAACACAGGATAAGAACAATTGCTGCCATATGTCGGATTACCCGTTCACCAAGTTTTTTCGAATTCTCAAATAATATAATTGCCTCTTTGCGATACATCGTAACAGATTTATGATTTCGCTCTGTAGCCGGATCCGGTTTTCCCAACTTTCCAAAAGCGACCCTAATATTTTCTTTTTGTTCTGCAGTAATTCCTTTCTGCATAAGGAGAAATCCGATAAATTGCCTAAGCATACTTCTCCTTCCACTCGAAAATTTGGGTTTACTACTAAACTTAGATTTTGCATTAGACGTTTTTTTGTTTTTTTTGTTTTGTCTCTTTAATTCTTTTTTAAGATATTTAATGTCTTTGTAATTTAATGAGTAAAGGTCTAATTCCTTTAGGTCTATTTTTCTTCTCTTGCACATTACTCTCAATAGCCATAAGATACAGTCCAAAGCTTCCGGAATTTTACTCCCATACCAGCAACCTTTGCCTAAAATGGTAGGTTCAAGTTTACCAATGTCAACAACAATTTCGCCATCATTTTCTTTGTGTTCAAAGAATTTTTCAACCAATGACTGCACTTTTAACGAATACACATTTAGTTTTTCCTTTAATTTAACGTTCATTGTACACCTCCGATTTTATTTTTGTAACGACTTTAACGACAAAAACGACAAATAGATTTAGTTTTTCTTTTACACGACCGGGTCGTGTAAAAGAAAATATGTGGTGAACTGTCGCTTTTGTCGTGTTTGTCGTCAAACCTCTGTAGTCGTTAGCGATTCTTGTGTAACCATTCCCTAATTCAATTTTTTTTGTATTCATATATTTGCCTTGCTTTTTATTCCTACCTACCCTGCCCTGTTGTGAACAACAAGGCAAGGCAGGAATGTTCACCTAATTTATTACTGGATGTTTCTTATTCCACTTCTTACGCAACTCTTTTGCGATTGGTTTTTCTGCACATTTTTTTAATGCTGATTTAATAGCACTATCTACCCAGCGTTTTCTTTCGTTATGTCTTATAACATAACGAACTTGTTTTTCAGGAGCATAACCACATACTATTGAATTCACCATTTTGCTCACCTCCTTTTTTTACCTCTATTTCTAAACTCCCTCACCTCTCTTCTTTGCTCATTTTCGACACCGCCGATTGCCGGATTACAATGCCAAGAAAGGACTTGTAATGCTATCCCTATCGGCATCCGCTGTAAAAGAGATCTAATTCTTGTAATTTGGCATTCAAGTACCTGTATCTGAAAATTATTATTAGGTTTCATATAATTTAGGTTGAGCCACCGGGAACCAATACAAGCGCTCCCGGCGGCAGCCAATTACACAACAAGTCTTACAACTTTTGATAATTTTTCTATCGCTTGATATTTGTGTACAGGCGACAAATGAGCATACCGCAGAGTGACGGCAATCGACTTATGCCGGAGTAATTCCTGAATCGTTTTTATAGGAACTCCAGCCATTGCTAGATAACTTGCCCCAGTATGGCGCAGGTCGTGTACGCGGAAATTCTTGATGCCAGCCGCCTTTAATGCCCGTTTAAACGCTCTATCTATGTTTTTACGGTGTAGACCGTCATCGTTGCAGAAAACGAAAGGATTGTTCGGATGTCTTTTAATCTTGCCAAACATCTTAGCCAAAGAACTGTTTAACGGCACGTACTCGTCTTTGCCGCTTTTGGGGTTTATAACCTTTATGAATTTCTGTTTAAAATTAACGTCATCCCATTTGAGATTCAGAATCTCAGCTTTGCGCATAAGAGTCGTAATCGCGGTAACGACGATTTCCTTTAACCATTTCGGGCACGCCTTCACTAGTTTTTTAAGTTCCTCTTTTGTAAGATATCTTACGATTTCGTTGTTCTCCTTAAGCGGGCTGACTTTGGCAACTGGATTTTCTTTTATAAAATCCCAGTCAATCGCTTTTTTGAACATATGGTGCAGGCATGTCCGTTCCCGGTTGAAGGTGGCGTTGCTTATGCCTTTTGCCAGCCGCTTGTTTTTGTAACCCTCAATCATAAGAGGCGTTGTTTCATCAAGGTTCTTATCGCCAAAACATGACAAAAGGTTCTTTATCGCTACCCGTTTCCTGCGGATAGAACTCGGTTTATTGTCTGACATAGTATTTTCCAGATACTTGACCGAAAAATCCTTGAATGAAATTTTTGAAATTCCAAAGTATTTTTTTTCCGCTACATCCACAAGAGTCTTATTGAGGACTCTTTGCGCCTGTTCTTTGTTGGGTCCGACTTTTTTCCTATACCGTTTGCCACCTGCGTTGTAATCAATCCACCAACAGTTATCCTTGTTTCTTTTATATATTCGTGCCATTTTGTTCCTCCTTTGGTTTTGTTGTTAGAGCGTCTAACTTCTTAAGCAATTCATGGATATAATAAACGTCGTTTGGGCGCGGAAGCGAGCCGTATTTTCAATATAGTACGAGATGTAATGGCTACGTATTTATTGGTTATGCGATGATTGCCGGTTGAGATTCTTCGTATCGCCTGTCTTCCAACCTGCGGTTTCTGGGGAAGCCTCTCAAACCCGATATCTTTCATGATAGCGATAAGCTTCTTACGCGGGATACACGGGATGTCTTCCTTGTTGACTGTGAACCATGCAAGATAATTCGTTATAGCGTTCATATCCATAAATCCTCTCTGATTTCATCTATCTAATAATTTTACTACGTCTTCACATCAACTGTTGTGTATTACTCCTGCTTACCCGCTTTTGCGATTGACTGAACTGTTGCCAAATGATGCATTTAATTCATTATTTTACTATTCTCGTTCCCGCGTAAGCATAGCGTATTCGAATTCTGTCCTTTCGTCGTATTCTTGCCTGAGTATCTGTAAAATTTTGAAATATAAACCGAACTTGCCCATATGCTCAACGCTTTCACAGCAACTCATTACGAATAGCAACAAATTAGGCTCTTTTCTCAACCGATTAACAAGAACAACAAAATTCCAAGCATCCCCGACCTGTGTCAACTTTTGAATCAGTAAAAACAATTTTTTCGCGTTTGAACTATAAAAATAGCTTACATCACAAATTGTTACTACCTTCCGGGATAGATGTGGCTCAAGAACACAACACCCTAAAACTGCCTTTTCTATCTCTTCCGCAAGTAAAACCGCTCTTAGCATATTATCACCTGATGATTTCTGATTATTTCAAGTAGCAAATGCACAAATTTACACCCTTCCCCATAGTGTATATCTCCACTATATTCGTTATTTTGCCCATATAATCCGCCCCCCTATAGTATCTGTTAACTGTGTATTTACTTATATATAGTAATACATATTTAAGAGAGTAAAAAACATATAAAACTAACAAAAAGCAAATGCACAAAATGATAGCAAATTCACAAAGTAAGTTCACGCAAGTTCACAACTCCAATTCATCTGGTTTTTCATATTTTTTGATCCAACAAAATGATAATTTGAACTCGCTTATCTACCCCTGCTTTCTTTTCAAAATACGTTTTTACTAGTTCTTTGTCCACCAACGTTTGTATAACGTCGCTGAATTCCCGTGATGACAAATGAGATGACCGCAAGAGCTGTGTACGAGTCATCTCTTTGGGTTGTAGCGTTGAATATTTTAATATTTTCAAAATTTTCTTTTCGCTAGTTTCGGATCTAGAAAACGCAATATCTGTTTCGCAAAGTTCCAAAGTTGAATCAAACAGGGAATCAACTTTTTGGATGGCTGATTCCATCGTTTCGGCGGATATTTCCAGTTTCAAGGTGTTACAAGTTTCAATGATCATAGCAATTTTTAGGCAGTAGATATTCATACGGGCAAAAATGGGTCTGAAAACAAACGAAATTTCCTCAATTTTAGTTATAAATTTATAGTACCAATCGTGATATAATCGTTCCGCTTCTTTTGACATATCCATTTCACCCTTCTGGTCTTTCGTTTTTTCCATCAGTTCCGACAGAGCGGAATAAACGCCCGCGCGGATATCCTTATTGAGCTTCAGCGGAATCGCGTCGTTCCTTATTTTTGTATCTGCGTTAACGAATAGGAACCTGCCTAAAAACCCGCCTTCCAGATCGCCGCTTTTGATTGAATTTATAAACCAATCCGATGTGGTCGCTGACAACAACGAAACGCAGGGATTTTCAATACAAAGATTGCCTCCTTTTTTTGTTGAACGGGTATATGTGCCGGGATTGTCAAAAATTTCCGTCAGGAACGCTTTCGTTCCTTGCATATAATCCCGATTCAGGATGCCCATTAGCGTTTTAAACTCATAGTAGTAAAAAACGCCCTGCGGGTTCGCTTGTATAACTTCCAGAATTTTTTCGTGTGAGAATTCCGACGGATAAATGCACAATGGTTTTACTACATGGATACACTTCGATGAGATGTTCAACGCGGTTGATTTTCTATAGAACGACGACGGAGCCAAAATCAATATCCAAACGTTCGGAAACAACTCATCATTGCCGAATTGCAGGTACCGGCTCCTGCTGATTATCACGCCGGCGGTGGCCATTGCCAAAAACTCTGAAAATATCTCCGGCGCGTCTGTAATTGAAACGGCATATTTTTGATAACTGCTGAGAAAGCCCATAATCTACCTCCTGTATTCTATCAGTCAATTGTTACTGTTCCTTTGCATCCTTATCCTGCGAGGATGGCGCCTCCGTCCGTTATAAAGAAAGACTCTATCTTTTTTTATTGCTCAACCCTTGCCTTAACCGTTTTTCGTTCAATCAACCTATCGATTTTTCTTATATCAAACTTCACGGAATGAGACCATTTTACATATGGTATCTGCCGTCTATTCACAAAATGGTAGATCGACGAGCAACTCCAACCCGTATATTGTGATAATTCTTTAACTGATATAAGCCGTTTTTCCATTGAATCCTCTTTGAAGTTTTGCGATTAAACGTTCTTACTATAAGTAATAACACGCGTCTTAGTTTGTGTCAATATCTCAAACCATACTTTTTAACGCAAAAATAAAAAATCCACCTTAAAAATAAAAGTATTTAACAACTTTTATTATCGGTGGATTATAAAAAAAGAGGAAAATTTTGTGATGTACGCCTATAAAAAAATAGGTTATTTTTTTTTCAATTAGAGGCTGGTTCTCAAATTGAAAAAAAATGGAAAAGTATTCGTGAGATGAGTGTCGGTAAATAAAAAATTCCGAACAGGATAGAAAAATGATTCGAGGAGTACTTTTTTAAAAAGGCGCGTTACGAGATAATTTTCAATCTTTCACTAACAATGTTATTGTACCTTCTGTTCTTTTGCCCCTTGGTGCGTTGGTGATAATTAATTCTATTAACTTTTTGGTACGGTCTAATTCATAAAAAACCTTATCAATTTTATTTATGTTCACTGAAAACCAATAATATGCAGCGCTACCACGTTTAGTACCTTGTGGATAACCTTTTGTAACTGTTCCATATTTACCCTCTTTTTTCGGTGTATGCATAGGTCTTATGGCTATTTTTGATGAAATTTTTTTAGGGTAGCTTTTTCGAGTAATAATATCTTTTGGAATAGCATCGCCTTCATGTTTTAACAAAAAATCTATTATTGCACCGTGCAATTTATTGAGTTTTTTAATCCGTTTACCTTTAAATACCGGATATCCGTCCCCGTCAATCCATAAACATTTTGGAGCGTCTTTGATTTTATCCGATTCTATTACCATCTTTCTATGACGATCATTTAAGAAATGTACGCTTTCATCCAAATTTTCCGAAGTTAGTAATTTTTTAGCATAAATTTTTCCTAAATTCAATAAAGAATCGAACGCCGCCGGGTTAGTTATAAAAAAACTTGACTGACAAGCAGGCAAAAATATTTTTATTTTTTCATTGCTGGAAATTATAAAAGAAGTTATTTGCCCGTTATTTTTAAAATATTGAATGGGACTAAACGGATATGTTTCAGATACAAGAAAACGTCCATTGAATGTAGTGATATTTTTTACCGTATGGTATGATGTGCCGCAATGTTCAAGAACCGGGGCAAGGACTTTCTTTTCTTCGTCGCTCACTACTATATCCGCCGCATTTTGAGCAATATTTAATTCTCTCGATGAAAGCTCTATGTCCGGCATTAATAATTCCAGAATACTGCTTTTAGAAAGATGTTTTCGCTTATCTCTAAATAACATGTTATCATCGGGACAATCAAAAACTATAAAAAGATGTTTCCAACTTGTAGAACAATGTTTTTCTAAAATAAAATCTAATTTTTTACGTTCTGCATTTAAATCGGCATATCCAATGTAAAATAAAAAATCAAACAAATTAAAAGCAATGATTTCAGAACTCATCAATCCTTCAATATCACAATTTTCCTCAGGATTTCCGGCCGCCAGGTTTAACGCAAAAATATCTTGAGAAACGTTACAATTATTTATTATATATGGGTGAGATTTATCGGAATAAATATAAGTCAACTTACCTCGCTCAATTTCAGGAATTACAATTTCATCTCCATTTTCATAATCATTTTTCTCGGGAGATTTTAACTCTTCACAATTGATGGGCTTTTTAGACTTCATATTTTTCTAAAACTCAGGTTGGAATTATCAATATACTACACACAGTTTGGGTTTTTGGTGTCAATTGATACATGCGTTTAGTCAGGAGTTCCATCTTAAGATTGGGTGCCAAATAGGTGCCAAGTACAAGGGTAAAAGTGGACAAAAACTGGCAAAAATGAACAAATCGGGATTTTTCAAAAATGGGCAACATTTTATAATTCCCCTCCTTTTTCCCGTCGGAGTTTCGTTTTTTCGGAGGGGGAGAGATTTGAACTCTCGATACCACTATTAAGCGGTATAGCGGTTTAGCAAACCGCCGCACTAGGCCGCTATGCGACCCCTCCTTTCTGACGACAGATATCTATAACGCCGGCACGACAAGATGCATTATCGGATATTGTTTCTCTCGCTGATTAAATTTTAATAAAAATACTGACAAAAATCAAGTATCTTTACTATATTTTATATCACTATGTCGTCCCGCCACTCTTTATTTCAAAACGGGTTTAGCGATATACTTACCATCGGATGTTTCTTCAATTTCTACAATATCTCCGATATCAATTTTAAGGTTTTTATCGCCCGTACAAAGTAGTTTGGTTTTACTTTTTGTAAGTTCAACGAGTATTAAAACAACCGGCGGAATAAAATTTTCCGTAGTCACATAAAGAGTTGTGAAACTTAAAACCACACCATACGGGTCAAGTTCAACGGAAGAGGTATGTTGACGGCATTTTGAACAGATATGTCTTTCGGGAATAAAAACTGTATCGCATTTATCACATTTAGAACCTTTAATCATTTTACCGCCTGAAGAATTGTAACAAGGTTGTTGGTTGCCAAACCGCCGATTGATTGAGTCAGCCCGATTCTTGATTTTTTAAGTTGTCTCTTACCCGCTCTTAACCCAAGTTGCCATGCCGTCTCAACAATCTGCGCAAGACCGGATGCTCCCACGGGATGCCCTCTTGCCTTTAATCCGCCCGACGGGTTTATGGGCAACCTACCGTCTATATTAGTTTCACCATTTAATACCGCAAGCCAACCCTTTCCTTTTTCAAAAAATCCGAGGTCTTCAGTCCCTATTATTTCAAACGGGGTAAATGCGTCGTGAACCTCCGCAAAATCGACATCCTTTGGCGTGATGCCGGCCATCGTATATGCCTTCTCGGCAGCGGTTGCAGTTGACCTGAAAGACAAAAGATTTTCCCTCTGATGAAATGCCATATAGTCGGTCCCGTGCCCAAGTCCGATAACTTTTGCATAACCTGTCTCGTTGGTTAAAACGATAGCAGCGGCGCCGTCTGACATCGGACTGCAATCGTAAAGCCGCAAAGGGTCGGAAACAATTTTGCTTTCTTCAACTATTCTACCGGTGATTTCCTTCTGGAACTGCGCATATGGATTTAATGTTCCGTTGTGATGGTTTTTTATGGCAACCATGGAAAGCGATTCTCTTGTCATTTTGTATTCGTACATATATCTTCTTGTAATGATTGCCGCAAGCGCCGGCATCGTCGCACCGAGTGACCTTTCATGTTTCTCAATAACTTCAGCAAGAATCTCGGTTGCTCTCGGTGTTGAAACAGCGGTCATTTTTTCTCCTGCTATGACGAGGATTCTTTTAAAAAATCCGGAAGCAATGGCATATATGGCTTCGTCAAAAGTTGATGCGCCGGTGGAAGATGCGGTCTCTATTCTTGTGGCGGGAATCGGAGTAAGTCCCAGATGGTCGGTTATGACCGAGGATATGTCGCTTTCTCCGGTAAAATCCTCGGGGTTCATCGCGCCGACATAAACGGCATCAAAAGAATCGCAGTTCGCCTCTTTCATCGCCGCTTCGGCAGCTTCGCACATTATTTCTTCAAGCGATTCTATCCTTTTTCCGAATTTTGATAACCCGCAGCCTGCTATATAAATTTCTTTCATAAATTTTTGAACTTTTACCTTCCAATCGTGGAGCGAAGCAAGAAATTTCTGAAGAGCCTCAATTTGCGACTTATTCTTTCCAGGAGCAAATTGCAGAACGAGTTCTAACGAGCGTCTCAAAGAAATTTGCTTGCAAGCGACTATTCTGTTTCAAGCAAGTATTTTTTGACTTTTTCTTTTGATAAAACAAGATAGTCCCTGTCGTGCGAGAAAACCTCAAGAGTGAGCGTGCCGTTGTAATCTATTTTTTTAAGAGTTGCAATGGCTTCTTTCCACTCAACGCTGCCCGTACCGAGAGGAATATGCAAATCGCTGTAGCCGCCTTTATTGTCTGAAAAATGGACGTGAACCAACCGCTCCGAAAACTTTTTAAGTATTTTTTCAAAATCGCACTCCCCGGGCTTCAAGTTAGCATGCCCCAAATCAAAATGAAATTTCAAGTCGGGAATTGCCATAAAAAATTCGTTCAGTTCGTGGGTTCTGGAATTAAGATTTTCTATCATTACGGCGATTCCCATTTTTTTGGCGGCTTCAACGATTTTTGACAGAGAATAAATGTTAAATTTTATTTTCTCTTCCTGCGAAAAAAAATGCGGCTGATTGAAATCCGGATGTATGTTGACTTTTTGCACGCCCACCTGCTTAAAGAATTCCACGCATCTTATAATCTCGCTTACCGATGCGTCCCGAAGCGCCGCTATCGGCGAGCCGATAGGGAAATAGAAAGCAGTATGACCGACAACACTCAACTTAAATTTTGCAAGTGCATCTTTAATTTCTTTGGGATTTAGTTTGTCAAGGTATGCCGACGGCGGCTCAAGCGTTAAATCCAGAAAGTCAAAACCATTTTCAGACGCCCATTTTATTTCGCTGAAAACATTTTCAGCAGGATGATTCATTATTCCAAGTTTCATAATAGTCGCTTGCAAGCAAATTTCTTTGAGACGCTCGTTAGAACTCGCTCTGCAATTTGCTCCTGGAACTAATAAGTCGCAAATTGAGGCTCTTCAGAAATTTCTTGCTTCGCTCCACGATTGGAAGATAAAAAAATTATATCCGCCTTTCTTAATTGAAGATTATACAAATAATTAAAAAAATTGCAATAAAAAAGCGGCCTGCTGATAACAAGCCGCTTTTTTTAATGTAGCCGCAGACCCTTGGTCTGCTGATATACCTAAACCAGAACCATCCCCGTTACCTCCTCTGTAGAATTCTCTGTCTCTGAAAGATAATTCCCTGTCACCGAAGCGTTCAGCGACATCGCCGAGAGTTCATTCCCTCTCGCCGAAGCGTTATTCTCTGTCTCCAAAGCATAATTCCACATCGCCGAAGCACTCGGAGATATCGCCGAAACATAATTCCCTGTCGCTGAAAGTTAATTCCCTCTCGCTAAAAGACAATTCCCTGCCGCCGAAGTATGCTTCTTTAAGGAATTATGCTTTTTCTCTTTTGCCTCTTAATGATTCATTGGCTATTTCATCACGGAGATTTCTCAACCGCTTTGAAAGAGCGTCGCCTTTTCCTAATGCGCCGACAATCAGTTCAATTACATCGGACGCTTTTTTGTAAGCTATATCGGTCGCTTTCTGCGACGACTCTGTCGCTCTTTTCGCATCCGTCTGTGCTTTGAGTTGTTTCTCCTCGGCAGAAAACGCGTCATCAATAAGTTTCTTCAACTCGTCTGATTTCCCTTTTATATCAACCCCCGCTGTTTTCAGCGTCGGAGCATTTGAGTTAAGAATATCCATAGTCCTTTTTGAAAACTCCCGCTTCGTTGTTTCAGTTAAAGACATTTTTTCATCACCTCCTGTTACGACAGAGAATTAGTTGATTAGAGATTAGAGGATTAGTTAAACGTTTTTTGATTTCTAATTCTCTAATTCTCTGATTCTCTAATTCTCTAATTCACTGGCTTATACTGATGTCGTCAACAAACATCTTTGCTCCGGGGGCGGTTGAGAAGCCCTCTATCTTCAGTTTGAGAACACCGTTACGGTTGGGTGTGCCGGAAACCTGCAACTGTTCCCACGTGTCCGCAGATGCACTCATCGTTGCATTGCTGTTCACTCCCAGATTGTACAGTGTCAGTTTGGGTTTGCCCGCTGCTCCGTAACTTGCGTTGTATCTTATGTATGCTGTTATTGTTACAAGTTGTCCTGATTTCGCAGCAACTTCCCACTCCCACAAACCGTCTCCGACAAATCCGAAACTGTTCGGGCCTGTGCGGGTTGTCGTTTTCTCCTGATACGTCCCCGGTTTTGTCCGCCAATTTACAGTCGCCGAATTGTTTGAACCTGCTGTGTTTATCGCTTGTACATATCGGCTATATTGCTTGTTTCTTGTCAGCCCTGTTTCTTCATAATATATCGTGTCAGCCGGTAATGTCGCGAGCAAGCCGCCTGTTGATGTATAAATCTTGAAATTATCCTCCTGCGATGCTCCGGATGAATTGTCAGTCCAGTACCAGGTTATCTTCGTGAACGTGTTTGCAGTAACAGAACTTATCGCAGGCGCACTCGGAGTGACGGCGGGTGTGAAAAGATTATCAATATAAAAAGTATTGGCTGCATCGGCGTTGACTATGGTAATTATTATTTTGTCTATCGCATCCTTGTTGGCATTGGATACCGCTGATATGTCCCAGGTTATCGTCTGATAAGTATCTGCCGGTGTGATGTTAGGCGTTATTTCCGTAGTAGTTCCGCCGGAATCGTGGATACCGATTTTGATATTGCTTCCTGTTCTTGAAGAGCGGATATCAAACTTGATTGTTGTCCTGTCGGAAAGATTTATCGTCGGTGAAACCGTGCGCGTGAGGGTTTTGTTGAGCGATGTGGTTATTGTTGTAGTGGACTTTAGTGCGTAAGAACCTTGCGTTTTGATAGTGGATTCAGAAAAATCTTGTAATGAAGGAAGACGATATCTTACTATGACGATGCCGGAGCCACCGGCACCGCCTGTTCCACCTCCAGATGCTGCATAAGGTGCTCTCCCACCCTCTCCAGTATTCGGTGTTCCATTTACACCTGATTCGCCAGTACCCCCGCCACTACCTCCAGTTGCATAGGTAACATTTGACCCTGAAATGTTCTTTGTCAATCCACTTCCACCGACTCCGCCATTATGTAGAGGACTATTAGTCGGTGTACCACCGACACCACCTGCGCCACCTCCTCCACCACCGCCTGCGCCACTTGTAGCGCCATTTTGCCCGCCATTATTTCCCTGTCCGCCGGTTCCAGTGCCAGGGGTAGAAAGAGTATACCCTTTATATCCTGCACCTCCACCACTACCACCATTTAATCCTACCGTAGTTCCAGCATTTGCGCCATCTCCTCCTCCACCCCCACCTGTTGCAGTTAAAGAAGAAAAAATAGAATTACTACCGCTTGTGCCTCTACTATCTGCTGCTCCGCCTGCTCCTCCGCCGCCAACTGTCACTGTATATGCTTGTGCTATTACAGCAAAGGAAGCATTATATTGATACCCACCTGCACCACCTCCTCCTCCTCCGCCTTGACCATTTGAACTTCCCCCTGCACCTCCACCGCCAGCAACCACAAGCACTTCAACGTTCGTGGCAACGTTTATTGTGAATGTTCCGTCACTTGTAAAGGTATGAATGCGGTAACCGCCGACCTCCGTTATCGTTCCGCCGGTAGCAGAAACACCAGCATTACTCAGATATGCCGCCTGTGCATTGACGTCCGAATTATACTCCATATAATCAAGTTCCAAAGGAGCGGCTGCTATGGATGTCAGAGCAAAAGCGAGCATACTGAGAATAGAAATCAAATAACCAAGTTTTTTAATCATATTTCACCTCAAAATAGGAAATAAAAAACCAGCCCACTTACTTGTGAACTGGTTTCTTTCTTTTTTACTTCTATTTACCTTTTCCCTTTTATCTTTGACATAGATAGATAGATAGATAGATAGATAAGGAACTTAAATAACGAAAATTATGCGTTTTAATGATATTTGTCTGCGTTTTCATATTATTATTATACATAATCTATTGTAACTTTTGGGTAACTTATTTGTAACTTATTTGTGACTTTATTTGCAGGCGTTATTATACATTTCTTGGGTCGGAAAATCAACATTTTATTGTATTAAAAAACTGTGTTTTCCCGCATTTTTCAGGTTTATCTCATTTGTGGTTTCAGTATAACATAAAATCTGCATTCTGTCAAGTGATTTTTTATTCGTCTATTTTTTCGTCAGTTCCTCATAACCGGATTTAAGTTCTTCAATTGATGAAACATTTCTACATAAAGGTAATGACTTTAAAAACTTTCCGCCGTATTGACGGGTTTTCACTCTCGGGTCCAAAATAGCAACAATTCCCACATCGCTTTTCCGCCGGACAAGCCGGCCGAAGCCCTGTTTAAGCATTATTATCGCCTGGGGAATTTGATAATGCGTGAAAGGGTTTTTGCCTGACTTTTCAAGATATTCCATTTTCGCTTCCGTGAGAGGTTCATCCGGCACTGAAAAAGGAAGACGGGTAATTATAACACATTCTAAAGCACGGCCGGGCACATCTACTCCCTGCCAAAAAGTATCCGTTCCTAAAAGCACGGCGTTTTTACTTTTTTTGAAACCGTCAAGCATTTTCCATTTGGGGAGTTCACCCTGACGGAAAATCTCATATTTTTTCAAAACGGACAAATGTCCGTTTATTTCATCCAGCATTTTATATGATGTAAAAAGGCAGAATGCCCGTCCGCGCGTGATTTCCAAAATTTTATTTATTTCTTCAAAAGATTTTTTATTGAATTCTTCCGGTTCGTGTTTCGGGTCAGGCATATCTTCCGGAATATAAAGAATGACATTATTTTTGTAATCAAACGGGGAATCAAGAAGAAGTTCGTCGGCGCAGGTTATACCCAGCCGCTCTTTTATAAAAGAAAATTTTCTGTCGGTTGAAAGCGTAGCCGAAGTTAAAACTATCGGGCTTGTTTTTTCAAAAACCTTTTTCCGCAAAATTTCAGATACATCAATAGGCGCGGCATACAAAACAATTTTTACGCTTTGTGCACGACGCCGCTTCGTAGAAATCTCAATCCAATAGACATAATCATCATAAATCTGGCCGATTATAGTATTAAGCCCGCTATTTAATGAAACAAGCGACGATGAATAACTTTTAATTTCCGCCAGTACTTCCTCGTCATCCGTTTTGGTATGAAATCTTTTTATTGTTTCCGCAAGATGAACAAGTGATTGTTCAAGCGTGTTTATAAAAATGTTTTTTTCTCTTATTCTCTTAACTTTCGTGTCGGAGCCGAATTTATTCAAAAGTTCCGAGAAAAATATATCCGCCGACGCGCGCACCGAAACAACATCGTTCACAAACTGCTCTTTCTCTTTTGATGAAAGTTTAAGCATACGGTGAATGCCGCTATTTTTCTTCGGGTTATAAAGTCGGCTTAAAATATAATTAAGCCCGGTATTTGAAATTTCAATTCCAAGTTGGTCTGATGCAACCTCTTCAATGTTTTGTGCCTCGTCAAAAACAACGGCATCATATTTAGGCAGGACCCGACCGCCGGAGGCGATATTTGCAAAAAACAAATGGTGGTTGGAAACAAGGATATCGGATTTATACTGCTCAATCCTTGCCTTTGAATAAAAACATTCTTTTTTATAGAGACATTTTTTGCCGAGACATATATCTGACTCGCGACAAACGGAATGCCATATTTCGTCGGAAACTGCAAAATTAATTTCAAATTTTAGTCCGGTTTCCGTATCTTTTGCCCACTTTATAATATTTTCAATCGTACCTTCGCCGTCAAAAATTCCGAGCTGACGATAACGGATAAGCCGGCGCATACACAAATAATTTGCAGAACCGACGCACAGTGCAAATTTGAAATCAACAGGCAATATTTTCTGTAAAAACGGAAGGTCTTTATTTGCAATTTGTTCCTGAAGTGTTTTTGTGTAGGTTGAAATTATTACCCGTTTTTTGTTTTCCTTTGACCAGTAAATAAAAGGTATGATGTAGGCGAGTGTTTTTCCGATGCCTGTTGCCGCTTCAACGAGCAGATGGGAGTTTTTTGTAATCGCATTTTCAACGGCGGCAGCCATTAGTATCTGCTGCGAACGGCTTTCGTAATTTTCGTGATTTTTTTCTAAAAACCCTTTGTCGCCGAAAACATCTTCTAAATATTTATTCATCCCGCCCCTCATTACGAAGTAGCATTGCTCATCCCTATTCCTTAGGTACGGGACTATCTGCCAAACAGCCCTTTCAAAAGTTTTTCGCCCTCTTTCATTAAAATTCTTTTTGTCTCGTTTTGGGCTGCTGTCTTAAGCATTTTTCCTTTATCAAGCGATACTTTGGGGTTATCAAATGTACCTGTTATCGTGAAAGGGAATGTCACACGGCCTTCTTCATCCGCAGTATATTTCGCAAGGTCACCGACGGAATATGCTTTTGTGAATTTTATGTCGCCTTTGATGTCCTGAGTAAGTGTAACCAGATTCACATTACCGGAACAGTAGGCATCCAGTTGATCTCCCCCCTCCGTTTTCGTATTTGAAAGGTCAACCCTTCCGTTGACAATATTTATCTTACTTGTTATCGTTTTGAAACTTGCATTTTTAATTTCGGGCACATGCGCAAGAAGTACAATCGCTACCGAAAATGCTTTGAGGTAATTGCCACCGTCAACTTTGACATTTTTTATCTGTGCGGAACCGTTTCCGTTCAAACCGGACATATCCGTTCCGACGCCAGAAATCTTCATATTAGCGTCGGCAATTCCCCACATTTGTCCTTTAAGTTTCAATCCTGTTTCGACCATAAGTTCGTGCAGGTCGTAATTTTTAACCGTTCCGTCAAAAGAAAATTTGATTTTCTCGAGCGACATCTGGGAAAAATCCGCCGAAAGTGCTCCGGCTATTGTGCCGTTGCACATAGACATTGAAAACGGTTTTATAGTAAAAATTGCATTTAAAAGATTTAATTTTGCGAAACAGTCGGAAATTTTATAACCGTTAAAAACTACATTTTTTACTTTTATCTCGCCGGTAAGCGAAAAATCCGGAGGAATGCCGGCTTTAATTGACTGTTTTTTTGCTGGCGGGAGCGACGGTGATTGCGCCGTTTGAAGTGCAGCAGGTTTTCCCGAAGGGGGCATTTTTATTTCTATGTTCCCGCCGTCAAGATTAAAACCTATTTCGCCCTTTTTTAAATCAACAATTTTTACCGTGTAAGCAAAATCGGTTTTGCTTATTTTGGCAGTCATATCTTTCTGTAATGATTGAACATTTTCAACGCCAAGTTTTCCGGAAACCGCAAGCAATTTTAAGTCACCAACAATTTTTACATCAGAAGACACCATTCCCGAAAGTCCGAAATCTCTTGTCATCGGAATAATTTGAGCAAGCGTTTTTAAGTCAAACTTTTCAAGCACAATCTTTATATCCGGCTGAATTTTGTTTTTAGAAATCCCTGCTATTTTGCCGGAGACACCGATTTTGAGTGTGTCAAGTCCGACAGAAACATCATTGATTTTTACGGTATCAAGATTCTCAATCAAAATATCAGCCGACAAAAACGCGTTTATGCTTTTCGGTTTATTGAATACGCTTTCAAACGATACATCAACATTTTTTATGTCTATTTTTCCTTTTAACAGAATTTTTGAGACGGTGCCTGAAATGTCAAAATCAACAACCGGAGAGCCGGAAACGACCAAATCCGCAGGATGCGGGAAAACGCTTATCAGTTTTTCAATCTGTAATTTTTCATCTCTTATTTTCACATTAAATGAAATATTATCCGGTTCCATAAATTTTTCAACGTCGCCCGATATTTTCAAACCCGCACCGTTAAGAAGCACAATCGCTTCTTTTATTTTTAACTTTTGGCCTTTTATGTCAACCGAACTTTTAAGCGAGACGAAACCGTTTATGTTCTTCTGAAGAATTTCCATTGAGACATCTACGGAAAACGGTTTTACGAGTGAAATCCCGCTCAACGAAACGTTTATATTTTTGAGCTCGGTGGACATATTCTGCAGGGTTTTGTCTGTAAATTTTATGTCGCCGGAAGAGATGGCAAGTTTTGAGATGACAAACGCAAACGGAAGTCCATCCATTTTTGCCGACATGGACTTTTCGGGTTTTTCCTTTTTTACAGACGATGTGGACTGTGCCACAATTAAATCTGAAAAATTGAAACTGTTGTCTTTATATCTTGTGATATTTATAATCGGTGCGACAAGAATTATTTTATTTATGGAAATTTCTTTTTTTAGAATCGCAGCCAGATTCGGTTTTATTAAAAATTGCTTCGCTTCTACGAAACTGCCTTCCTTGAATGTAGGTTTTTCCGAAATACGAAGTCCTTCTACTTTCAACCCCGTAAAACCAACCGAGACATTTTTTATCTCAATCTCCCGACGGAGAAATTCCGACATTTTGGCGACAAGAATTATTTTCACTTTTTCCGGCGGATATTTAATTTTAATATAAACAATTCCGCTGATAACCAAAACCATAACAACCGCAGTAAAAATCAATAAAATTTTTTTTAATTTTTTCATAATTCCTTGCCTTTATAGAAAAACGGAGAGGGAGGGATTTGAACCCCCGGTGGACTGAAAGTCCACACTGGTTTTCAAGACCAGCGCCATCAGCCGCTCGGCCACCTCTCCAAATATCATTCTACCGACGATAGTTTTGCTTTTTGTAAGTTATTCACAATTGCTGTTTTGTCCTTTGGTGTCCATATGGTGTCCATCTTAACCCCTAAAACCTCAATTGCTTCCCTTAAATGTGTCTTACTAAGATGGGCATATCTGAGTGTCATCTCCAGTGTCCGGTGTCCTAATATCTCTTTTACAGTAACAAGGTCAGTCCCGGCCATTACAAGATAACTGGCTGCAGTGTGCCGAAGGTCGTGAAACCTAAAATCATCTACACACGCTTCTCTTACTGTATTTTCCCACAAGGAATGAACAGAATGATACTTGCTACCATTACTGTTGCAGAACACATAAACCCCATCAGACCATCCGAAACACTCTTTTAATGTGCGGTGTAACATACCGCACATAGGAATATTCCTTGTCCTTCCATTTTTGGTATTAGTGATACGAATCAAACCTCTATCCATATCAACATCTTTCCATAGAAGGTCAAGTATTTCATTCCTTCTCATCCCAGTAGTCAACGCACAAATAACAACAGGTCTGAAATATTGATTACAGGTGTCAAGCAGCCTGTTTATTTCCTCGTGTGAGAGAAACCGCACTCTTCCATCCGGCTCTTTCAGTTTTTTTATAAACTTAACAGGGTTTTCTGTTGCCTTCCTGTTTCTGATTGCCAGATTAAAAGTTGCTTTCAGGAAAGCAGTCTCACGATTCACTGTCGCATTTCCGACCTTGTCAATGTTTAACCGCTTAGTCCTGTATTTCTCAATAACCCCAGTACTGATTTCACTCAGAACCACATTATCAAAGAACTTTTTTAAATGTCCTACTAAAATAAGGTCTCTGCTGTATGATTTTTTTGAGTTCTTTGAATATTCAAGAAAATCATCAAAAATCTCATACAGTTTTGTCTTTGTATCTTTCTTGATGTCAAGAAATCTGCCTTCAGCGATTTGAACCTTTCTTTTAGCAAGAACAAGTTTTGCCAACTTACAGTCAATTCCTATTAGCTCTCTTTTCCGTCTACCATTAAAGTAATAATCAATGTAATAGTTATTACCTTTTTTATAGACTGCCATAGAATTCTCCTTTTATTGTATTATTTTTATTTTAGAAGTCAAGGATTGAATCTTTCCTTTTATCATCTGCCCATTTATTTATTTCTTCAATCGAAAACCTTACTGATTTACCGAATTTATAAAACGGGATATTTCTTTGAGCGACAAGATGATAAACAGTTCCCACTGCTAATCCTAAGTATTCAGATAATTCTTTTGGTGAAAGAAATCGCTTTTCCATTTTTATATCGAACCGGATAAATATTCGGTTATGTCTTTTAATTTACAAATTTTCGTTATAACAACCTTGCAGATATTACCGTTAACAATTTCGATTAGAACCTCGCCAAAAAAAATACCTTCTCTGATTTTTCCTATATATCTCATACAAACACCGACCGATATAATTTCTTCGCTTTTTCTTTCTGCTATCGGAAAATATTTTTCTGTTCTTTCAAAACCGACAATAACACTGTCAACAAGTTTCAGATGAAACTCGCCCGTATAGTTAGTACTACATACTTGCAGCAACAAATCCTCGTAATTCTTCATTTGATTATTTATTAGCATAAAGTTTGTCTTTCAGCGTTTTAATAGCTATTACAAATTTACGGGCATCCATCAAAACTTCGCGAGAATTCTCTTTTCCGAAATCATAAGCCTCAACAATATTTGCTCGATGAGGAATATCAATAAAAACAAATTGGCATCGTTGAGGATTGGTTCTGTCTATGCTAACCAATTCCAGTCCTTTCGCATAGAGGAACGCAGCTGTATAAAAACTGTTTGTGCGGAAATATTGTTTATTCTGGTTCTTATTCATAGTTATTTTCATATTAGTCATTCCAAAAAATTAGTTTGTGAACTGATTTGATTCATCTGCATAAAATATACAAAAACTAAAACTAAGAATAAATAAGTTTTTTTAAGTTTTTTTGAGGTTTTTAATAAGTCAGATGATAAAAAAAACTATTTTTTTCAAAATAGTCTCATTTTGGTCTCAAAAAGTCGTAATGGTAATTTATAAGAAAGGGAAGTATTTTACAGATTACTTATCCGGTAGATTTTACAATAAGTATAAAAGTTTTATTATGAGTAACTATTTCAATAGGCAATTTATTATCTCTAAATCGGTTATTTAATCCTTTAATTGCATCTCTAACCTTTTTTTCTACTGGGTCTTTTTTACTATCATCATATTCTGTCTCTTGAGTAATAAATCCAGCAATACGAGCAAGAAAAGGAATTCGTGCAAATTTTAAATCTTGTGGAAGTTTACCATTTATATTTTCTTTTTGTTTTGTATTCCATAGTACATTCAATATTTTACTACGAGCTCCACGAAATTTATATATTTCATCACCATATCTCATTAAACCTATATTAGATTCATATGATAAATTTAATTTTTTAACTGCATTCGGAATCTTTTTACCCTCTCTTGTAGTTGTTTGCGCAGAATGATTTACTACTTCACTTTTATCTGATACTGAAATTGTTTTCAGTGCATTTTTGCAAGATTCATCGGAATTATTTTTATACGATAATAAGTCTTTATGGAGACCATTAAAAAATTCATTTTCAGGATAATAATCCAAACATCCCTGGATATATTCCAAAGCAGAATTAATATCTTTTGATTGTTGAGGGTTAATCTTTATAAAGCATTTTTTTTCTGATATATTTGCTATTTCTGGAAGTTTTTTTTGTTTGATTAAATAAGCCAAAAGTCCTTTTGCTTTTGCTCTTTCTTTTGCAAGCTCAGCTATATTGTAATTTTCTATTATGCCTCTCAATGTATTTTCAGCAATATCACCATAATAAAAATCAAGCAGTTTTATGAAATACCCTTTTTCAAATTCCGGGTTTAATTTCCGGATGGTATCTTTTATTTTGTTAATATCTTTCTTTTCCAAATAGTAATTTAGCAAATAATAATAAGATGCTTCTGTTATGTCTTCAGTGTCATGGTCTGTATCAGTTGCTTTCTCAAAATATTCTACTAACTTGTCATTTTTTTTATCTGCAAAATAAAGTACCCCTTTCCAGAAGTTAATCACACTAAACCTCATATGAACACTTTCTAAAAACTTCTCGGCTTCGTTAAAGTGCCCTCCTAGATGTAAGTAACACTTCAAATATAAAGAGAGATAGGTCTCAGATTGAATACATTCGTCATACCAAGTAGTATTCAAAGACTCTGATTCTTTTAACAACATTAATAATTTCTCAAATTCACCATTTTTTTCTAAATATTCCCTTAAAGTTACAAACAAGGTACTGTTATTAGGAAATTTATTTGAACCCATTTCAATAAAACTAATAGCTTGTGATATATTCTTATTTCTAATATGTAAATATAGCTTATAAAAAAAATTTGGAAAAGTATCCCGCATTCCAATTGCCATATAGATATCATGCGCATTTAGGTATTCATTTTTTTCTAATAAATTCTCTTTCAATATATAATATAATGGTCGGCACGATTCTATACCGTGCTGTATTGCCTTTTGTAAAAACTCTCTTGCTTTCTTTCGGTAGTTATTTTTATTATCACTAAAAAGGAGAAAAACCCGGCCAATAAAAGCTGCTTGATATGATTTTAGTAGTGTTTGGTCATAGATACGTGATTTTTTCTCGGCGGTCTTAACTAAAGGCGGGAATACTTCTACGTTTATAGTTATTTTGTCTTTTTCTTGCGTAATAGATTCAATTGAAACTTTAAACGTATCTGTTTCTATTGGAGTGGTGGATGGTATTTCTGAAACTATTCCACATGATAAAGGGTATTGAACCGATATGGTTTTACTCATATTTATTTTAATTTATATTTTCTAATTTAATTTTATAATATTTAATTCATTTATTCAAGTTGAATAGTAAAGGTTAAGAGTTATTATCAGAAAAAAGTTTTAGAATTTTCAAGCAAGCAATAAAAAAAGCAAGGTTTAATCCCTGCCGTCTGAATTACACTCGATTTCCAGGCGTGCGCACTAAGCCGGGCTATGCGACCTCTCCATCCGTCTAATACTATATTTCACCGTCTAAAACACGCATTTTTTTCAATAAGAACTATGCGGAACTAAAAAGAACCAAAAGCACCTAAAATGAACAAATGTAATACCAAATTAATACCAAAGTTTTTAAGCCTTTCTCAGACCCGGGCATGAAAACATATAGCATGTTTTTCTTACTGAGAGATTTTACAAAATTATTTTACTTTTGTCAAAACTTTTTGGCAAACATCCCAACACTATTTTTTTTCCGTGGAGGTACCATATAAGCACATGACTACTCATCTGACTACTCACACCAAGCCCCAATTGTTACTCGATTTGTCAAGTATTTTAGCGCGAGTTAATTAAATTAGAAATTAAAAATTCTAAATCTTAAATAGTAGGTCACCAGCCATCATTCAATTGGATATACGAAGCCAGAACGGCAAAGGAGACCGGAATTGGCTCAGCTTAATTCAGCGTACCTCTTTATAAGTACTCCAGGGAATGACTTAATTTCATAGACCGGTATAGAACAATTTTCTATGTCATAATAAAAATGATAATCATTAATTTTTCTTAATTTAGATTTGTTTTCTATTTCCCAACAAATTATACATTTTGTTTGTTTAGGATTATGACCATGATCTATAAAATTTTCGAAAACAGCTTCAAATTCTATTGGAACAAAATTTTCGAGAGATGATTCATCATCAATTTGAAAACTAGCAATTACATCAATTCCTTCTTTTTTTGTATGTTCCCATGTGATAAAATTTTCAAATGGTAACATATCTAAAGCTTCTAATTTCCAAAAAATTGCCAAGGTATGCATTTCTGATTTATCGGGGACCCTGTGTAATATTAAAATTGTCGAATCTTTTTCTATACATACATATTCTTGATTCGGATTACTTAATTTGTCTTGCCTTTCTCTAACCGCTTTAGCTTTATTTCTTTCATCTTCTTTTCTCTTATTATTTTCAAATTCTTGATACGCGAGCGATTGGCAGAATTCATCGAAACATTTTGAAGTTAATTTTTTAAATGTTTTAACAATAGTATCATCTCCGAGCTGATTACTGATGTTACTTCTATCAAGATTAAGCTTTGATTCCATTTGGTCGCATTCTATTATAAAACTGCATAAATCTTTATATTGCTGAAATTTATTTCCTTTATATTCATAAAATGGTAATTGGAAATATGGGATTCCCTTAACAGAAAGTCTTAAGCCGGTATTATACCGATGGGGTGATAAACCGAATTTACCAGTATCAAGGGTAAAGCCTCCTTTGAGTATTACTTCAATTTCAATCTCTTTATTTTCTATTGTAACTTTTTCGATTTTTCTTATAGGTTGATCTGTTGCAACAATTCGCCAATCTCTTTGTCCATGCTCTAAAAATTGAGTTTTAATAAATTTATAACCTATCTCCAATTCTTTTTGCTCAGAGCCTATACGTAATATAATTTTAGGAATATGTTTCAATTCTCGAGTACTGCCTACTGCGGAATTCCAATATAAATATCTTTGTATTTCATCAAAACTATACTGTTTCGAGCCACCGTCATAACCTAACACTTCAATTCTAGTACCCTTTGAATCAGAATTAATGGGTTTTCTTTTTGACAAATAATAATCTGGAGCTTGTGGTGGTTCATTGAGCAATGAATTTCGCGGATTAATAATATTTAATGTTATATGATCATCCTTAGGATTTCCAGTCCATGTTTCAAGAAAAAGTTTATGACAGTTCAACATTAATTTTGAACCTAATCCTTTCCAACCCCAATAATCAGCACCTAAACCAGCCGCTTTTGAGAAAGCAAGCCCAATAAACCTGTCTAATTTACCTGGATTTTCTGAACTACCCGTATATGTCATTCCAAGACCATTATCTTTAAGAATAAACGATGAATTGTATTCCGGGTGACTATAATGCTGAATTGCAATATTTTGTGCATTTACTTCTGGTGCCATCATATTGCTTAAAGCTTCACGTAACATATCTAATGGATGAGATCGGCTCTCCATAATTTGTTTAAAAGCACTTAAATCGTGGATTTGTGGTTTTATTTTTTCAGCACTAGAAGCATCCATATAATTCTCCTTTAAGTATTATTATCTTTTGCCCAGTAACATTAATAATAGTAGTTACTCTCTATCAATTGTTTCCTTCATCGTTTTAAAACTTTCTAATGCACTTTCAACATTTTCTATTATATTACCTAACAAAATATTAGGTTCAGGTAAGTTTTCTAAATCTATTAAATCATCATCTTTAAGCCACGTAATATCTAAATTTATTTTATCTCTTGCAATAATTTCTTTGTACGAATATTTTCTCCATCTCCCTTCCGGATTTTTTTTACTCCTTGTTTTTTTTCCTTCTTCTCTCTTTTTAGAAAGATAGCATTCACAAAATTCAAACAAATGTTCAGGACGTAAAGGTTTTTTTTTAGGCGTATGATTTATGTTTGTCCGATAGTCATAATACCAAATCTCTTTAGTTGCTGGCTTAGTTGATTTTTTCTTCTTTGTAAAGAACAGAACATTTGCTTTTACTCCTTGAGCATAAAATATGCCAGTAGGTAATCTTAATATAGTGTGCAAATTTGTTTCCTCTAAAAGTTTTTTGCGAATCGTTTCCCCAGCCCCACCTTCAAAAAGCACATTGTCAGGAAGGACAACTGCTGCTCGACCATTTTCTTTCAACATCGAGAAAATATGTTGTAAGAATGCTAATTGCTTATTGCTCGTTGTAGCCCAGAAGTCTGCTCTTAAAAAATGCCCCTCTTTTTCTGCTTGCTTCTCATCTGTCGTTGGAATATCACTGCTGCTCTTTCCAAAGGGAGGATTCGCCAATACAATATCCATTTGCCTCTTTGGTTGAACCTTGAGACTATCAGTAACTTCAATGTCAGGGGTATCTTTTAAATCACCAATACCATGAAGAAACAGGTTCATCAAACATAAACGGGCTGTTGAACTTTCAATTTCCCAACCGTGAAAAGTGTCAAATTTTAAAAATCTTTTTTGTGTTTTATTTAATTCTCTGCTCGACAAATATTCTAATGCTCCAAGGAAAAAACCTCCTGTCCCGCATGATGGGTCTGAAATTGTTTCTCCTGTTTTTGGCTGTATACAATTCACTATTGCGGTAATGATGGCTCGTGGCGTAAAATACTGACCAGCTCCGCTGTTTTCAGCATTTTTCTGAAGAAGAGATTCATAAATATCTCCCTTAATATCAGTTTCCTTAGATGTCCAGTTTTCTTCATCAATTAGTTTAATAAGTTTTTTTAATTTAGCGGAATCGTGTATCTTATTTTGAGCCCCATTAAATATTTTAGTTAGCATACCCCCAGATTCAGCAAGAGATTTTAAAATTATTTCATATTGGCCTATCAACTCTCCTTTTTCTAAATCTAATAAAACTTCCCACCTGCAACCTTTTGGTAAATTATAATAGCTTGGTTTTTCTGCAGCCATTTTAAGAAAGAGCAAGTATGTTAGCTGTTCCAAATAATCGCCATAATTTAAACCATCATCTCTTAAGGTATCACAAAATAACCAAATTCTTGCTACCAATGAATTTGTTGTCATATTTTTTCCTCTATGGTGCAATTGACATTGCCCATTCAATGCCGGTGCTCCTCAAACATGCTTTTGCCGTCGCTGAAAACTCTGCTGTTGAAATAACTAACCTCTGAAGCTGTTTGATTTTCTCTTTAATCTGCCCCTTTTTAAAAGAAGAAGGATTTTGACTATCCTCTTCTGTGAGATATTGAGTCTCGCGAATCAATGCATCACATTTAATCCAGATTTCTTTACGAGCCTCTTTTAATGGTTTATCATTTAATTTCAAACAGTCTATTGTGTATACCGCTTGTTGGAAATGAAAACCGGATTTATGAATAGGCATTATTTCACCATTATTATTAAATGTTATCTTTAGAACATCCTGTTCTTCTGTTGGGTCAAGGAAATAAATAATCTCATCCTCAATGTTATCTTTTGGGCAATTAGCTTTATTTTTGTATACTGCAAATTTATCCCTTTTATTAACATTACCGATGGGGCCACAAATCCGATAATTTTTCCATTCAAAGGCTAGCCACCAATATCCTCCATAGTCTTTTTTATCAATGCCAACAGCTGCTTTTTTGGGGCGAAAATGATCTACATGCATATATGCATAGTCATTTTTTGATTCTGAATACCAACATTTACCCCGATACTTTTTTAAGTCTAAAAGCGGCTGTTTTAATATTTGCCACATTTTTCCATTTTTATCAATAATAGAATGAACTTTATCCCAATCACTCTTTTTAGCAGCAGCTATCAATTGTTTTTTCAAACTAATTGATTTTTTAATCCAATCTGCACCTGGTTGAAAACCATCTAGATTAATAAGTATCATTTCTTTTTTTCTTTTTCTATTTCTTCTAATACTTCAAAAGCAATTTTGTTTTGAGCTTCAATATCTTCTTTAGAATATTTATCAAACTTCAAAGATTTTGTTTTCTTTCGAAAAGCTATAATAAATTTTTGATATAGCGGGTCTCTAAATGTTTGGGAAAACCCTAATTCATTCAATTCTTTATATAATCGATTTAAGTCATCTTTATCTTTAGCAGTTAATAACTTTTTTTGTTGTTTTACTAGCAGATCATTTCTTTTTTCAAGCTTTCTAAGAGTATTGTCATCTAGAACTGTTTTAAGACCAAATAAATCACTCGTCAAAATTCCTTCTACTCCTAATCCTCTCGGGTCAACATCGGGCTGTTTAACTGTGACTTTTCCTTCATCATCTCTGAATATTCTAACTTCTTCTTTAGTTAAACTCCCAATAACCAATGGGTCATGTGTATTAATAATTATTTGTGTCGTTTCGTGTTTCTTTACCACCCTGTCTAAATACTCAAAATATTTCCATTTCCATATAGGATTCAGATGTGTATCTGGCTCATCCAAAAGAATTAAAGACTCTTTATCCTTAGTAAACTTCAAAAGTCCTAAAACAGTGAGGAGTTGCTGCTCCCCCTCACTTAGCTCTTTAAAAGTAATGCCCTCATCTACATTTTTTTTCTTTACCTTAATTCTGACTTCTGCTATCAACTTAGATATGTATGTACTTTCGAGCGCTTTAAAAAAACCAGTGTTACTTTCATAATTCTTAGCTAAAGCCTTTAGCTTTTCTTTTGTGCTAATATACAAGTATAATCTATCTTGAGGGTCATTCTTTTTAAAATCAATTTCAATTTCCTCATGATGATAAATTGGTGCTAATGAATATTTCCAGAGCAAATCTAAAAAATTTCTAACTAAACCTTTTGCTGTCCAGAATCTATCATCAGGGTCTTTCTTTATTTGATTTTTTGCCCAATCAGGCATTTTAAGAACAAACAATATTGATTCTATATCTTTAATTTTCAATACGTCGTTTAAAAAAGATATTGATTCTTTCTCTTCTTCAGCAAATGAAAAATAGGCTAATAATACAAAATAGGAATGCACCAGTTGAACATAAAATAGTTTTCTCAAAGAATCTAACTCATCTTCCTTAAAATCTGGTTTTATAATCCTTTCATAGAATTTTTCCTGATGTTCCCAAAAATGTTCTTTTAATTTATTGCTTAAACCAGAATAATAAGTAAATACATACTTTGGTTGATACAGTCTTTTCCCCTCCAATGAAAAAAATGATTTGAAGTTTTTGATTTTTTCTCCATTAATAGTTATTTCATACTCGTTTTTCTGATGTTCAATACTTATTTCATTGCCATGAATCTTATATTTAATCGAATAATTAAAAGGCGCAGGTTTCCTTTTAGTTTCGTTACTTAAATCAAGGTATTTGAATATTAAAACAAGCGCTTCAATAAAATTTGACTTTCCAGTAGCGTTTTGGCCGAGCAATACAGTTTTCATTTTTGCTTTATCAAAATCAATACTAAATTCTTTCAAATTTTTAAAATCTTCTATGGTTACTTTATCTATTCTCATTTTTTTAACCCGATTAAAGATTTATTCCTGTTAATTTTTATATCAATTTTCTTTTCTATTTTTTTTAATTCCGTATAAAAAGCATCTATATCATTTACATGCTTTGATTGTAGCCAAAGTTTTTCTGCCTCAATAGGTAAATTTGCTTCTTTCAGTATTTCTATAATCGATTTACTATTTTTCATTATTAGCCTCCCTTTTGGTTTTTTTTTCTGAACTTCTTTTTGAACATTTAAGTAATCTTCTTTTTCCTTCAGTATTTTCTGTAACAATTTCCTTGCATCTTCATCAGCCAGATTTTGAGGAACAAGTTCTCCATTGAATGCTTTTCTAAGAATGGCAGATCGAAGTACTTCATTTTTCTTAAGCCCTATATCAATTGTATTTGAAAGATTTTTTATTAATGATATTTTGGTTTCGAGTTCCAATATAATTTTATCTTGCTCTTTTTTAAATGGAATAGCTATCTCAAAATCCTTAAGGATGTTTAGCGGTAATTGCGGTTGTGCTGTGCCTGTTTGTTTTTGTTTAATTTGCTCTTTGAAAAATGGTGAAATTAAATAATTTGATAAATACTTCAAATTGTTATTTGCATTCTTAGACTTCATAATAACCATCCCAGAATTAATTCTAACAATAGGGTATGGAACTGTTTCATCGTATAAAGCAACATTACCTAAAGTTCCTCTTGTTGTCATTACGATGTTTCCTCTCTGCAAAGTTCCATTTCTTAGAGCTTCGTGTTTTTTCTTTGAAATAAAAACCTTTTCTTCAAATAAAAAATAATTTAACCTGACATTCTTTGTTGAAAGAAAAAGGCAATATCCATCATCCAAATAGTCACTCTGTTTAGGATAGTTTTTCCCTCTATCACCATCAACTAATTCAAAAAGATATTGAACCTTATAAATATTCCAATTTTCTCTATGTTCAAAAGAGCTCTTGTATAAAGCCTGACTATATATCTCTAATTGTTTTTGAGCCTTTTTTAAGCATTCTTCTGCATAATCTAACTCGCTAAATAACTCTTCTATTTTTGAAACAATACGGCGTTGCTCGTTAAGCGGAGGAAGAGGAAATGGAATTTGACTAAATTTAGCTGCAGACAGTTCGAGAAAAGTTGTTCCACTAGCCATTCCCTCTGCTAAAGGCTTTATCGTCTTGAAATAATAATATACATAATCGCTATACAATGACTTTGTGGGAATTAAATTCTTAAATCCTTGATTCGTTGCTAGATCATTTTTAGCAATAGCTACATAGCCAATGGGAGCTCTTGAAGAGAACAATATACTTCCTTTGGGTAATAATTTAGCAGCAGAGTAATCTAATCCTGCCTGCGTTATGTTTCTAGCGCCTTTGGCGATGTATTTCTTTCTGTAATTAGACAAATCTGCAGGAGTAATCCAAGCAATGTCATCTCCCCAGTACTCAGCATTCTGTGTAGAGGGCGTCCCTCCACTAGCTATAACGCCTATTTCTCCAACGGTTGTCCATAACCATCTAGATGGTAGATTATATTTAATATGGGGAATATTCACTTAATTTCACTCCTCAATTGCAAAATTAGGTGTACCTGTAATATGGGTACTATGGTGTATCCTCATCCCAAAATTACTTTCAAGTTTTCAAATTAGAAAAATTTAAAACACACCCATTCCAGCAGCCATCAAATCTTTTGGACATTGATTTGTCCGGTATTACTTTTAAACTCTAATTCAGAAATTATTTTTTAAAGTTTTCAAACCAAACTCGTCCATATTTCTATGCTGGCCAATATATTTTTATCAAAGGTATCAAAGCTTTTGTATCTGCATCAAATTTATCATAATATTGTATTATAAGTTTAGCTAGCATATCTAAATCTACCAAGGTAATCGGAATACTCGAGCGATCAGCTTCATATTTAGCATCTTTTGCAAATCCACCAGTTGAAACATATAATCCCTTGTTGCCCTGCCGCAAACCACCAGTAAAGCTTCTTATATCTTCTGCACCCATTTGAGCTTCACGGTGTTTTACTTCAACAAGTATTCTAGGATCTTCTAACCCCAAACCATCAGGAGATGCTTGTATATCGTGCCCCCTATCAGGACCTTTTGGTGAAACTATTGTTTTGTAACCCATTCCTCTAAGTATTCCGGCAACTAATTCTTGCATTTCTTCCCAATTTAATTTTAGTACTTTATCTTTAATGAATTCATGTGCCTTATCAACCATTTCTTCTTTTATCGTATCTTCTTCCGTTTCAATAGCTTCATTTTTTACATCGTCATTTTCTTTACCTTCTAAAAGATTTATAATTTCTTGAACAGCATCATTATTTATTTCAAACAGTGTAGAAATTGCACCCAATGCATTTTTAGTAGAAACGGAAAACCTATCCCTTGATACTTCTCCAATCCATTTAATTTTTCTTATATTGTTATATTCCATAAGTTTTTTGTTAAACTCATAGTCGCCAATAATTTCTCCAATTAAATAAATTCTTTTATCTGGATTATACGTAATCACATAATCATTTTTTTTAAGGTCATTCTTAAATCTGCTAACCTGACCAGCAGACATATATATTTTGCCTAGTTTGAAATCAGGATATTTGTCTGTAATAGCATCTTTAATTTCATCTAGAGTAGTTATTTTTGTTAAATCACCAACTTCATTCCAGCCTATTGCTACCACATTTTTATTTTTAAACTCATCAAATAAATAACCACCTTCCCCAGCTCTTACCATCCACATAGTTTTTGACATTATTATACCTCCTTTCAAACTGCTTTTATCTTCTAAGTCTTTCCAATATTTGTAAAGACCTAAAAAATGGATTGCCCATATCATTCGTGATCTTTCCTGCTTTTTCTATTAGTTCATCAATACTTTCGGTGTATTCTTTATTTATTATTAGCTCGAGTTTTTTGAATTGCTTAAGTCCATCGCATAGAGAACCTTTTGGTACTCTCGGCGACCAAAACATAAAATGAATTTCTCGAAAATCTTTAAGACATGTTTTGGCATATTCTCTTTGCCTTTGGTGCTTTTCTTTAATTCTTTTTATTGTTTTCTTGTAATTCCCGTAACGTAGTCCTAAAATATGCGTAGTTACTTCACAGATATACGCAATTTTTTTCTCGAAATTTAAACCAACAACATCCATTTCGCCCAAGCCCTTTATTCCCCCACCTGGAGGCCTAACATTATAACCAATGAAGTCACATTTTTTAATAACCTTCAAATATGCGCCGACAATGTATTCTCCTATTTCTGTTTTCATAAATATTTTAAGTCATCAGTTGCTCTTTTACAGCATCCCGTTTACTCCAGACAACAGGCTGTACTCCATAATTTCCAAGCGCATCAAATACCGATGTTATTGGTCTTTGTTCTGCGTCGTTTAAAAATGCAAATGCTTGTGAGTTGTCAGGTCTTACTTCTTTTGTATCTATCCATGAAAAAGCAAGTGCTTGGGCTGTATCTCTATTGGGTCTATTTATCGCTTGAATAATACGTTCGGGCTGTTTTTTTGAAGCAGGAATTACAAAATCGAATAAATGGTCGTAACCACTTTTTCCCGTAAATTTTACTCGGGGAGTGTATCTTATCTCATTTATATTCATCCAAGAAGTTACATCTTCCAAGAAAAGACTAGCAACCATTGGTACTGCCAAGTAAAAAAGATCATTTACTGCTAATATCGCTTGTACTAAATTATGTTTTTTCAGAGCAAAATTATCTGAAGATGCATGAACAACTAAAGAATCTTTTTCATTTTTAATCCCGAAACCATTCAAAGTAAGAGAAAGAAGCTCTTTGCGTTTTCTACTTTCAAGTTCACAACCGGATTGCCTTAAATCAGTAATAGTATGACCATCATCTGTTAAAATAAATCCATTATTATCGCGTTTAACATATATTTGCAGATAATCATTGTGTCTATCCAAGTATGGAGTAGTTATTTCTACCCAATCTTCTACTTGACGAAGAACAGTTTTATCTTTCAACCAGTTTAAATATTTGTCTAATAGATCTTGTATTTCATTAATCATGAAAACAACCCCCTTTCAATTATAGGTGGTTCTACAATATTACAGTATTTCATAAAATCTTCCAATGTCTGCCATAAATCGGAAATATGTGAAAATTTATCAGCTGGTAAAGGTGTTGCATATTTATCTCCAAATCCTTCTCTATAAATATGTAAATGCGGGGAAGCAATTTCTTGCCCATCTGGATTTCTATGTGGCTGTCCTCCAAAATCCAACCGCACGAGGATCACAACTTGTTGTGCTCGATTCTGATATGTGCCTTTCAAAATATCTATTCTACCTCTACTAATATCAAGAGTAAAATTTTCACGTTTATTAACTGAAGTTAACGGAATACGTATTTGTCCACCAGTGTCAGGATACTCCCATGGTGTATCATCAGCCTTAATCTTTTCCATTGCAATCAATGCATCAGCTTCTGATTGTGGTAAATTTATCTCTGGCATTTCATCCTCCCCAGACTTCAGAGATTTTGGATTTTATTTTTTCTTGTTTTCTAAGTGATTTGCCAAAATAACGTCTCTTTCCATCTCTAATCTCTTAATAGCTTCTTTGGCAGTATCAATCGCTTTTCGCTTGATTTCAATTTGCCTAACAATTTCTTTTTGTATTTCAAGCGGAGGAAGTGGGATTTTAATCTGTCTTAGAAGCGTTAAAGAAATTGCATCTAAACCTGAAGTCCGACTCGCCATTTTTCCTATATCAATTAATTTGAGAACATGATAAAGGTATATATTTAAAATATTTGGTATAAAATTTAATAAAACTGCAATATGTGCGACAACGGCTGCATTGATACCTAAGATTGCACGATGATTAAGATAAACAGAACCACTTTTTGGAATTAAAATGCTTCCTTTTGGCCATATTGTTATTCCTTTCTGTTTTACAAAGTTCTTATTAAGCCGGTCGTTAGTTTCTACAAGGCTTGTCGTTAAATGGTAGAGACCTAAATCTTTCATTCTAACAAATGGTATTTCTCCATTTATAAATGCTTCATCAGATTGTGGAGCTGAATCTCCACTTGAAATTGTACACACATCAGCAAGTGCAACAACTGGCCATTTTTGATTGATGAAATTTACTGCTTCTTTGTATCTATCACTTGAAAAATTATAGTCACCACTTTCAGCAATTTTACTTTTTGATACTATTAGAGCAATAATTTTTTCATTATCCGTCAATTTAAATGTTTTTTTATTTTCATAAATGCTATTTTTATATTTTTCAATGATTTTCAATGCTAATTCCAAATCGTTTCCATCAATTGGTCGCCTTTGTGCACCCAAATCGTATCCATCATTACCAATTTTTAAAAATAAGATTTCTTTTGACTTTTTTGCCAATGAATTATCAAATAGTAATATGCTTGTTTTAACACCGGCATATGGGTTGAAAACTCCTGCGGGAAGCGAGACAACTGCAATCAATCCATCTTCAATTAATTTCTTACGTAATTGAATATAAATATTTTGTGCTATAAAAATAATACCCTCTGGGACAATTATTCCTGCCCGGCCATTTGGATTAAGATGTTCCATAATATAATCAACAAAAAGCACCTCTGAACGATTAGCTTGTATAGAAAATCTTTTATGCGGCTTTATTCCACCTCTTGGCGTCATAAACGGCGGATTGGCAAGTATTACATCAAAACTTTCATCCCATTTTTCTTCACTGGATAAAGTATCGTATTCAAATATTTTCGGGACTGGAATATGATGTAAATACATATTTACGCGGGAAAGACGTACCATATCTGGCGATATATCGTAGCCTGTAATATTTCTTACTATTTTTTCTTTTTCATCTGGTTTTAATTTGTCACCAGGTTTTTCTTTCTTATTCTGATTATAAATATGTTTATATGTGGAAATTAAAAATCCTGCTGTACCACAAGCAGGGTCAAGAATTGTTTCATTTTTCTTCGGGTCAACTATTTTGACTATAAAATCTATAATATGTCGTGGGGTGCGGAACATACCTGCGTCACCTTGCGATTGCAAGCAGGAAAGTAAATACTCGTAAGCATCGCCTAAATCTTCACTATGGTCATAATTTAAACCGTCAATCTCTTTTAAAAATAAACTAAGTGTTTCTGGACTTCTATAAGGTAAAAATGCACCTTTAAAAATATCACGGAATAACTGAGGAATATTTTTATTGAAATTCATTTTTTCTATTCCATCGGAATAGAGGTTTAATCTTTCCTGGCCGCCTAGTTTTGTATCAAGAAGTTTGGTCCAGGAATATTTGATATAATCGCCAGCAAAAAACTTCCTTTTTCCGCCCATTTCTACGGATTTTTTATCAATATCGTCCATAAACTTGTAAATAAGGGCAATTGTAATTTGTTCAACCTGCGCTTTTGGGTCAGGCACTTTGCCGACAAGGACATCGCGGGCAGAATCTATTTTTCTTTTGGTTTCCTGATTTAACATTTTTATTCCCTACATAAAAGTGTTGATTGACACATAGTCCTTAACATATTCTGGCAATATATCGCGCCAACCATTTAAGGATTTAAAATCTTCCATTGTTACTTTTGAGTTGGTAGCAAAACGACCATATTCTTTTGACTCCACAATATCCCTTACTTCGGAATCGGTAATATATGCTTTAAGAAAATTCTTAATTGGCAATATATACATGTTTTCGGGTTTGTAAATAGATATGAACTTTTCAAACTCTTCTTCTAGCAATTCATCTTTTGTTTTGAATGTATTTATTATTCCGAATATTTTTTCAAGGAATTCGCGAAGCGTTATTCTGCGGTCTGATTTAATAGATTTTCTTAATTTCTCTAAATTAAAATACTCTTTCGGATGTTCAAAAATTTCATCTCTTATATATTGCTCCACTGCATCTATGTTTCCTTTTTCAAAATTCTCTTTAATAAATGAATTCGTTTTTACTTTTTCCTCAAATTTTTCATAAAATTTACGGTCAACTTTCATCCCTTCTATTCCAACAGTTTTTTCCTTAAGCGTTTTTAATGGGTCGGGTATATTTAGCTTCACTTCATCTCTACTAATTCCACCCCCGCCACCTTCTGTGTCTGTTAAAATTGGAGGCAATTTAATAATTTCATCATAGTTATATTTTTCTTCAAAATATTCACAATTAGCAAAGAAGTCAAATAACCTATATGACATTTTATCCTTTTTATAGTCCTCTTTTTCAATATCTTTATATTGGAAAACAAACTTTCTTGTGCCTCTACCTTTTATCTGAATAAAATCCGTTGGTGAAAAAATTGGTCTCATAAGACACAAGTTCAAAATATCCTGGCAATCATATCCGGTAGTCATCATTCCTACTGTAACACAAACTCGTGTTTTGCTGGATTTATATCCTTCGAGCCATTTTGTTTTTCCGTTAAGATTGTTATTCGCGAAATTTATTGTGAATTGCTGCGAATCAGTTATATTTGAAGTAACTTGTAAAGCAAAATCTGATTTATATTTCTCAGGGAAGTATTTATCGGCAAGTTGGTTTAGCATCTGAGTAATTTTTGAAGCGTGTCTTTGGCTTACACAAAACACGATGCTTTTACCTATTTCACCGCTAATCGGGTCTTTAAGTGCATTTTTCAGAAATGTTTCGCAAAATATCAAGTTTGTTTTTTCAGAAAACAGTTTTTTTTCAAAATCTCGCTGAAAATATATTTGTTCCTCTCCTTTGTTATTTTCTTCATCGCGGGTAATTATCGAATACCCCTTCTCTGATAGAAGTTCGGTTGTTATTTCTGTTCTCGCGTCAATAACAACAGGATTGACAAGATAACCGTTTTTAACTGCCTCAACCAAACTGTATCTAAAAGTTGGATCGCCACTTGTACAACCAAATGTTTGATAAGTGTCAAGCAGTTGTCGGCGCTCCCATTGTCTTGGGTCTCTACTACTTATTTTATCCGGGTCAAGATTCTTTAGATAGTCCTTTGGAGTGGCAGTTAAACCCAGTTTATATCCGATAAAATACTCAAATAAAGCACGACTGTTGCCGCTTATCGAACGATGTGCTTCATCTGAAATAACTAAATCGAAATCAGTGGGTGAAAATAATTTTATGTATTTATTATTGAAAATTAAACTTTGAACCGTAGAAACTACTACCTCTGCTTTTCTCCAGTCATCTTGATTTTCTTTATAAATTACAGTTGTGAAATCATTTTTAAGATACCGGACAAAATTTTTAAATGCTTGGTCTTCTAATTCTAAACGGTCTACTATAAATAAGATTCTTTTTGCGTTGCCTGTTTTAAGAAATAATTTTATTACTGCAGCTGATATAAGGGTTTTGCCTGTACCAGTTGCCATTTCAAATAAGTATCTATCATTGTTTTTCTTTGCTGCGACTTGTAATGATTGAATTGCTTTAAGTTGATATGGCCAGAGAAATTTTAAATCCTGTTCTTTTACAAAATCTTCTTTTTGCCCTTCATCAGTCCATCGCGGATCTTTCTGATAATTAGGATTTTGAGTAAGTGCGATATAATCTTCATTTACTTCCTCATCTGCTAATTTTGTTGGGTCAGGTTTGAATGATTGAAAATGTAAAAGTGAATCGGGTGTAGGAAAGGTTGTTATGACATTTGGATTGCCATGTTCTAAGTCCCAAAAATAGTTAAGATTTCCATTTGAAAGTATTATGAATCTTACATTCTGTGACTCTGCATAACTTCTCGCTTGTTCTTTGCCATCTAACGGGTCTTTATCTTCTGATTTCGCTTCCAAAACAACCCAAGGGAAACCTTTTGTATCTAACAACAGGAAATCAATAAAACCATTTTCTGTTTTTTCGAAGTTTTTGCCGAATTTGTCAAAAGCACTTTTACTTATTTTTACGTTGTTTTCTAAAACTATATTTGTCGGACCTTTTTCATCATCAAAAAATCTCCATCCTGCATTTTGGAGTAAAATATTTATTTTAATTCTTGCAGTCGCTTCTTTTTTCATATTTTTTAAATTTACATAGAGTCCCATCCAAATGTCTCTGGGTCTAAATTAGATTCTTTAATTATTTTGTCATATAGGAACTTAAGCGTATTTTTTGAATTTATGTCTTTTGCTTTTAATTCTTTTTTAGCAGATATATTTCTATCATAGGTAAAAGAATTTAACAGTGGTATCCTTTCAGATGATATTTTCCTAATTCGACCAGCAATATTTTTAAATCCTATATATATTACTACATCACCATCATAGTGTAAGCATTCGTTATAATATTTATACGTAAAATCAGATATTTGTCTTAAAGGTCTTCTTAATGATTCCGGATGAAAGACGCCCGCCCATCCGGGGAACTTGCTCCATCCACCATCTATAAATGCAAATGTCTTGTCAGGATAAAATTTACACATTTGTATATACTCAGAATCACTTTTTTCTGCAACGTACAACGTATATTGATTATTTCTTATATCGTCTTTTCCTTCAAATATTGGTGTACCAATAGGCAATGACAAAAATTCTTTTAATATCCAATCTTTTTTATCTCTCGGAGAATAATCTTCAAGTTTTCTGGGATATGGACAAATAATATAACTGAAATAGAGATCCGGTTTCTTAAAGAATGGGGCAGATTTGTCTATCTCTTCTTCGAACGGACCTATATCAAAGTCCTCTGGCTCATTCTCCCGCGTAGTTTCTCCTTTAGATTCTTGGGGCGGGGTATAGGGAATATAATTACCACCGTTTTTGGGAATATAAATATAGATTTTTGTTTCACCATGATTGTAGTTAGAATCAGTATATAGTTTTTTTACTTCCTCATTTAAGGCAGAATATATATATGATGGGCATAATAAAACTGACCCATCTGAAAATTGTCTTCCCAATGGCTCTATCCGAGAAGCAAAAATGATTCCCCTATTATCTAAGATTTCAATTTTATTAAAAAATCTGCCAGGCTCGCAGGCAATCCCTATCCTAAACCTTTTATCAGGTATTTCTTTTAATAGTCTATCCAAAATTGCACGTGACATCTCTTCTCCCGAACGCATGACATCACTTTCCTCACCTTGAGTTCCAATAATTGCAATTCCCCCATCCCCTTGCCATGCTCCCCTTATTCCATTCATTTTTTTCACTTCTTCATCAACAATTAATAAATATTGATTTAACAATACCCTTCTTTTGTCGGGGTCTATGTTATTGAAAGTAAATTCACTGCCAAGCATATCGATTTTCATGCAGAATATTTGCCCATATTGACCATCGGGAATATTAAATGTTTTCATAGTTTATATTTTTGCTCAAGATCAGTACTCTATCTACAGCAATAATTGAAAAAAATCTTTATTTCATTTGTTCATAAAACGTCCGTTTTGTGAACAGCATTTTCACAAATTGTTTCCCGACGGTGCTTCAGCCTCGTTTTTGATACCCCTTTTATGAACACCTTCTTACTACCTGTTTCAGACTAATGTATGACTAACGCTTAAATTTTTTGCAACCACTCAATTTTTAAAATTATCCCAACATCAAAATTTATTCTTTGTAAGGTGAAATGTTCAGTTTGTCCAATAGATACTTTACCAATTCAAATGCCTCTCGCTTAATTCGTTCCCGCTCGTCGGTGTCGCTTATTTCTTTGAAATCTGCGACCCAATTCGGGCCAATGGAATTTACATCCAAAAATTTGTCTCTTATTTTTTCAAAACCTTCTTTAGCCAATTTATTTCCCTTCAATGGGCTAATTTCTTGGACTAAGGAATCAATCCCACCCGGGAAATTCTTACAGCAATACCAAATATCATAAGCATCTTTTTCTTTTTGTCTGCCCCAAATCGCCATACCTTTCATAGCCAGAAATGGCCCGACAGATGCTACATTGACTGTGACCTGATTTTGCGCCCCGCTGGGTAATTTACCATTAATTTTTACTTTAATAAAATTATCAAAAACCAAATCGCATCCTCTTACTTTTCTTGCTTTTATATCCTGAATCTCTTGATGTCTTCGACCCTTTCCGGTTCCGCCATATTCACAAGTCAAAAGGTCAACTTCAGCAGTAATCATCTCACCTTTATCATCAGCAATATCTCTGTAAAAAATAAAAGGCTGTGTTCCTTCTTTCTGATAGTATCCATTTTTTTTGAGAATTTTTAGTATGGTATTGTATGTATCCATTCCAATCTTTTTGAAGTTGAAAGCAATATCCGTGTCAATCGTACCCACATGCTTTTCTTCAGAACCCGAAAAAAGCAGCAAGGGAACACTGCCGCCTACAATGACGATATCATCACGGAACTCACCTAAAATAGTCATCAGTTCAATCAGCACTGAATAACAAGCCTGTATATCTCGTTCAGTATAATCGCTTTTAGTTACCATAATGGCTTAATCTTTTGCTCTAAGAGGAAATTTGCCGTTTCTTCGCCACGACCTTTATAACCAATCAAATCAAGATAAAGCTGAATATTCGAAACTACTTGAATACTATTAATATTTTGAATTCCATAAAAAATACCATCATCAAACGGTTCAAGAACGGTAACATTGGGACCTGACTCAACCGGTTTTAAGCCGACTGCATTTATCAAATCATCTTTGTTTTCTTTGATATAAAAGAAAACCCGAGTATACCGGGTATATGGCGATACTAACGCAGCGCCAGAAAAAAGAGTCATTGCATATTTAATATTGTTCTTACTGCAGTATTCAGCAATTTTGTTTTCAATTTCTTTTGGTGTACCAAAACTAAAATAATCAGTCGTCTTATTTTTTTTGAAATTATAATACTCAGCCCATTTTGATAAAAGCGCTTCGGGTTTTTTTAAGACAATATTTTTATTTTCTTCATTAACATATTCTAAACTAAGCATGCGCTCCTTGACCTTGTATGCTTGGCCGATGCTTACATCCGATTCCCTGGCTAATTCCCCCAATTGCCAATTCTTTTTGGGATTTAACAACATAACCCGTAATATTCTGCTTGCTTTTGGAGCAAAAATAGATTTAACAATTTTCTTCTCTTTGTAAGGATTGGGGAAATTTTTTCTTTCTATAAATACCTTTCCAAATTTTAAATAACAGTTACCTGCAAGGTCAATATATCCTATGTTGTTCTCTTTGCAAATATTTGCTGAATCTTCTGTGATATATGGTGCTGCCACTATCCCGTAAATCTGATTTTCTTCATACCTTATATTATCACCCATTATTCCTGTGGATTTAATTTGCTCCATATATTGTTTGAGTTGCTGAATAGATATTCTTACCTGTTTCGGCTCGCCGATTGATTTTATTTCCACCAAAAACTTATCACTGTTACCATTAATCTGAACATCAACGATTAAATCAACAAAAAGATTTCCTATTTGTTGATTGAGATTAATTTTAACAGATTTAATAAACCCGCTTTCATTTAAAAGGTTTTCAAGTTTCTGCTGTATTTCTAACTGAACCTCTTTTTCCATCATTTTGTTTGCCCTCACTTTCCATTTCCACTATAATTATAAAGAAAAAACCGCATTTTGTCAAGTGTTTTCTTAAATAGTGTATTTTCACCAATTGGTGAAAATACCAAAAACAATGAAATACACTCCAGTAATCGGTTTTGTATCACAAACTTTTTTGAACTGATATGTCCTAATGCTTATTTATGACTAAATAATAATACATAATGACATATGAAAATCAGGATTTCTTAATAGCGTTGCGCGCTACTATGAATTTTTTATTTTAAATCGCTTTCCAAAATAACCATTGCACTACCAGGATTTGTAAATCCCTGTTTTTCCATCATACCCTTGATATTTCTTTCCAGTGTACCCGGATTAGTTCTGCCCCATGCATATAACTTAGGGAAATTTTCTTTGTCTATTTCTTCACCGAGTATTGTTACTTTGTCTTCCTTTTTTTCATTCATACAATCCTCCTTTTTATTTTAATTTGATTTTTCCACAGACATTTCTTTTCATTTTTATAACTTTTTCCAATTCGTAAATATCTAATGAATGTTTGTTCTGAAATTGTACTGGAAGAACTTTCTTTTTTAGTGTGGCTTTGTTTGTAATTAACGCCTTACCGTAATGTGAATCCCATCCAGAATTGCCGAAGGGTAGTACTTTTCCTTCGTCAATTAAAAGAAACGGCTGAAAACATCCTCCTGTTTTTGTGTAATACGGTTCATCTTTTATGTCCCACTGGCCACATTTCCTCGATAACGTTAAGAAACGGTCCCCGTCCCAGTACCCGACATTACTATTTCTTCCTCTGCCTACATACCAACGATTTTTAATTAGTTTGTTCTTTGAAATTATTTTGTGTTTCATTTTATTTTTTTACTTCTCTATTTCAAATCGCTTTCCAGAATTATCATCATACTACCAACATCATCCGGAATTTTCCAATCTTCTTTTTCTATCATACTTTTAAGATTTCTTTCCAGTGTATCCGGATTGGTTCTGCCCCATTCATACAATTTCGGATAATTTTCTTTTTTTATTTCTTTGCCAAGAATTATTACTTTTTTTTCTTCCATAAAATTCTCCTATAAAAATATTGATTATAACCAAATTTCGACCTTTCCTGAAGTTCACCATAAAATTAACATAATAAATTGAACTTGTCAAGTACTTTTTTGCTTAGAAAAAATTTTCTGTTCTGGTGTTCTGGTGTCAAGTGTTTTTCATTTGCCGGCGGGACCCGCTCAGCCGTCAAAAACATTATAAAATCTCTTTAGGACGAAATACTCTTTCAAAATCACGTTTGCGATTCTGTTCCCAATCCTTTAAAGAATCAAGGGAAAAATAAAACTTGCGGCCTATTCTCATAACTTCTAAATCTTTGAACTTGCGAATCCATCTACCGGCCGTTTTGGTAGAAACCTTGTACCGCTGTGCGAATTCCTTTAATGTCAGCAGATGTTCACTCATAAATCATCCCCCTTATAAAATTAAAAACCTCAATGAGTTTTTCTCTTTGAGGTATAACGGTGATAATTTAACTTATTTTTACGAAAATTGCAAGAATCAAAATCTTTTTTTATTCCCTTTAAGAAAACTTTTGTTAGGTGGGTTATTCGCGGTATGTAGTATCCTTGTTTCCTATCTTTTCAACTCTCTCGAATTTTCCTTTTCCATATTCCTAACAATCTTTTGTTGCATTTCAAAAGTTTCTTTTAATCCGTTTTTATAAATATTTTCTACGGCGGATTTTGTTTCTTCAAATGTGTGAGATAAAGAAAGTGTGTCTCTCGCGTGGGTTTTTATTTCTGAAAGTTCTTTTAGATATTTTTTGTCGTCGGTAAATATTTTTACATTTTCTCTTGCCCGTGTGATGTTGACATATTGGTTTCTCATATCATTAAGCGATGGAACCGATGTATCCGCCTCAATTACTACTTTGTCGTATGTCTGTCCCTGCGACTTATATGTTGTCAGGGCATACCCGTAGTCAATATGCTTATATCTCTCCGTGTCTATTTTTATTGTTCTTTTGTCTTCCAACTCAACTGTCAAATATCTTTCGTTGCAATTTTTTACTTCTCCACGTTCGCCGTTTCGGACGTCGTAATTTTTGTAATCATTTTTTGAGAAAGCAATAATATCGCCTTCTGTAAGTTTCAATTCCCGTTCGTGGTTTATACCATCCTTGTCCGCTCGGGTCATTTTATAAGTAATGTTTGTTTTGTCATCCAGTTTTAGCAGGCTTCTTATCCGCAGATTTATTTCATCTCTTGCAGTGGTTGTTCCTGTGATTATAAGAGTATTGATGTTGTAAAGTTCTGCAACTTTATTTCGTCGCGTTGCAGTATTTTCTATTTCGGTGATATTTTTTCTTTCATCCAAAATATCCAGAGACTTTTTCATTTGTCCTTTTCTGGCATAATCTACGGCTTTTCGTAATTCTTCGTCTTTTTGTCTGAAATTCTCATTAAGATTTATCAAGTCGCCTGCTCTTCCGGAATCATCGACTAACCGCTCAAATACTTTGCCTGCTGAAATGCTTTGCAGTTGATTTATATCGCCTACCAGTATAATTTTATCTCCGTTTTGCTCAACAATCTTAAACAGTTTTGAAGCGTTCCTGCTGTCAAGCATACTCGCTTCGTCAAAAACGATTACTCGTTGCTTAACATTATGCTGTTGTCTGAAAAACGACACAAGCGTCTTTGATTTTATATCTGTCTCGTCTTCAAGGTTTCGCGCTGCAATGCCTTGCATTGTCAAACCAACGACTTCAATGCCTTTTTCTTTGTAGAAGTCGGCGGTAGAACGCAGTGCCGTTGTTTTGCCGCTACCGGCATCACCCTGAACGACGGTTAACCGTGTGTTTGATGTTATCATCTTTTTTACTGCCTCGCTTTGAATTTCAGAAAGCACCTTTCTACCGGTTGTTTGTGCTGTCTCTTTTACTTTGTCTATGTATTGCTTTGCCTCTGATTGTGTTACCCGGGTCCAGTTCAATTTCAGCCCTGCGTGGTTCATATACTCCCTGTCTGCTTTCATCATTTCCCATGAGGTATATCTGCCTTCCTCTGCTTCTACTATATAACCCGCTTCTACTTGCTTTTCTAATCGCTTTAATGTCTCTTTGTAAGTGATGTCTTGCCATTTCTCATCCCGCATAAGTTCAATTAGATATTCTGCAGTAAGTGCCTGTTTGGATGCTGTCGCCGATTTATCCGTAGCACGCCGAATCGCTAACTGCCACTTATCCACTTCGGTAGTATTATCTCTGAGTCCGTTACGTTCTTGCTCTGCTTCTATTGACCACTTCGCTTCTTCGCTCCACTTCTGCCGTTGTTGTACAGTTTCAAGACGGTTTTGTTCTTCTGTCTTTTGCTCACAGCGTTCTGCCCTTGCTTGCCAGTCATTTAGTATACGTTCCTTGTCTATCAGCGGCTGTTTCCTTTTACGTGTCTTATGCCAGGCTCCCATATGTGTTTGACCTCCTTTTTCCGCTTCAACGATCTGCCGGTTGCGGGTGGAAAACTCGTGTTCCAATCTTTTTGATATTTTGTCAATTCTCAATTGACCTCCAGTTTCACAAGTGAGGTTATAACCTGCCTCTTTCAACCGGTTGCCAAGATGGTTCTGATACACTTTGTCCCAGTTTCTATTGAAGTCATGGTTAAGTATTTCTCTGGACCAGAGTCCCATCACTTTGCCTTTCCATTCCGTAAGATTCATAACCACTACATGGGTGTGCAGGTGCGGGTCATGTTCGCGGCTGAAGCCGTCCCTTACGGTTGCGTAAACCATCTTGCCTGTATGCCAGCGCATGCGGGAAGTCGGTCTTGCAATAGAATGATTCTTTTCTATTTCAGCCATAGTATCCAGAACAGCTTTGTCATGTGCCTGTGTAATCCGTGAGTCCTTGTTTACCAAAGCGGTGATGCTTACACTTTTGGGCGCTGAGAAAGTAAGGTCAATCCCGATTACTTTGTGTCTGCGGCATACTGACTTTCCGGTGGTGTCCTTACTGCAAAGCAGGTTGCTGAAAGTCTCCTCATTAATGTTTTGGCCATCATTTAAACCCATAAAAGAACATAAACGACCATGTATCGTAACATAGTCCAGTTGCTCATCACTTTTCACTTTTAAGCCCAGTCGGGTTGCAAGTTTTTCATATTCGCTTGCTTGTTTAAAGTAATAGTTTTCGCTATGGGTATGGTAAGCAGCGATGGCATCTGGATTGCCGATTAGTCTCATTGCGTTTAACATAGTTTAGGATATACTTTTTGCCGCTACACTCCTTGTGTCTTTGTCCATACATTAAAAGTCGTTTAAAAACATCGAGATATAATTTTAAAACAGGGGTCAGTCTGATACTCGCATGCTTCAAAATTTGTTATTGGTTACCCATCATTACCCATCATAATTTGGTTCAGCAATTCAAGAAGTTTGCCCTCTTTCCATAACCGGCGAATACCGGCTGCTGCTAAGTTATAGCCTACGTCCTGTTCGGCTTCCTGATCTATCTTTGCAATTATTTGCCTTTGGGTTTCAGTGTCCAGTGAATCAAAATACTTGTGACATCGGGCTTCGTTTTCTGCTTGCTGTTGGTAGTCGTCTGAAGTAGTCAACTGTGCATTTGCGCGATTTGATTTTCTAACAACTAGTTTCCAACCTTTACAGTTTTTCAGCTTCTCCACCTTACAACTTTCAATCAATCCGGTAACCAGTTCCTTACCTTCCAGTTTATCTGCGGCATCCCTAACCTGATTCAAAAAATTGTTACTCCTGATATGTTCCAAGCCAAGTTCTTTTGCCAGTTTCCCAAGTCCACGTTCAATTACATTTTCTTTGAAAAGCATTAAGTCAAGCCAGCGGTACAGGATGACTGCGATGTCGCTTCTCAATTCACAGATTACATCTAACCGCACCGGCTTGACAAAATTGTTATGCAGCGATTGCAAAATGTACGGGTGGAATTGAAACTCGCTGAATGCCGAAATCGGCTCACCGGTTTTTTTATTTGATTTTTTATAAATCTTCAGATGACTTAAAATTGTCATCATCTCCGTTGTTTCGAGTACTTCATTCGCTTTACTCGTTTTGTAGCAGTTCTCAAAAATTATCATAACGCCGCGCAATGCCATCAGCCAGCGTTTCAAATGTTTTAATGTCTCACCGGACCACTTGAGTCCTAACTCATCAGCCGCTTGCCTAAAACTGAAAAGAACGGGCTTATCAAGAGGACAGCTGCTATTCTGCCAGAGTTTCTTAAGGACATACATCAATTTACATTCCGAAGCCGTCAAAGTATAGTGCTTGCCGTTTTTCTCCAATGGACTGATACTGACTGTTTGAATAAGCCCGTCGCCGTTTGTCCTTTGAAGCGTTCTTCCACAAGTTTGCTTTCTCGTGGTGAATATACCCCACTTTTCAAAGTTGATGTCTGTCCTTGTTAAATACGACTTTGTGTCGTTTTGTTTCGGTTTCATTTATTTATAATTTAAGAGCCGGATCCTGCCTATTTAAAAGCTATCTATATTTAAAAAACTATTTAAAGGCTATTCAGATAAAGACGCTCGACGGTAAAAAATACGAGTTTGACTAATAAAGTTCCCACTTTGACTAATAAAGTTCCCATGTCTGACTACTGAAGTTCCCACTTTTGACTAATGAAGTTCCCATCTTGACTAATAAAGTTCCCACCCTTGACTACTAAAGTTTGCATTGTTCGGATTGTATCAACATTTCTTTGGGACGAATATTTTTTCATAAAATAAATAAAAAGGGCACTTACAAATGACTCTTTTACAAGTCACCAATAAGTGCCCCGGGTGTTCCCCGCAAGCACAATTATTCTTAAAAAATTATTTCAAGAAATCTTAATTACGATTAAGCAGCTAACAAAAGAACTGAAATAAGAACTGCTCATTCTTCAACAATACTCGTGGCATTCAACCAAATTACTGGTGTCCATATAGGTGTCCATCTGGTGTCCAAAACCAGTATAAATGAGTATGATTCAGTATAATGCTCGATTACTACTTTTGAGACGGAAAAGAGAGTTTTTCGTCGGTAGGATAATGCAAGAGAGGTACGATTTCAAGACCAGCGCCATCAGCCGCTCGGCCACCTCTCCATCTTAGAAATTTATTATATTCTTTTTATTGTTTTTGTCAATAATCGTTTATCCGACATATTATCAAAATAATGTTGTATTTTTGAAAAATATTTTCCTACATGTATACCATCCACAACAGCGTGATGAACCTGTACCGATAAAGGAAGTTTTATTTTGCCGTTTTCTTCAAAAAACTTTCCCCAAGCAATTCTCGGGATGGAATCAACGGGATGCATATTTATAGGATGGACAAAACTGGTGAAAGAAATCCATGGAATGGTAGTTATAAAAAGAAGGTCATCTCTATCGGATTTATCAGAAAGATGAATTTTTTTCTTTACCTGTAAAATACCTTTTTCGGCATGTTCACAAAATTTTTGAAAATCTTCCGTGTAATCAACAGTGCAGAAACTGAAAACATCATCATCACCCATAACGGTAAAGGACGGATGGACGATTTTATGTTCCACCACCCTTCTGCCGCGGATCCTCAGGCGAAATTCCTTTATATCATTTGCCGATTTTACGGCAAAATATAGAATAATTTTAAAAATAGAAATTTTATGTTTTTTTGCAAAATGGTGGCATTCCGTTATGTCCACATTTGAGCACAGGTTAAAAACGGGATAGTCCTGTTTCATAAAAAAATTGAAGTGCTTTTTTCTTGTCCAATTTTTTATATCAATATATTTCATAATAAACTTTACAGTATCTTTTCTTCTTTCGCTTCAACATCAATAATATCGCGGTATTTATTGCAGGTTGAATTATGAGCGTAAAAACTAAAATTGATTTTTCCGGGTTTATTTACAAAAAGATTGAGTAAAAAACTTACGATGGAAAAAATTATTGCGCCCCAAAAAGCCGACCAGAAATTATCTATCTTAAAACCGGAAATAAGTTTTGAAACTAAATAAAACATAAAACCGTTTATTATGAGCGTAAAAAATCCGAGGGAAATTATGCTTAACGGTAAGGTCAAGAAAACCAATATCGGTTTCAAAAATGTATTAAGCAGAGTAAGAATTACTGATGCAATAACCGTGGTATGCAATGTATCTATACTTATTCCGGGTAAGAAATATACAACCAGTGCCAGTGAGATTATATTGACAACCCATTTCAAAAATATGACTTTCATATCTTGATGATTAAAAATACTCTCTGCCAAGATTAGAAACATTTAACGACCAATAAACACGACCCCAAAAATCGGCGGCGGTCTGTGCATCATATTTATTCCAGTCAATACCGGTAAAACGGGCGGGGTCATACCATCTTAAATTACTATTGTTGTAATATTCGGCTATCACGGAAAACATTTTTTTTACAGCAGTTACACCGCCGTGTTTGGCAAAATACTCGGCTATAATCTGCAGATTATTGGGTATGAGAAGCGCGGGATTCGCCGACGCATTATCAAAAAGTTTTTTTATATCGGGATTGTCAAAAACAGGACAGCCCGACGGTACAGCCGTTTTTTCCCACTGTTTATGTTTTTTTCTCAAATCACTTTTTATGTAGGTGTTGACAGCTTTAAGCCAGCCCTCCGACGACTCCGGAATTTCTAATTTCTTCTTTGAAAAATTTTTTCTGAAATGTTTTATTGACTTATCAACATCCCACATTATGTCCATTACATCGGGATATGTCATTCCTTTCGTTTTGACTACATCAATAGCGGGCCCCAATTTAAAATGTCCGTTAATAAGCGATTTCTGGTGCACTGAACATATCGCACGGATACATCTCATATAAATCGGATGGGCATACTGGGTTAAATCAGAAGATATGCCGGAAAAGGAAAATATTTTATCAAGAGGCGGCGTGTCGGAAATGGTAACCGGGATTTTGTATTTATTTAATTTTTTGTTTTTCTTTATCAGTAAATGGGTAAAAAATTCCAGCACCGAGCCCACGGCATTATATGACTTTCCAAGTTCAGAAGAAATGGGATAGATACGTTTTCTGTCGCCGGCTATAATCTGCGAATATTTTTTTTCAAGCGACGCAAGTATAAATCCCTCCGACGATAATTTTCGGAACGCTTCTGATGATGTTGCTATTTTTGACCACACATGTATTCCCGACATAGTTACATCAATAACATATTTTATGCCGAATGAATTAAGTATTTCCTCAACTATTTCCAACGCAGGAGACATCCACTTAAAAATCTGCTTCTGATTTTTTCTGTCAAAAATAAACTGCGGATTTTTCTTGTTAAAATACTCAATATCCCAAATTACATACAGATATTTATCATCGCGGCATCTTATCGGGAAAAAAATATCCAACCCGTCGTTCATAAGTTCTTCTATTTTGGAAATTTCAACCTCTTTGACCGGCAGAGTCCATCCGCGTTCAAGCAATACCTGCCCGGCACCGATACAGTAATCATAGTTTTTTGACTGTTCAATTATCAACTCACGCACTTTTGAATCACCGTAAAACTTTCTGATAAAGTCTGAATTTTTTTCATCCATTTATCTTTCTCCTATAATCACGAACGAGCAAGCAAAAAAAATTTGTTTGCGAGCGACTACTTCCACCACTCCAAATTATACCCGCACCAGGGTTTTATACAATATCCCGCATCACGATGTGAAACACAGTTCATATCCGGAAGTTTGTCAATTCCGAGATATATCGGCGCGCCGTATAACTGAACAAAAAAGTTGGCGCGGGTTTCTGCATTGTATTTATTCGGCGAAAAATCAGTCAGACCTTTGAAATGACTGTAAAGAAACCCGGCAATGTGCTTGTAATCCCATCCCTTTTTTCTCAAAATTGCCACAATTTTTCTTATATTGGTCGGTCTTTTGAGATGCGGTTCGGGATTGGTAATGCTATGGGCGGCGCACGGAGGCAATTCGTCCAGGTTCAAAGCATAGTAAGTTCTTAACCAATCCTCTTCCTTCTCATGCCTTACAGCATCAAATTTCCTGTGAAAATCATAAAGTTTTGATGCTTTGTATTTTGACAAGACATTCAGCCAGCCAACGGAACCATCCGGAATAACGCAGGATGATTTCTGGTCTTTTGCGTAATCGGAAGCCCAACGGAAATGTCTTCTCATTTTGAGGATATCATCAATTGATATATCACCCGTCGGAAGAGTAATCTGGACTGGTATCTGGTCGCTTATATGCTCGCCGAGTTCATGCCTTTTTACCTTGTGTTTCTGATGGGTGCTGAACGGGATGCGGATATCCCGCATATAAACCGGGTCGGAATAAATGGTCAAATCGAGAGACACACCCTCGGGCGGCGACATCGCTATATCGCAAAACTGAACCGGAATAATTTTTTTATTTTTCTCGCGCAAATCAAAAGCACGCATCATTATCTCTAACGCGACAAACTGTAAAAGCCGGAACGCGCCGGAATAACCCAGCCCTTTGTAGAGAGGTGTCGGCGGATGCCCGTGTTGGCTTTGCCTGTTAATATATTGCTGCTCTAACGTATATTCAAGTTGCCCGATTTTTTCCAACTGCCAGTGCTCATTCTTAAAAGGCCATAGCGAGTGGTAATGATACCCCTGCCCCGTAATTACTTCAAGGTATCTAATGCCTAAATCACGATACACGCTTTTTACTATTTGGCGGATCGGCTCAATTTTATTTTTATAAACATTGTTTGCGTTAAGATAAATTTCTCCCGGATATTTTGAATTATAGTATTCTATATCGAGAGAAATTAATGTTCCTTCATGTCCTAAAAGGGAACGGAAAAGATCCAGCCCGCGGTCCATCATTGCATATAGATGTGAAACCGGGGCCGAATAATACGCCTTCGGATTTTTATCCCATATCTCCGCCTCGCCGTAGCCGACGATATACTCCGCCCCTTTTATAAATTCCGAAATTCTGTTTCTTACCGCCTTATCTCTGTAAAATTCAACCTGATTAAGCACTTTTTTGCCTCCGAAATCCTACGAACAATCTTTGAAATTTTTTTATCTCTTTTTTTACGTTGTTTTTGGTGACGACCGCCGATATAGCGCATAAACCGTCGGCGCAGGACGCTATAACTTCTCCCGCATTTGATAAGTTTATCCCGCCGATTGCCACAACCGGAATTGTCCCGCTTATGCAGGATTTAATTTTCTTTATAAGTGAAAGCCCGGCTGGACGACCGGCATCACGTTTTGTATCTGTTGAAAAAATAGGCGAAACGCCGAGATAATCCGCACCTAATTTTTCCGCAGCCCTTGCTTCTTTAACACTATGTACGGTGACGCCTATGATTTTATTTTTGCCTAAAATTTTTCTTGCGACAGAATACGGCATATCATCCTGCCCTATATGAACACCGTCGGCGCCGGATGCAATTGTAACATCAAGACGGTCGTTTATAATAAAAATTACATTTTTTTTACGGCAGATTTTTTTCAGTTTGACGGCTTCATCATACATCTCTTTTGTTGAGCCGCATTTATTTCTGTACTGGACTATTTTGACGCCCGCAGAAACCGCATTTTTAACATCCGAAACATTTCCCGCTTTGCTTAATTTTTCATCGGTAATGAAGTAATATCCGCTAATCATAAAATTTCTATTTTTGACATTTTATCTATAGTTTTTTTATCAAGATGAAAAACAGCATCATAAATCGCTTCTTTAAAAGTTCCCGGACCATTTGACGACTTCACCGCGAGCTCAGATGCAATTTCAAAACAGCAAAGTCCCGACGCTGAAGCAACTACTAAGTCATTTTCAACCGCAGCGAAAGTTCCTATTACCGATGTCGCCATACAGCCGGTACCGACGATGTTTGACATCATTTCACAGCCGTTTTTAACGAGCAGTGTTTTTTTACCGTCGGAAATTATATCTTCTTTTCCGGTTATTACAACAACACAGTTTCTTTTTTCGGCGAGACCTTCGGCAATTTCAATAAGATTTTTTTCGACAGCCGTTGCATCAACCCCTTTTGTCTGAACGTTTTCACCGGCAATTCTTGCGACTTCCGACGAATTTCCTTTTATGATGTTTATTTTTACCTCATCCAAAAGTTCAAAACATTTTTCGTCGCGCAGTTTAGTAGCGCCGGCGCCGCATACATCCAAAACAACAGGAATACCTTTTTCGTTCGCACTTTTTGCCGCAATTTTCATCGCGGAAATTAAATCAACGGTAAGCGTGCCGATATTCAAAACCAATGCCGATGCGATTTTCGCCATATCGGCGACCTCTTCTTTCGCATGAGCCATAACGGGAGATGCGCCGAAAACTTTTACAATATTCGCACAGTCATAAATCGTAACCCAGTTTGTCAGATGATGAACAACAGGTTTTTGGATTCTTACTTTTTCAAGCAAACCATAAATATCAATTTTCATAGTTCATCTATCCCCTCTGATATAATGTTCAGTCCCAGTATATGGGACGAACAGATTTAAAATAAATATAAGTTATTAACATGTACAACCGCGAATTTTTTCAAAAATTTTTGTATAATTATCATCGGTCGATATCTTTCCTC
>Ga0265292_1000434_pt1 | contig 60923 bp, 54 predicted proteins | sample Munlanlewell296A_FD_189080 | JGI IMG/M metagenome (GOLD analysis project Ga0265292, IMG submission 189080) | Leachate microbial communities from a municipal landfill in Southern Ontario, Canada - Leachate well 296A | ecosystem: Engineered > Solid waste > Landfill > Unclassified | place: Canada...
TTAACCAATTTAAGCATCGCTAATTTAACCATTGCCTCTGAAGCTCAGGGCGATATTGTCTATCGCAATGGTTCTGGCTGGACTAGATTACCGGCTGGCTCCTCTGGTCAAGTTTTACAAACTCAAGGTGGGTCAGCTAACCCAACATGGGCAACCTCTACCGGCATTCCTTCCAATATTCAGGTATTTACCTCAAATGGGACCTGGATTAAACCAGCTAATATTTCAATAGTTTACGTCCAAGTTTGGGGCGGTGGAGCCGGAGGAATTTCAGGAACTAACAATGTTAGCGGTGGCGGTGGTGGAGCCGGCAGTTACAGTGCTGGTCTGGTAAATGTTTCTGGCAATGTTCCTGTAACCGTGGGCAGCGGCGGGGGAGCCAATTCGAACGGTGGGAATAGCAGTTTTGCTGGCAATTCAACCTTAACTGCCGATGGAGGAGCAACTGGATCTGGGGCAACAGCCGGACTTGGAGGCACAGCTTCGGGCGGAACAATTAATCTTAGCGGAGCAAACGGAAGTAATTCAAAAGCATCTGATGGTGCCAACGGAGGCACTGGCGGCGGCAGCCCATTTGGAGGCAGTGGCGGTGGTGGCGGAGCCGGCGGAAATGCCGCTAATCCAAGCGTGGTGGGCGGTTCTGGCACCCGACCCGGAGGCGGTGGCGGCGGCGGCAGTGAAAATGCCGGGACTGGCGGTTCTGGTGCCGCTGGATTGGTAATTGTAAGTTATTAATAATCTAAAAAAGAATGAAATATAAATTTGCAGTCATGGCCTGTACCTTAATTTTGTGCAGCAGTATGGCTATGGCAGCGGCTAGAAGCTCAAATTATCTTATTTCTACTGAAGTCTTTGACGTTGGAGGAACAACTGCCCGCTCAAACTCGTATGTCCTTGCCGGTAAACTGCGTGATAAACAAACCGGAACATTAACCAATGCCAATCATTCGCTCTTCGAAGGTTTTATGCGTAGTGTATATTCATTTTTTCGACCAACCCCACAACCACCTGCCCTGGCCGCTATCCAGCCAAAAAATGGATTTAATGACCAATCAATTTCGGCAACCATAACCGGCGCCAATTTTAGGAGCGGAATAATCACCAAACTCACAAAAAGTGGCGAAAGCGATATTTTGGCCAGCAATATTATTGTAAATTCAGCTACCAGACTATCCTGCCAATTTAACCTTACAGGTAAAACAATTGGTTATTGGGACCTTACAGTAACAAATGATGACGGAAAAACGGCCACTCTTCCACAAGCCTTTTCTATCCAGTCTCCCTCCATTACTGTTACTAAACCAGTATCCAACACTCCTAATCCTTTTAATCCGCAAGCTGGGGCAACTACAATCAAATATTCTCTCAGCAAAGATGCGGATATAATCATTTACCTCTATAATATACGCGGTGAACGTATCTGGCAGTATGTGGCTAGTGCGGGCCAAACCGGCGGAAAACTAGGGGAAAACGAAGTTCTCTGGGATGGAATTACAACATTTAAACAGATCGCTAGTTCAGGAGTATATATTGTAACGGTTAATGTTCAGGATGGCGCCAATGTAAGAACCTTAAGCAAATCAAAGATTGCAATTATAAAATGAAAAAATTATTACTGTTTCTTATAATCCTTATAATTATTACTTTTGCAAATCAAGCCTTTGCCGCGGTAGTAGGCAGCACTGACGACCCAATGTCCGTCGGAGGCGGTGCAAGACCGCTCGGAATGGGACGCGCTTTTACTGCGATTGCCGACGACGCTGACGCACCATTTATAAATCCTGCAGGATTGGCCGGCTTGAAAGGCCCACAAGGCATGACAATGTTTACTAATCTTATGGGCGAAGTATATTACACTGAACTTTGCGGATCGATTCCATCAGAATATGGAGCTGTGGGGGCGGGATTAATCATGACCGGTGTAAACGGAATTCCTACCGACACCGGGCCTCTAGCGGATTACTATGACTCCCTTTTTCTTTTATCTTACAGCACTCCCCTTGCCCGTTTTTTTCAATATGCCAACAACGTCTTTGTAGGTGGCAATATCAAATTTTTTAGCCGCGGGTTTTCTGGCGGAATCTCACAATACGCTTCCGGCACCAGCGCTGACATTGGACTGAAATATATTTTTAGTCCAAATCTAAGCTTTGGAATATGTAGGCAAAACTTTTTGCCGGTCTCTTTTGGCGGAGTATTAAGAATAAGCGGGGGAGCTGAAGAATCCATTGCTGGTATTACCAAAATTGGATTTGCAGCTCGCCCAGTACCTTTTGGCAAAGACCTTTTACTGGCATTTGACACCGATCTTCCAGCACAAAGCGGACGTCCTATTACCTTTCATTTTGGAACCGAATGGAAACAAAGCGAATATCTTACCCTGCGGGGAGGACTAGACCAAAGCCTTGACGCCGCTACAGATAGTCACGCCAGCACCAATTGGACCTGCGGATTATCACTTGGTTACGCCGGATTTAGGGTAGACTACGCTTATCATCCGTACTATAATGATCCAAGTTTAGCGACAAATTATCTTTCGCTTTCGTATCAAGCGGAACCGTGGTTTGCTCTAAAGGGAAGAACAGAATAAAAAATGACAAGAAAAATATTCCTGGTTATTTTGGCGATAACTTTTATTATTACCGCTGTATCAATTGCCCAAGCAATCCCCAAAGAATATCTACCGGGCGATTTTGTTCATATTATTGTTGAATCCCCAATCGATACCGCCCAAATCACTGCCACTTTGCCGGATGGTAAGATTTTGAGTTTGTTACATGAGCGCCGCAGCAATGTTTGGCGTGGAATCTGGGAAGTACCGGTTGGATTTAAGCGAGGAAACTATTTCGCCAAATTATCAGCTGTAGATATCTCTGGGAATGTTTTTGAAGGAAAATCAGATTCTTTTACGGTGGGAGAGATTGCAATGATTCTGCTGGTTGGAAAAGCTACTCCAGAAACCACCAGGGTTCCTCTCCAACAAAAAATTAGCCTTCCACCCCCACCCGCCGGACTGACCGAAAAAGAACTTATGAGCGCAATCCGCAAACTGATATTAGAAAAACCAACTGGTCCTGAACCAGCAATCCAAGCCGTAGAAAAATCCATGCTGATTCAACAAAATATCGATAATGGAACAAACAGTCTTGAGAATAAACGTTATTCCGAGGCGGCTGGTTATTTTAGAGTTGCTCTTTTTCTTGACCCCAAAAACAAAGAGGCCGGCCAAAAGTTAGCACAAGCAAATCAACGTTACTCCAGGGAAAAGAATTTAAATATTTTCGTATATGCTTCAATAGCAGTTGCTATCATATTACTAGTAACAGTTCTCTTGTTTATTTATAATAAATTTAAACCACAAGTCTGTCCCCCTACTGTCCCAGCCTCGGTTATCCCAGTAAAAGAAAGAGAAGCACTTTTCTTTAGCCAACTTGGTTGGAAAAATAATCCCTTTGTCCTAGAAGCCCCAATTCCATTTAGCGAAGAAGGAAAACTCTCTTTGAGTGGATTACACGCTTTTATTAAAGGGCGGATTACTACAGTTGGCGGAAAAGATCTTTCCCCATTTACTGATATTTCTCTTGAGGAAATCCATAAATTATCAAATGGCAATCCCAAAACCGCCCTTTTAATCTGTAAATGGGCGCTAGAAGAAACCATTAGAAAGAACGAAAATAAAATCACAGCTGAAATAGTTAAGGCTTACGAATCAATTGCTCCCAAGAGCATTTTGATTGCAGATGATGAAGAGATGATTGTACATAGTTTAAGCACCATCTTAAAAAAAGGCGGTGGCTACCTAACCGATACCGCCCAAGATGGCGAAGAAGCCCTCAATAAAATCCGATCAAACCGCTATTCCGCCGTTTTGCTGGATATTGAAATGCCCAAATTAAATGGCTATGAGATATTAAAACAAGCTAGGGCAATTTATCCTTCATTGCCAATTATATTCGTCACCGGAAAAGGAGACCCCAAGAAAACGATCGAAAGTATAAGCCAGTATGACCTTACCGGTTATATAGAAAAGCCATTTACACCTGAAAAAGTGCTAGATGCAGTAGCAAGAGCCTTAAATATCTAGTCTACTTTAATAACGTCACGAAGAATCCGAAGAACCGTCTCCCCATTAAAAGGTTTTTCGACAAATCCGTTTAGCTTATATTTTGTCACACTTTCTACTACTTTATCTGCTTTGGCCGTCCCGGTTAAAAAAATCACTGGCAAAGAGGGCATAATATCTCTAATTTTTTTAAGTAGAGTATAACCATCCATAGTTGGAAGAGCTATATCTAGCAAAACAGCATCGTATTTATTTTGCCTTATCTTTTGCATAATTTCTTCCCCATCAAAAGCACAATCGGACTCAAATACTCCGGTAGTTTTTAATATATTTTTCATCGACTCGCAAATCATAATATCATCATCGGCAACCAATATTTTCTTCATGCAGATTCTCCTTCTTTATTTCGGAAGAGTAAAAAAATAGCGCATTCCTTCACCCTTCTTTCTTTCTTCAATGCCTATCTTACCACCATGTGCTTCTACCGCCAAGCGGCAAAAATAAAAACCCAACCCAATTCCCGCACGGGATCGCATTTCTGGATAATCTACTCGAAAGTTTTTATCAAAGGCTTTTTCATGCAGCGGACCTGGAAGAGGTTCACTTTGGTCGATAATTTCAAATAATATATTATCTATTTCGATTCCTACTTTAAAAAGTACAATATTTCCAGTCCTTGATTGCTTAATAGAGTTTAAGAGAAGATTCAATAGTATTCTTTTTAACATCTCAGGATCTGCCTTAATTTCAAATGTTGGATCGAATTGAGTTTTCAGGCTTTTTTGAACCTTTTGGGCATACTTTTCAATCCAAGACAACGAATGATAGATTTGGCCAATGGTGTAAGTAGTTTTTTCGATCTTTGTCCTTCCTTCTTCGAAAAACACTATATCCCTTAAGTCGGCAATAATCGAAGTAAGTAAAATTGCACTAAGATTGATATTTTCTAATATTTCTGTTTGATCTTTGGTAAGGGAACCAAGTAAACCATCAAGAAAAAGGCCGGCTCCCGCCGTTATCCCTGAGAGTGAATTAGCCATGTCATGCAGAATTACTCTTTCAACCAGTGGATCTAGCATACAGGTTTAGCTCCCTTGGGAATAGTAAAAGTAAAGGTCGATCCTTTACCCAATTCGCTTTCAGCCCAAATTTTTCCGCCAAGCAACTCAACCAGGCCTTTTGAAATTGCCAGCCCTAGCCCAGTCCCTTTGGCCCCCGGCCCAATTGTTCGGTCAAATTGTTCAAATTTTGCAAATAAACGCGAAAAATCTTCTTTTGCAATCCCTTTACCATTATCATGAGTGCTTATTTCAACAAAAGTATCTTTTTCAACTATTTCGACCCATACTTTTCCTTGCTCACTAGTAAACTTAATAGCATTAGATAACAAATTGTTAAATATCTCATTTAATTTATCTGGGTCAATGCATAGATTTAACTCTTTTTCTGGCTTAAGTGTTAATGAGAGGTTAATTTTCTTCATTTGGGCTTGCGGCTGAAGCGTTTTAATAATATCTTCAATTGTCTTTATGAGATCAATCGATTGCGGCTGGCTAACAACTTTACGGGATTCAATTTTAGAGATATTTAAAAGATCATTAATCAAACGCGTTAAACGATCAACATTTATTTGTGCAGTTTCTAATATTTCTTTTTGTTTTGGATTGATTGGACCAGAAAGTTGCTCTAGCACCAAACTAACTCCTTGTTCAATAATGGCGAGTGGAGTTCGCAATTCATGAGAGGCCATTGCCAAAAATTCATTTTTCAACTCATTTACTTGTTTTAATTCTTCGATTTTTAAATTATTTTCTTCGATTATCCGTTGCACAGTTTTATCCCTTACAAGTGCGGTTAAATAGGTTTTTCCCCTCTCATCAATTTTTGATAATATGACTTCAGCGTCAAATACTTCTCCATTCAACCGTTTATGCTTCCAGTCAAAACGATTGGATCCTTCACGCATAGCCGTTTCAATCATTTCAATGGCTTTTTTAGTAGAATTTTGTCCGTCGGGCTGCAATTCAGGAGATAACCTCCAGGGTTCGTATGAAATAAACTCAAGTTCATCTTTTACTCTAAACATAGCAACAGTAGCAGGATTACCCGATGTAAATCTCCAAGACGGAGGCTCAAGAGTCATAATAGCATCGCTGGATGACATAATAATACTGCGAAATTTGCTTTCGCTTTCTAAAAGCAGTTTCTCTTTTAATAAACGATCGGTATTGTCATGAAAAATACCCAGCAAATATTTTTTTCCACCAAAACTAATCGGTGCCGCACTTACATCTGCAAAGAAAAGCGAGCCATCTTTTCTCTTAACCGGGAGATCTTTGGCTGTGACAATCTCTCCTCTAGCCTGTTTTCCAAATTGCTCTAACACATAGGAGACATCTTTTTCGGGGTGAATATCCTTTATTCCTAATTTTTTAATTTCTTCTTGGCTATACCCCAGCATTTGGCAAATTGTTTTGTTCCCCATAAAAAACTTTTCGGCACTCAACTCGGACAACAAAAGGCCATCTCCAACACTGTTAAATAGATGATTAATATTATCTTCATTGGTTCGAGCCAATTCGGTTTCCAATTGCTTGCGCTCGGTAATATCAACAATGCTGGATAAAACATAAAGACCTTGTTCTAGTTTAATCATTTGCGCAGAAAACAAGGCAGTTATAATTTTTCCATTCTTCACCTTAAATAAATATTCTCGGCTCAGTACCGGCTGTCCGGTTTTAAGATCCGAAACAACCTGCTTTCGATCATCTACATTTACCCACATATTTAACATAATCGAAGAAGAGGCTAACGCCTCTTCCCTGGTATAACCAGATATTTCGGTAAAAGCAGAATTGATTTCGACAAAAGACCCATCTTCAGACCGGGTAATTGTAATGGCATAGGGAAAAGCATTAAAAGCTTTTAAAAATTTATCTTCGCTTTTCCGCAAAGTATCTAACAACTTAATGCGTTCCGAAACATCAATCCCAATAGAAAGGACGCCCAGAACGTTATCATTAGTATCCTTCAAAGTCTTACTATTCCATTCGATAATTATTTCATGGCCATCTTTAGCCACAATTGGATTAATAATCCCTTTGGTTGCAACTCCCTTGATAGATTTCTTAAATACTTCTCTTATCTTGTCGTAATCCCCTTTGGGTAAAAAAGTTGTGAACCAATCCTTACCTTTTGCTTCTTTTAACCAATAGCCAGAAATTTCCTCCATATAGGGATTATAGGTAACGATTTTTCCTTCTGGGTCGAGCACAAGAACAATTGCTTGCGCCGTATTCACAAGAGCCTCAAAATAATTAAACATATTGGAATTTGCGGATCGTTTTTTTAGAAGATTATTGATTACCGTTACTCTTTGTTTTTTTTTCTTTGGTTTCATTTAGCCCCTATTTGGCTAAATTATAGACATATAATATACCAAAAGCAAGAAAAAACAGTAATAATTTGACTTATAAGACTGCTAATAAAAGAAATTTCCAAACTCTAGTAAAATATATGATATAATCGAAAACAATCTAATTTGGAGGATGTTATGAAAAAATATTATTCTGTGGCTTTCACTTTCATTCTTTTGTTACTTGTTTCTTGCTACTTGTTTCTTGCTACTGGCTGCGGTTCAGAAACCTCAACCACCACGACCATTGCAACTACTACCACAACTACCACTTCTACTACGACCACCTCCACGGATACTTCGACATCAACCACGGATACTTCAACCTCCACTACTGACACAACCACCTCGACTACGGACACATCAACTTCCACCACTGATACATCTACTACCACTGATACGACAACTACAACAGCTTAAAACAAACTTGTTTTCATAGGAGAATAAAATGACAAAAAAAAGAATAGCGCTTATTGCCGCACTCTTTCTTGTTTCCGGTGTTTGTTTCTTCAATGGCTGTGGAGGAGGTAACTCTCCGGCTCCTACTCCAGTTACCAATTACACGATTAGTGGGCAAGTGGGAACAGTTACTGCCAGCGGAGTACATGGCACTGCCATTCTCCCCGTCACCGATGTTATTGCCATTGGAGCTAACGCCCAACATTATTTGGCCACTTACAATACAACAACTGGGAGTTTTGAAGTCAAAATTGTCAGTGGGTGTCCATATGCCGTAGGGTTTTATAATAAAACTGGTTCAACTATTACCTTGCTGGGATATCTAAGGCAAGAACAAGTTAATTGGCATTCTTTGCCGTTAATGGATCCTACCGGCGAAGTAACAAACTTAGGTACAGTTGAAATCGATATGGTGAGCATTGAAGCAATCCCTTCAATATCGCTCGATGATATCCTCTCACAAACTAATATGGATGCTGCTGCCGCCAATCTTTACGGTCAGGTTGACGGTGTAATGTCAATTTTTACAAATGTAGATGTTGACAGTAACGGGGTTTATGATTTCCTAGAAAGCAAAGCCTATTTGCTTCAAATCACTATTGGAACTGGTCTTAGCTCTACAGAAGGGATGCCTACCGGTGAAGTAGACAGAATGCTCAATCAATTTAACGAAACGTATTATCCGGTTCCCAACGCGTACCAAATCATTTTTCATGCCATTGATGCTCCCAACCCTTCGGTCGGAACACTTGGAACAATTTATTTCCCTGTGCCAATTACAGGCGTTGATGGAATACCTCGAACTAGTTTGGTCGGTGACGTTTGGGGAGGTGTTTCTGGACATATATGGAATTTCATGCTTGCTTCAACCCACTCGGTTGTTGAGGGTGAATTGATTTATCCTACTGTAGTTCCTTCAGGAACTTACACTTTCGAAGTTGCCGGTAAGGGGACTTATACATTCAACAACGTAACTGGTTCTCCATTAGCAGCTGTGGGAACCACCGAAAGCCTAATTTTCCCAGTTTTCAAAATGGTAACTAATGAAGCAGGTTATGTCACCACCATTCATTACAAATGGATGATTCGCGAAGATGGTGTTACCCGCGAAGCCACCGCCAGCGAAGTAAAAGCGGTAATTGTTGATACTGCTATGAGCAGCAATGGGACTTTGGTCGAAGCCAGCCCAAGTCTTGGAATAGTTGAGGGTTCTTACCCTCCTCCAGATCCGGATCCCAACTATCATGCTCCAAAAAAAATTGCTCGGGACAGCAGTTACGTTGATATCTCCGATTGGAACGTTAGATTTGAAAACATTGCCCTGTTTAGCTGCAATTACAAGTTAAATAGTGATATAAGTTTATCCTTTATGTTCTTAAAATAGCAGCCGGATAATATGAGTAAAAATCAAATCATACGCTCATTGGCATTAATTGGATTTGTTATCTTAGTCTGCCTCATTCGCAATGTATTACTACCGATTGTAATCGGAATATTACTATACTATGTTCTGCATCCTCTGGTGTGTAAACTGGCGGATAAACGTCCGAAAGGACTGGGAATTAATCGCATTCTGGCCATTATTATTGCTTTCTTAGTTTCTATTGCTGTATTCTCAATCGCCATAATCTTTATTCTCCCCTCCTTTACGGCTGAATTTGCGCTGTTAATCAACAACACTCCGCACTACCTCAGCCAAATAAAAGGCCTATTTGATTCGGTCCAGAAATGGCATGCGGTAGCAAATCTACCCAATAGTATTGATAACATCGCCCTTAATGTAATGCAAAATCTTTTAAATTTGGTTTCTCTCTTTTCGCAGCAAATTGTAAATATTTCCTTGGCCATACTATCACGTTTGATTTATATAGTGATTATCCCTTTAATCACTTTTTTCATGCTAAAAGATGACGAGTATCTGTCAAAAGGATTGATTAATCTTGCCCCCAAAGAACAACAAGCTTTCTGCTCAATCGTTTTGGACAAGATTGATGCTATTTTAAAAAATTATGTAATTGGGCAAACAATTCTTTGTACCATCGTTGGGTTATTAACCAGCCTGGTTTTATATTTTCTGGGGATCAAATTTTACGTCATCTTAGGTTTAGTCGCCGCAGTCTCCCAATTAATCCCCAATATCGGCCCATTTATTGGAGCTGCCCCAACTTTGCTTATCTCCCTAATCATCTCCCCGCTCCTGGCGTTAAAGGTTTTACTTTTTTATCTTATCTTAAACGTTTTAATTGTGGCAGTCCTAGCCCCCAAAATATTAGGAGACAAACTAAATCTTCATCCATTAACCATTGTCATCTCGGTGTTAGTCTTAGGGGAAATTGCCGGATTATGGGGCCTCTTTTTTGCTCCACCGATTGTAGCCATTCTAAAAGTGCTGTATCTTGAATTGCAGAAAACTGACTAAATCTTTGGGGTAAAAGCAATAAAACAGTGATGTTTAAAAAAGTTCTATTGGTTACTTTGGGGGCTTGGGTTTTGGTCTGGGGGATTGTAGCTGGTTGCGGAGGTGGAACGCCAGTAAACACTACAACCACGGCAGCTCCAACAATTACAATTACGACAACAACTTTTATAGCAACCACTACAACCACAATTACAACAACCAGCACCGTTGCAACAACAACTACTACTACGACAACGACAACTTCTAGTACTACCATAACAACCACCACTTCCTCAACCACCACCACCCTCGGCTGGATAGAGCAAGCCATCACATTTTCAGGAACGCCAGAACCAGTAACTTCGACCTCAACCATTATTACCCCTGAGGGAACTTATCGGCAATATTTTACCGGTCCGGGTGGCATTTGGACTATGACTTCTCCCGATGGTCTTAACTGGTCGATCCCTGTCATGACTGGAGTAAATGATCAACATTCTACCAACCCCGCAGTTATCGGTTTACATGATGGGACTTTTTTGATGATCTACGGGATCCAGACTAGTTCACCTCTGACCGAGCGGCTCTACCGGGCAATATCTAACAATGGTATCAACTTTATAAAACAACCCGCTGAAGCAGTCTTGACAGGAGAAGTGGATAACTTTGTTTCGGTTCCGGATATTATCTATAGCAATAGCACAACTTTGCGCATGTATTTTGTTAACGGTAACACCAACAGCCGTATCCATACCGCTACCTCGACGGATAACGGCCTGACCTGGATAAAGGAAGGACAGATAACACTAACCGGCACATACGGGGGACAGACAAATGACCCTGATGTTATTTTGCTTGCTGACAGCAGCTACCGGCTGTTTTTTGTTACTCCGCCGTCGGGGACTCCTCTCGACTCGTTGCGTCTTAGATCCGCAGCATCAACTGACGGCCGAAATTTTACGGTAGAATCAGGCGATATTATTGATCCATCTGGATCGGTTTCGTCAATTCTCGATCCGGACGCGGTTCCGGTTGCTGGAACTTCAAAATACCTTCTTTATTACGGTACCGAACCGGCCGGAAGTTTGCATGCAATATTGTCACCTTAGTTACGTGATCATAAATTTCCTTTTCTTGGCTCTTCATAAATGAATTGCTTCAGTTGCCGATAGTAAGGACTAGTTTTTAACCCACCAATCACTCCAGCATGAGACCCATTACTAATTACCGCCCGATAAGCTTCCGCTGATGTGTAACCTTTTACTTCTACTAAATAGCGGCCAATAATTGCCCCCGTACGATCCGCTCCCCATTTGCAATGGATATAAACTGGCTGTTCAAAAGCTGTCATTATTTGCTGCCATTCCGCTTTATTGGGAGTTTTAATATAGTGCATTGGGATATGAATTCGTTTAATCCCCTGTTTATCAAGAAGCAATTGATATCTTTTTTGAATACTACGCGTGTTTTCAAGATCAATAACCGTTTTCACATCTTTACTTATTAAATACTTTAATATTGATTCTGTTTGCTCATCAGTATTGCCAAAATTATTTGTTGGATTCATTGGATGACCGCCCGCATGGATGTGGTTATCGATTATTCTATAATTATAAGGATATGGCCCTCGACCGCCAACTTCAGCAGCTGGGAATTTAATTACCAAAATAACATCTGCCCATAAAGAGATCGAGAAATAGCATAAAAACCCAAACAAAATTACAATTAGTTTTCTTACATTCATTTGTCCAATTCTATATTATAATTTACTAAATGCAAAACACTACTATTCCTGTTATAATCTAATCGATCCAGCAAAAACATGGAGAGTTATACATGAAAAACAAGTTAAACTTTGGGTTAATTGGATTGCTACTCGCCCTTTTACCAATAGCATTGCTTGCCTGTAGCTCTTCGGGCGGTGGCACTCCCGCGACAACTACCACTGTTTCAACCAGTACAACTTCCACTTCCACGACAACAACATCCTCAACCACTACCACCCTTCATTCAGGCGTCACTATCCTTAGCCGGGATCCTGGAACCTTTGCCGAACGTATAATTTGCAGCACACCAATTACCGTCGTTTTTAGTGGGGATCTTGATTCATCAAGCGTGAACACCTCCACTTTTCTGCTAAACATTTCTGGCGGTTCAGCTGTTACCGGCAGCGTAAGTTATGCCAATAGAGTAGCAACTTTTGAACCTACCTCCATCCTAACTTATAATGCAACTTATGAAATTTCCTTGCAAGGAATTAAAGACGCGGAAGGAATAAGCCTCGAAAGCACTTCCTGGAACTTTACAACTGGAAGGGTTTTACGCTCTTTTTACAAGGGAGAAGGACATTACTATCACAACCCTCCCACTTTATACAACAATTATTTATATGTTGGAACTGATAATACCCTAGTTAATACCCATAATTGCTTTTTCTTTAAATTAGATACAAACCTAACCAAGATCTGGGAATATTCTCTTGGCACTAATCCGGTAGCAGGGGCAGGCGTTGTGGATGTAAACAACAATGTTTATTTTATTTACAACAAAGCCAACGAATTTGGAGGATCCACCGCCTATCTGTGCACCCTCGACCAAAATGGGACATTCCGCTGGGAAAAAGAATTGGGAACCCCTACCGGCTTTGGAATGATGACTCCTGCTCTCTCCGCCGATAAATCTGTTATCTATGCCGGTGCCTGGGGCCGGGGAAATTACTTGTATGCTTTTTCTTGCGACAGCGCTGACGGAACCCCCCTCTGGACATATGCGCAGGGAGGCATGGTTCCAGTAATTGATAACAACGGAAGGATATATGTGACCGCTAAAAACGCCGATGATTATGAAGTGGTACATTGTGTCTCCTCTAGCGGATCATCAGAATGGATCTCGGATCAGCTTTCTTTTGAAGTAACCTATAGCGGACCTGAACTAGTAAATTCACCGGTCTTTAGTAAGGATTGGTTGCATCTATATGTGACTGACGGTCCGACTTTAAACTGTATTAATACAACGACAGGAACGCTTGAATGGTCATTTGCTATCGATCTGATAGCGGGAGATGATATTAGGATTCGCTGTTCTCCTGCCGTTGACGAAGAAGGAAATATCTTTTTTGGCACAAAGAGTACCAGCAATACGACGGGAAGCATGTATGCTCTTAATGCGGACGGAACACTAAAATGGCACAACACCACTAATACCCATGACCATTATTCTAGCCCAGCCATTGGCAATGATGGGGTACTTTATCAAGGAACCGAAGGCATGATTTTTGAAGCCATCCATAAAGATGATGGGACAAACCATTGGTCAACGTCCACTCCTTCCGGCATGGGAGGAGACATTACCTGGAGTTCACCGGCAATTGATTCAGATGGCATCGCTTATGTCGGTAATATCTGGGGGACCAATCCCAGCGGCGAAGCAGCCTATGGCGGCTATTTATTTGCCATTCAAACTGATTGTACTGGCTTAAAAATCAATTGTGGTTCACCCAAATATCACGGGGGCAACGCAAATACCGGACGGCGTTATGACGAATGAGATTAAACATTTAAGGAACCATTTTTGCCCAGTAGTTGTCTAAGTCTATATTGAGATCTTTGCAAGGAGAACAGAATGAAAAAATCATCTAGGCTCATCTGCTCAATTACTTTAGCGCTGGTAATTTTTGTTTCCATTTCGCAAGCTGAAACTACCATTATTACTACAACTGTAACCACCACCGCTGCAACTCTAGCAACCGAGCCGGCACTAGTTGTTTCAACTCCCAACCGTTCATTAGCCATGGTTGCCGGAATCGGAGGTGGACTATATTATTTATCCCCCAAAGACCCCCAAATTCAAGATTATTATAGTAATGCCTTGAATTGGCGGGGATTTTTAGAATTAAAAGCGGATAGTGGTTTGTCGGTTGGTGGCGATATCAGCATGTATAACGAAGCTAATCGTTCCTCAATCGCTCCCGCTGGAACTTCACTAACCATCATCCCCATTACCGCCTATATGTCCTACCACTTCTTCAAAGATAGTGCCATCTCACCCTACCTGGGTGGTGGAATTGGGATATATCACATCAATGAGAGTGATCCGGATTTTAATTATTTAAACACCAATGCATTTGGCAAACATATTTTTGTCGGAATCGATACATATATATTCCCTGACACTTTACTGCGGGCAGAATTAAGGCAGGCCTTTATTGACCCAGTCAATTCCTCTCTTTATTATCAAGCTAATTTTAGTGGGCTTACTGCAACTGTTGCCTTAGCCATTGAATGGCCACTGCGTGGCCCAGAAACCGACATGTCACCCGAAGAAAGAGCCCTTGCCCGCGAGCAAAGACTCTACGAAGAACAACTGCGAAATTATCAGCGGCATCTTAATGAGATGGAAACCTATTATCGTCAACCCCAGTGGGATCCTTCTGTTCATCGCCGCTGGAAAGACAAACAAGTATTGCAGCAAGAAATCATAAAAACACAGAGCCAAATGAACGATGAAAAAGCCAAAGCAGATCAGCTAAAAAGAGAGCAAGAAATCAAACGCCAACAATATTTGCAGCAAAAACAGCAGAAACGGGAAGAAAAAAAAGAAGAAATAATTCAGCAAAACCCAACAAATCCACCCAGCAATAATCCATATTTAGAACAAAAACAGCAAAAGATGGAAGAAAAGAAAGAGCTGGTTCAACCATAAAAGAGAAGTGGGGTGAATAGAATGCGATGTGGGGTAATTGGAAATGGGATGTAAGAAAAGAAGTGGGAAGTTGGAAGTTGGAAAGAAACGGCATCTCATTTCAAACATCTCACTTCATAACCCACTTCTCAAATCCAATTACCCCACTTCTCCCCTTTCATTTTATACTCAAAGAAGTGCTATAATACAGCTATCTTAAATTAGCCAGTGTGCTATAGAAGGGAAATATAAAGTATTTTGCTAGGTTCAGCGTGTCCCTTACTGCTAGATCCGCTTTCACTCTTTTTTGGAATAACTATATTCACCCTCGCCATTCCGACATTTATCTACTCATTTGGCTACCTAAGAGGTCACTATTCTCTTAGTAAAATATGGATGGGACAAATTCTTTTTGTCATCTTTATACTATCGATGCTGGCAGTAGTTACAGTTGGCAATGCTTTTGCTTTCCTGATTGTATGGGAAATAATGTCACTGTCTTCCTATTTTCTGGTGGTCTTTGACAGTACCAACAAAAAATCAATTGAAGCCGGAACCATTTATCTCGTTATGACCCATATCGGGACAGCCCTACTAACCATTGCTTTTCTATTAATGTACAAGCACTGCGGCTCATTTGATTTTAGTGTTCTGCATAATGCCTTAATTTCGCTACCCGAAAGGCAAAAAGATATTATCTTTCTATTATTATTGTTTGGCTTTGGAACCAAAGCTGGCATCGTTCCCCTGCATATCTGGCTACCATACGCCCATCCCCAAGCTCCCAGCCACATTTCAAGCCTTATGTCTGGCGTAATGATTAAAACCGCTCTGTACGGCATTATTCGTTTCATCATTTTGATTTTGGGAGTCAACTCACTCTGGTGGGGAGAATTGGTGATTGTTTTGGCTTGCATCTCATGTTTGGTAGGAGTAATTTACGCTTTGATGGAACAGGATATTAAAACTTTACTTGCCTATTCTAGTGTGGAAAATATCGGCATAATTTTATTGGGGATTGGAAGTTCTATGCTTTTTTTAAAGCTGGGCGCTTCCACCCTTGCCATTCTTGCCATGACTGCCGGCCTCTACCATTTGATTAATCATGCTGTTTTTAAAGGTTTACTTTTCCTTGGGGCAGGCAGCATTTACAATGCTACCGGAACACGCAACATTGAAAAACTGGGCGGTTTAATCAAAAGCATGCCTTGGACCGCCGCCTATTTTCTGATCGGCTCGATGGCCATTTCCGCGCTCCCCCCCATTAATGGATTCATTAGCGAATGGCTAACCCTTATTATGCTTTTCCTGGGAGCACTAACTTATACCGGAGGAATGAAAATATTTTTATGTTTCACCGCAGCCATACTGGCCTTAACCGGCGGGCTGGCTGCCGCCTGTTTTACCAAAGCCTTTGGTATCACTTTTCTGGCGCAACCCAGAAGCGCTAGAGCCCAAGATGCGAAAGAAAGTTCTTTAAGTATGAATATCGGCATGGGAATTTTAGCCTTCTTTTGTATTGCTTTAGGCTTGGGCGCCGCCTACTTTATTGCGCTTATCAGTTCAGTAGCTAACTTTGCAACAGGTCTCAATATGGCAAAGATAAATTTTTCGCTCAACCCTTTTGTTGTTGCTCCCCACCCCCACATTTTTCTTTCCCCCCTCCTTCTTTCCGGCATTTTGATTATCATTGCCGCCTTCTTTACTTTGGGCCTACGCCTCTTTTTTGGCAAAGCCAAAGTCACCATCGGGCCTACCTGGGACTGCGGTTATTACAAATTAACCCATCGAAACGAATATACCGCCACCGGCTTTTCTAAGCCTTTTCGCTTGGCTTTTAGTTTTTTCTTATTCCCTTTTCATAAAGTTCAAAAAATTAAAGAATCACGCTATCACATAAAATCATTTGCTTATGAAACCCATACCACTAAGATATTTCTTGAATATTTTTATAAGAACTTTATTGCCGGAATATTTGGCACCGGCAAATACATGCGCAACATCCAGGCTGGCAGCATCCATATTTATCTGGGATATATCTGCCTGACCATATTACTGCTTTTAGTCTTTATAGGATGGTTTTAACCGATGCCAAATGCATTACACTTTTTCTTTCAGGTCTTAGTGTTATTTGTTTGTGCTCCGCTACTTTCTGGCATCATCACTAAAATAAAAAACAATTTGCGCTTTCGCCGCGGACCGTCAATCTTTCAACCCTATTTCAACCTGCTAAAATATTTTTCTAAAGACGAAGTTGTTTCCGTACATGCTTCATGGATCTTTAAAATTACTCCCTATATTGTTATTACTTCAACAACGACGGCCCTTCTTATGCTTCCGGTTCTTTTTTATGGCCGTCCCTTAATTTTTATGGGCGACTTTCTGGTTATCATCTTTTTACTTTCTCTCGGACGCTTTTTCCTGATATTAGCCGGACTTGATCCCGCCACCACTTTTGGCGGAATGGGATCCTCCAGAGAAATGTTTATTGCCAGCTTTGTCGAACCAGTTGCAATGCTTGCCATCTTTGCTATTGCTTTGGTAGCAGGATCGACCAACTTACAAACGATTGCGCAGACATCAACCATAAACACCTCCACCATCATGGCCAGCGTAGCACTCTTTTTAGTCGCCTTAGCAGAAACCTCCCGCATCCCCGTCGACAACCAGGAAACTCATCTTGAACTAACGATGATTCACGAAGCCATGCTACTCGAATATTCCGGAAGGTCATTGGGATTACTAGAACTGGCAGCTCACCTAAAGCAAATCCTGTTTTTGGGGATTATTTCCTTAGTCGCTTTTCCAGCCTTTGTTGGAATTCAATTTTTTATCCTTAAAATTCTGTTGCTTTGTTTGATTATGGCGTTAACCGAATTATCGATGGCTAAAATGCGCTTATTTAGGGCGGTTGATTTCATTGCATTTGCCGGTATATTATCAATTATGGCCATTATTGCATTGGCATTGGGAGTATAAATGGAAACATTTTTGGTTTTAGGTCTGCTAGGATCAACTTTCGCGATGGTTTTTTCAAAACGCATTAGTGCCCTGATCGGCAATTTTGCTTTGCAATCTTTTTTTCTTTGCCTCTTTTCTTTTATGGAAGCGCTTAAGGGGAACCACCTCGGCCTTTATCTTATATCGGGCTTGATCTTAGTGCTAAAAGTTATTCTTATCCCACAAATCATTCGTTATGTTGCCGTTAATATCAAGTCAGACGAGAATCTCGGCTTTTTCATTAGCCCGCAACTCTCTCTCGTCTGCGCTTTAGTTTTAACCTATTTAGCGTGGCTCCTTGCCTCCACGGTTTTTATGGGGCAGCCAATCTTAATCAGGATATTTGGTGCCACAGCCTTTTCCATGGTCTCATTGGGGATATTTCTGATGATTTTTAGAATCATAGCTTTGGCACAAGTTATCGGACTATTGGCGATGGAAAATGGGATTTTTCTGCTTGCCTCCGCAGTATCCGGTGGAATGCCATTTATAGTTGAAATGGCGATTTTCTTTGATATTTTTGTGGGCGTGGTCATCCTGGGAATTTTTATTTTTAGAATCAATAAACTTTTTGTGGGAATTGACGTCAGCAAATTAAACAGTTTAAAAGGATAATAAATGTTGTTACTAGTTATAATAAGTATCCCATTGTTGCTGGCCATAGTGGCGGGACTAATCAATAAAACAAGGCTAGTCTCTTCTTTAATTGTCCTGGGCTATTTAATTGGATTGGTTTTAAGCATTGCTTTGGCATATCATTTTTTAGCTTCTCCACAGCCAATTTCTCTTTTTAATATTTTCTACGCCGATGCTCTCAGCATATTTTTTGTCTTCACTTCTTCAATTATTGTTTTTGCCGCTGCCTTATATTCAAAAGGTTTTATCGAACTGGGATTAGAGACTGGTCAACTAAGCCAAAGGCAGGCAAAAGTCTATTTCATTTTATTTAATATATTTATTTTTTCAATTTTATTGGTAACGATTGTTAGCAATTTGGGCTTAATGTGGGTTGCCATTGAAATTACCACCCTGGTTTCAGCTTTCTTGGTCGGCTTTTATAACAACAAAAACGCAATTGAAGCCGCCTGGAAGTACCTAATTATCTGTTCAGTAGGTATTATTCTAGCTCTGCTGGGCACTATTCTTTTTTCCTATGCTCTGCTCTTTTCCACCGGGATCAGAAGCCTCGACTGGAATGACTTTATTACGGTAGCCCATCAATTAGACCCTAACATCATCAAGGTGGCTTTTATCTTTATTTTGGTGGGTTATGGGACAAAAGCTGGGTTAGCCCCCATGCATACCTGGCTGCCCGATGCCCACAGCCAAGCTATTTCTCCGATCAGTGCCTTGCTTTCCGGGGTTCTACTCAAAACTTCCCTCTACGCAATTTTACGCTACAGCTTAATCATTAACCTTTGTATAGGTAAGAGTTTTTCTTCGCATTTATTTATTTTCTTTGGCCTATTATCATTATTGGTTGCTGCTGGACTAATCTTAGTTCAAAAAGATATCAAACGTCTCCTAGCCTATTCGAGCATTGAACATGTTGGAATAATTCTATTTGGTTTTGGGGTTGGCGGAAAAATTGGTCTTTATGGAGCGCTTCTTCATATCTTTAATCACGCGGTAACAAAATCACTTCTCTTTTTTGGTGCCGGTAATTTAGTAGAAGTTTTTGCCAGCCACCGTTTGGAGAAAATTCGCGGCTGCCTCCGAGTCCTGCCCTTTACTGGGAGCATGGTCTTACTAGGCATTTTTGCCTTAGCTGGCTTTCCGCCCTTTTCCATCTTTTTTAGTGAATTTACTATTCTTATTGCAGCATTTACCGGGGGTTATGCCATTTGGGGAAGTCTTCTTCTGCTGCTCATCATAATTACATTTGGAGCAATTCTGTTTCATTTTAGCAATGTATTACTAGGAGAAAAACCCGAAAATCTAAAGGTTTCTCCAGAGCCCTGGAGTATCAAGTTAGCCTTTATCTTTCTTTTGTTTTTCGTCATCTTTGGAGGAATGGCATTGCCGGGACTTTTCGATGGACTGTTTCGCTCAATCATTGGGGTATTTGGAGCAAGTTAAATGGCATATAAACAATTTTTAAACGAAATTCAAAGTAAATATAGTTTAGCATCAGATCGAATTGAAGAGCTAAATGGCAATGAAATCTATATTCACGTAAAGCCTGATGATTTCTTTAATTATTGTTTTGCCCTTCACGAAGAACTTCCTTCCACCGTTATGGCCTTGTTTGCCAAAGAGGAAGGAAGTATATTTCGCATCTATTGCTCTTTTATCGGCATAAAACTTAAAAAATGGTTTTGGGTAACCATTGACATTGCAAAAGACCATCCCCATTTTAACTCAATCGCCAAAAAGATTTATTCTGCTAACCTCTTTGAGCGGGAAATACGGGAGATGTTTGGAATCGAATCAATTGGCAATCCCGATATACGTCGCCTGCATCTGCATGAAGAAGTATGGCCCTCTGGCGCATATCCATTACGTAAAGATTTTATTGCTCCCAAAACTATTAAAGGCTCTGGGGAATATGAATTCACCAAAGTTGAAGGCGAAGGAATCTTTGAAGTGCCAGTTGGCCCAGTTCATGCTGGAATTATTGGCCCGGGACACTTTCGTTTTAGTGTGGCCGGAGAACCAATTATTAACCTTGAAATACGGCTGGGGTTTACCCACCGCGGCATAGAGAAGCTAATGGAAAATAAATTGCCAGCTGAAGCACTTTTACTAGCCGAATGCACCGCAGGAGATGCCGCTTTTTCCCATAGCCTTGCCTTTTGCCAAGCCATTGAAAGGATATGCAAAATATCGGTTCCTGATAGATCAGAAAAGATTAGGGCTCTTTTCCTAGAACTGGAAAGAATGTATAACCATGTTGCTGATATCGGAGGAATTGCCCTGGATGTTGGTTTTTCCCAACCGGCCGCCCTGGCTTCAATTATCAAAGAATCAATTCAACAATTAAATGATAAATTAACCGGCAATCGCTTTTTAAAAGGAGTAAATTGTATTGGTGGGATAAACAAAGATATTAACTTTGACCAAGAAAAAATAATTATTGATACTTTGGCTTTGGTCCGACATGATTTTGAAACTTTAAAAAAGATGTTACTTTCCAGTGTATCATTTCTTGATCGAGTGGATACGACCGGAGTTCTCAAGAAAAAAACGGCCGAAGATTTTGGCGTATTAGGCCCTGCTGGCCGTGCCTCTGGCATAGATCAAGACCTTAGAGCCGATTTTCCAGGAATATATGCTGATTTGGCATTTAAGAAATTGATCTTGGGATCAGGGGATGTTTTGGCTCGGTTAAACATCAGAATTCATGAATTTGAACAAGCCGATAATCTTATTTGTGAAATATTAACCAAACTCCCCATTAACAAAAAGCTCACATTCATCCCCGAAAAATGCCCAGCCGGCTTTGCTCTCGGCTATGTTGAAAGTTGGCGCGGTTCCGTTCTTTATTGGATCAATATTAATCATGATGGCAAAATTGATCGCTGTAAAATAGTCGACCCCTCCTTTAGAAACTGGCAGGGGTTGGCCTATGCGGTTTACGAAAACATCATCCCGGATTTTCCGGTTTGCAACAAAAGCTTTAATCTCTCTTATGCGGGGAATGACTTATGAGCACTTTTGATAAAATGCTGCTTTGCAGCCTGCAAAAAGGCATTGTAACCTCTACCATTGATAAACAAAAACTGGAACAGGTCGGCTTAGAATTAAAGAAAATCATTGCTAGAAGGTTTTCGCGCTCGTTTAATATCCGGGAAGTTGATACCGGTTCATGCGGGGCCTGTGAATCTGAAATTATCGCCGCCAATAATCCCATTTATGATATTTCGCGTTTTGGCGTTAATTTTGTCGCCTCACCTCGGCATGCCGATGCCTTGCTTGTAACCGGACCAGTTTCTCTTAATATGGTTCTAGCCCTGCAAAAGACATATGCGGCAATGCCTGAGCCCAAATTAGTTATTACCGCTGGAGACTGTGCAAAAGACGGCGGGCTATTTAAAGCTTCATATTATGTTAAAGGCGGGGTTAATTCGGTTCTGCCGGTGGCCATCCACATCCCCGGTTGTCCACCTACTCCGCTAACCATAATAAAGTATTTGTTGGGATTATTAAAGAGTCTATAAAAAAATGGAGCGGAGGGGAGTTGAACCCCTGACCTCCAGAATGCAAATCTGGCGTTCTCCCAACTGAACTACCGCCCCATGATCGCTTCGCGATAAGCACCAAGCATCAAATAACAAGTGACAAAACAAGGAACATAGAGATTATAACATTAATATTATCTGAAGCCAATTTACTGGTGTTTGAGTTTCTTCAAGGTTAATTCTCGATTAATTTTAGCATTATTATCTTTGGGAGAAATGTTTAAAACTTTATCAAAACAAGCCAGAGCTTCACCATACTCTCCAATTTTATAGAGCATAGCTCCCTTGTTATTTAACGCTTCAATGTCCTTTGGATTAATTGCTAAAGCTTTATCAAAGCACACAATCGCTTCTTCATATCTATTTAAACCTCCCAAAATCGTAGCTTGGTTATACCACCCCGCTAAAAATCGGGGATTAAGTCGTGTAGATTGAGCATAATTGATAACTGCTTCTTCCATCTTCCCCTGCCGTACTAAAAAATTGCCCTTATGATACCAGGCCATTGGTTCGGCTGAACAATACTTGATCGCTTCATTCAGACAATCCAGTGCCGCATCAACTTTTCCAGAATCCGACAATATGATCGCCCGGTTATTCCAAGCATTGTAATAAGTTGGATCAACTTCGTTGGCTTTTTCATAGAATGTTAATGCTTCTTGGCTACGGCCTTGCTGGGTAAAGATTATGGCTTTATTGCTCCAGGCAGCGGCATCTTGGGGATCAAGAGCCACCACTTTATCAAAGCAATACAAAGCATTGCCATAGCTCTTCCAATAACTATAAATTGTCCCTTTGCGAAACCAAGCTCCCGAAGATGTAGGATCAATTTCCAACACCGCCTCATAAGTAGCAAAGGCAGTTTTGTATTGCTTAGCATCAAAATATGCATTAGCTTTTTCAATCAAGCTTTGCGCATCCTGCGCCTCAACCGCAAAAAAAAGCATTAAGCATATAACAAATATAAAATATATTCTTTTAAACATTATTTTGCTCAATTAGACAATTTATACCCTAGAAAGAATCAATTTGCAACCAAGCAGACCCAAAATTCCCCTTGCATCATCTCGCAGTTATGCTAAAATACTTTTGCTAATAAAAACATCATTGTGAAGGGGGTGACAATCCGTTTCTTTTCAATTATTTTAAAGGAGGATAAAATGAAAAAATTTAGTCTAATTGCTTTATTTATTTTTATTGTTATGACTGGAGCTACGTTTGCCAATGAAGACTCTTATGGGTACATTGGAGATACTAATGCAGCCGGTGATGCAGATATTTTACGTCCTGAATTTAAAAATACTGATGACTATGCAACCTATCTCCCTAATAGTAAATTTATCAATTATGCAAAACAAAACTTTCAAAAACCAGTAAAAGCGGCCGGCTTTCCAGCAATTGAAGCTTTTTATGTAAAAAGCCATGAAGGTTACAGATATCAGGCCGCTTCTTGGCAACAACCCGATAAGGTTAATGGCAATTTGATTGCAATAACCAAAAAGCTTGCTGATGGAACCCGCTATATGTTCAATTGCAAGGTTGCCTTTATAAGTCAGCCGGGCAGCACCAGCTTCAAAGTTTATTCTCAAGATAGCAGCATTGATGTGGAAAATAAACACGTAATTGCCGCTGATGGTACCGACCTTACTCAAAAAGCTATTATGGATCAACAAGCTGTAGAACAACAACAAATTGATGCACAGCAGCAACAAAACCAACCCGCTGCTGATGGAAAATACTACAACAAATAGTATTTTTAATTCATAAAATTAAAGGCAGGAAGTATTCTTCCTGCCTTTTTTTATGGCTAATTTAGAGGATAAAAATTATATTTTGGGAACTTTCTTCAGGGCTTCTTTGACCAACTCTACCGGGTATTCAAAGTTTTCTAGTTTCCCCGATAGATACGCATCATAAGCAGTAAGATCAAAATGACCGTGGCCGCTTAAGTTAAAAAGAATCACATCCCCTTCTTTGGCTTTCTTGGCTTCTACTACAGCAGAATGAATGGCGTGCGAGCTCTCGGGAGCCGGCACAATCCCTTCTGTCCGCGCAAACAAAACCGCTGAGGCAAAACAATCAAGTTGGTGATAGGCATGCGCTTCAACCACCTTATCTTTGACTAAATTACTAACTAGCGGAGCCATCCCGTGATAGCGCAATCCACCCGCATGAATTCCGGGAGGAATAAAATCATGGCCCAAAGTATACATTTTAACAAGTGGAGTCATTCCGGCAGTATCTCCAAAGTCATATTCAAATAAACCCTTGGTTAAGGTTGGACAAGACATGGGTTCAACCGCGATCACTTTGGGATTGGTTTTGCCTTTTAACTTATCTTTTAAGAACGGAAAAGCTAGGCCAGCAAAATTACTGCCGCCGCCAACACAACCAATAATTACATCCGGTGTTTTTTCGCCAATTTGTTTTAGTTGGTCAATAGCCTCTAAGCCAATTACCGTTTGATGCAGCATGACATGATTTAATACTGATCCTAATGAATAATGAGTATCATCTCTACCTACGGCATCTTCCACCGCCTCGGAAATTGCCATGCCAAGACTGCCGGTAGTTTTGGGATCAGATGCCAATACCGCCCGACCGTATTTGGTCAGTTCGCTGGGAGAAGCCACTACTTTTCCACCCCAGGTTTGCATTAAAAGTTTGCGATAAGGTTTCTGGTCATAACTAACTCTTACCATATAGACTTGGCATTCAAGACCAAATAAAGAGCAGGCAAATGAAAGAGCTGATCCCCACTGCCCCGCGCCAGTTTCGGTAGCAATCCTCTTTATTCCTTCAGCTTTATTATAGTAGACCTGAGCCACTGCGGTGTTAGGCTTGTGTGATCCAGCAGGGGAAACGCTTTCATTTTTATAATAAATGCGCGCCTTGGTGCCAATGGCAGCTTCTAATGCTAAGGCTCGGACGAGAGGAGTTGGCCGCCATAATTTTAAGATTTGAATAATTTCATCGGGAATTTCGATCCAGGGATCAAGCGATACTTCTTGTTTAATTAATTCCATTGGGAAAAGCGGCGCCAAATCAGCAGGGCCAAGTGGCTGATGAGTGCCAGGATGAAGAGGCGGCGCCAAGGGAGTTTTTAAATCGGGGGCAATGTTGTACCACTTTTGCGGCATTTCTTTTTCGCTAAGGATTATTTTTCGATCTATCATATAAATTCCTCCTATAAAATGAATGCTTAAATTCTAACAATAATTATGGAGAATAACAACAATTTCATCCGCTATTCATTAATCTGTTTAGTTTTATCTTGCTTTGACAAGTAATTCTCTTTGGAAACCACCGATTTACCAAGCCTTTTTTCCAGCTTCTTCCTAGCCCCTCCTGCAATATCGCCACCGGCTTTTGCATCGTCCTTTAACTTGGGCATTCCCTTTGAGTTTTCGGTGCACGTTATTTCAGTAGTAGCCCTTTCGCCTAACATAGAGAAGATAAGCTCAAAATCGTTCATGTGATCACGCAAATTTTCGCGCTTTAGACCCTTTAATTTTTTATACTCGTCGGGCTTAAGCCCAAAGGTAGCCTCGGATATTTCTGCAGTTAAGATAGCATAATCTCGTTCGTTTTCTGCTCCACGGTTTTGCCATTCATCGGTTAATTCCTCTCTGATAGCGATGCCCCGCATACGTTTTTCGATCCAGTCATCAGGGTAACCCTTAGCTTTATATAAGGCTCTGGTCCTTTTGGTCGCCAGTTCCGGGTCTTCAATTTCCTGAATCCTTTCATAGCCAACTTTCGCCAGCCAACGCTTGAATGGTTCGGCTTTAGGCGATGGTATTGATTGGATTATGCGAAAAAGACCTTCGGTATTGGCGCAGTTAAGCTTTTGAGCTCCGCCTTCTGTCTTGATTGAAAGGGGGGTGGCAATTTGCCCCCACCCTTCAGCTAACTGTTCGTCGCGACGACGCATATCTTTAATATACCCTTGCGGATCGACCGAATCGGTCAATATTTCAACAACGTCCGCAATTACAAACCACCACTCACTTTTATGGATCGTTTTTCTAACTTTTTTGCCTCTAAAAAGAGAGATATGTGTTTCTGTCATTTTATTTTTCATAATTACAATTATACTGCTACATTTCAATAATTTTCCACTATAATCGCGCTGCGAGTGTCGATATTTCGACAGGAATATTTAGATGAATGGTTAGGCTATATTTAGCAACTTAATAGCGCAGAACAACAAGCCATAACTAGAATGTCAATCTATGCGAATTAATAAAGACATTAGTCTTTCATTCCAAAAATGAAAGGCTGCTCCTTTACTGCATTAATCGATAAAGCTAAAAAAAATACTCCGACTAGTACGAAAAGAAAAAGATACTTCACATCAAAAGAACAAATAGGATCCTTAATAAATCCAAAAAAGAAGGGAAGCCCAAATGATATGGCGGAAAATAGGGACAAGATAAAACTAAATATTTTATGCGTAATCCCCCTATAAGAATCTTTATGCAATGCCTTATTTTTTCCCGTTCTCCATTCGGGCTCTTCATTGCCACTAAGATATTTTTTAATATTTACAATCTGTTCCCAGCAATCTTTTGCGTATAAATAATTTCTTAAATATAACTGATAAATTGAAATATTAAGAATAAATAGCGTTATACATAAAACAACCAAAAGAAACCATCGCCACTCACTTTCGATACTTTTAGCCACCCACGCTATTCCGCCATAAGTTGCAAGATTTAAAGTCATAAAATAGCTTAATAGTGAAGTAGTTATTGTTCGGCTTGATTCGTTGATAGACATCGCAGTTTTCCAATCAATTTGAAGCAATTCTACTGTTTTTAATCTTTTCTCTTCCTGCTCGCTCATAAATATTCCCTCCATTCCATATACAACTTGAATCTCCTCCTCCGTCAATCCACACAATTCATAAACAAGGGTATCAATTTATTCTATTTTACCTTCGCATTTCCAAAAAAACAACAAAAAAAATCCGCCGGGCTTCTTTAGGAAACCACGGCGGATATATAACCCGGCGATGTTCTACTCTCCCCAAAAACGAAGTAATTGAGTACCATCGACCCTGGAGGCTTTCACTTCCGTGTTCGGGATGGGAACGGGTGGGTCACCTCCGGTATGATCACCGAGATTTATTATTAAATTTTAAGGTTCAAAATTAAACAGCAATGTAAGATTGTAAAGTAAAACAATCTCGCCTATGGTGGAAAGAATTCCCACAGCTAAATTGAGAAAAAGCAAAGTCTTCGACTAATTAGTACTGGTCAGCTTAATGCATTACTGCACTTACACCTCCAGCCTATCAACCCTGTGATCTGCAGGGAGTCTTATCCTGTATTGCTACAGATAGGAAAACTAATCTTGAGGTGGGCTTGGCGCTTAGATGCTTTCAGCGCTTATCCCATCCAGACATAGCTACCCAGCGTTTGCAGGAGGCCCCACAACTGGTACACTAGAGGTCTGTTCCTTCCGGTCCTCTCGTACTAGGAAGAACTCCTCGCAATTTTCCTGCGCTTGCACCGGATATGGACCGAACTGTCTCACGACGTTCTGAACCCAGCTCACGTACCGCTTTAATGGGCGAACAGCCCAACCCTTGGGACCTTCTCCAGCCCCAGGATGCGACGAGCCGACATCGAGGTGCCAAACCTCCCCGTCGATGTGAACTCTTGGGGGAGATAAGCCTGTTATCCCCGGGGTAGCTTTTATCCGTTGAGCGATGGCCCTTCCATTCAGAACCACCGGATCACTAAATCCGACTTTCGTCCCTGCTCGACATGTACGTCTCGCAGTCAAGCACGCTTATGCTTTTGCACTCGACGCACGATTTCTAACCGTGCTGAGCGTACCTTTGAACGCCTCCGTTATCTTTTGGGAGGCGACCGCCCCAGTCAAACTGCCCACCTAACTCTGTTCCCCAGACTACACATCCAGGGTTAGAACTCCAACGGTACCAGGGTGGTATTTCATATTTCGACTCCACCCCAACCAAAATCAGGGTATCAAAGTCTCCCACCTATGCTACGCAAGCGACATCGAAGTTCAAAGATAGGATACAGTAAAGCTCCACGGGGTCTTTCTGTCCTGGTGCAAGTAAACCGTGTCTTCACGGTCATCCCAATTTCACCGAGTCTCTCTTCGAGACAGCGCTCCCATGATTATGCCTTTCGTGCGGGTCGGAACTTACCCGACAAGGAATTTCGCTACCTTAGGACCGTTATAGTTACGGCCGCCGTTCACTGGCGCTTCGGTTAGCCCCTTGATATAATCTCAGAGCACCCCTTAACGTTCCAGCACTGGGCAGGCATCGGCCCCTATACATCCCCTTACGGGTTAGCAGAGACCTGTGTTTTTGTTAAACAGTTCCAGGAGCCTAGTATCTGTGACCTCAAATTAATGAGGCGTCGCTTCTCCCGAAGTTACGCGACTATTTTGCCTAGTTCCTTAAAGAGAGTTCTCTCGCGTGCCTTGGCTTACTCAGCCTGTCCACCTGTGTCGGTTTGTAGTACGATCACCCGCAGCAATACACAAAGCTTTTCTAGTCAGCGTGGACTCACCCGCAACCCTCTTAACCGAAGTTAAAAGGTACCACAATCCAATAAGTGCCGCGGATTATCCTTCTGCGTCCCTTTGTTTAACACTACAGGTGGTAACGGAATATTAACCGTTTTACCATCGCCTACGCCAGTTAACCTGGCCTCAGCTTAGAAATCGACTTACCCTGGGAGGACGAGCCTTCCCCAGGAAACCTTAGACTTTCGGCAGACAAGATTTCCACTTGTCTTTTCGTTACTTATGCCGACATTCTCACTTCCAGTTCGTCCATCCTGGCTCGCGCCAGAACTTCAACCTACAATGGAACGCTCCTCTACCACCCCCAATTGACGTATCAACTGGAGATTCGCAGCTTCGGTAGCAGACTTGAGATCCGTGTATTTTCGGCGCGAAATCACTCGACCAGTGAGCTGTTACGCACTCTTTAAAGGATGGCTGCTTCTAAGCCAACCTCCTGGCTGTTTTAGTGACCTCACTTCCTTTACCACTTAGTCTGCATTTAGGAACCTTAGCTGGCGATCTGGGCTGTTTCCCTTTTGACCACGAGGCTTATCCCTCGTAGTCTCACTCCCAAATAATTAATCTGCAGTATTCGGAGTTAGCGAGGAGTTGGAATCCCTCTCGGGACCCTAGTCCAAACTGTACTCTACCCCTGCAAAGATAAATTTGGGGCTGGCCCTAAAACCATTTCGAGGAGAACCAGCTATCTCCGAGCTCGTTTAGCTTTTCACTGCCATCCACAAGTCATCCGAAAATTTTTCAACATTTACCGGTTCGGACCTCCTCTCGATGTTACTCGAGATTCATCCTGCTCATGGATAGATCGCTATCGGTTTCGGGTCTACAACTACGTACTAAAACGCCCTATTAAGACTCGCTTTCGCTGCGCCTCGGGCTTATCACCCTAAGCTTGCACGTAACTGTAAGTCGCCGGCTCATTCTTCAATAGGCATGCTGTCACCCCAATTGCTCAGGGCTCCAACTGCTTGTCAGCACACAATTTCAAATTCTATTTCACTCCCCTCCCGGGGTTCTTTTCACCTTTCCCTCACGGTACTAGTTCACTATCGGTCGCTACAGAGTATTTAGCCTTAGGAGATGGTCCTCCCGGATTCCAACGGGATTTCTCGTGTCCCGCTGTACTTGGGATACCGCTAGACTCTCTTAACCTTTCGCTGACAGGGCTTTCACCTTCTCTGGCTCCGCTTTCCAACGGAATTTAGCTAGGTCTCGAGATATCACGTTGCGGTCCCGCAACCCCATCTGATAAATCAAATGGTTTAGGCTCTTTCGGTTTCGCTCGCCACTACTACCGAAATCACTGTTGTTTTCTTTTCCACCGCTTACTAAGATGTTTCAGTTCAGCGGGTTGTCACCCTAGTATTTCTACTAGGACTTACTGAATTTGTTCAGTAAAGGTTTCCCCATTCGGAAATCTCCGGATCAAAACTATTTAGGCAGTTCCCCGGAGCTTATCGCAGCCCATCACGCCCTTCATCGACTTGTAGCGCCAAGGTATTCCTTGTGTGCTTAAGTAACTTTGTCATTTTTCTCAAAATTAGTCTATGGAAATTTTTTACCACCAAGGCGAAATTGTTTTACTTGTCCCGATGATCAACTAATTGATTCATCGAGAATTTTCTCGCATTGCTATTTAATTATCAAGGTCCTATTTCCGGCAGCAACAAAAAACGCACATCAAGTGCGTCTCATATGCCTGATGCAAAGTAGTAATCTTTAACTATGTAGGTCTGTCTATTATCACAACTTGCTGGGTTAATTATATTATGTATTGCCCAAGCTTGTCAAGCATATTTTGGCACTATTATTTCACTTGACAGCTCAAAACACCTAGTATACAATCGTATACCACACAAACAAGGAGGAGCCAAAAAATGATCAACAATCAACAGCAAAGGATATTGGATTTTATTAAGACTTTTATCGGCGACAATGGGTTCCCCCCTTCCATCCGCGAGATTTGCAAGGCCTTCCACTATTCATCACCCAGGGCCGGACAGAAGTATTTGGAGGCGCTAGAAAAGCAAGGGTACATAGAACGCGGTGGAAAATCGCGCGGGATTAAAATCCTTTCCGGCCTAGATAATTTATTAAATTCTAAAATCGTCACCCTCCCCTTTTTGGGATTTATCGCCGCCGGTTCACCGCTTGAAGTAATCGAACAAAAAGAAGAAATCGATGTCCCCACCACACTGGTCGGCCGCAAGCCCTGTTATGTCTTACAGGTTAAAGGCAACAGTATGATCGAAGACCACATTTTGAGCGGTGATTTTATAGTGGTAGAAAAATGCGAGAGCGCCGATGACGGCGAAGTAGTGGTGGCTTTAATTAACAACTCTTCTGCTACCCTTAAGAGAATTTATCGCGAAAAAACCCGCGTGCGGCTCGAGCCAGCTAATTCAAGCATGAAACCAATTTTTGTAAAAGACGTCGCCGTGCAAGGAAAAGTCCGTGGACTATTTAGAAAATTCTAAGCCAATCAAAGTTGGGGCTATATTTAAAGGCAGCGAAATTTTACCCAAATGGTTTATTTGGGAGAGTCGCAAATACAGTATAGAAGAAGTTAATTATGTTTGGCTCGAGAAGAAAGGACATGAAAAAGTACATTACTTTTCCGTTACCGACAAAGTTAATAATTATGAGATCTCATTTAACTCAGAGCAAACCACCTGGTCATTAAACAAGATTTATAGCAACTAAACCGCTATGCGCCACATAATGCACGTCGACATGAACGCCTATTTTGCTTCGGTGGAGCAAGCCAGCAATCCCTTTTTACGTGGCAAGCCGATCGCCGTAGGCGGCGGAGTAAGCGGAAAAAGAGGAATTGTGGCAGCGGCTTCTTACGAGGCCAAAGCTAGAGGCATTAAAACGGCTATGCCCGCCTGGGAAGCCCTTAAACTTTGCCCCGAATTAATTATTGTTCCCGGCGACATGGATAAATATATTTATACTTCTTGCGAGATCATGGACATACTGAGAGAATTTACTCCACTGGTTGAAGTGTTTTCAATCGATGAAGCTTTTATGGACGTAACCAACACCGAACAGCATTTTGGCGGAGTGATCAACATTGCCAAAAGCATTAAACGCAAAATCAGAGAACGCTTTCACCTCACTTGCTCAATTGGGATTGGTCCTAACAAATTACTCGCCAAACTGGCTGGGGAGCTTAAAAAACCAGACGGGTTGCTGGAAATTTATTTAGAGGATTTTCCTGGAACAATTAAAGACACTCCCGTTGCCAAATTGTGCGGCGTGGGCAGAAAAATTGAAAAATATTTGGCCGAGCTAAGAATTAATACACTGGGAGATTTAAATAGTTATCCGCGTGAAAGACTGGTAAAAAGATTTGGCACGGTTTGCGGCGAGCACTTATGGCAAATGGGACAAGGCAAAGACAATTCGCCGGTCGCACCATCAGAGCGTGAAGTTTTTGCCAAATCAATGGGGCACTCACACACACTTCCAAAAGCTACTCAAGACATTGACGAAGTAAAAGGATATCTTTTGCGCTTATCCGAACAAGTGGGACGCAGACTGCGCCAAGGCGGCTATCGCGGCAATGTCGTACATACTGCACTAGGTTTTAGTGATCTTAAATTTTGGGGCAAGCAAAAAAAAGTCGCCGATTACTTAGACGACGGCTACGAAATATATCAGGTAGCGGAAAAACTCTTACACCCACAAATCACTCCCCACAACCAAACTCACTCCCATCCCCCTCACCCCACTCCTATTCGCTTTGTAAGCGTCTCCGTCACCAATTTTATCCATAATATCGATCAGATCAGTTTACTCCCCGAAAACGAAGCCCGCAAAAAAGTTTCAAAAGCAGTGGACACAATCAATGATCGCTATGGTGAATCAACTATTGAACGGGCAGGAATCATGCAGACTGTTTTACACGAAAAAACTGGAATGGTGGCTAGGAATTTATATTCAAGCCTGCCAAAGCCCATGTAAATTACAGTAAGCCCGAGCAGTTATCTGTCTGGGCTTGCAGCAAAAGAAGGCTTCGGGTTTATCGCCCGGTTTTAAAAATATGCGTTCAGCATTCCCATCCGCCACAACTTCAATCCATTCGATATAATGTTTATCTTCCATCGGATGAGGGATCGCTCCAATTTTCACCAATACCCCTTTATCGTTTATTTCGATCACCGGAACATGTTTTTCTTTAGAAGCATCAACCGTATTCGCCACTTGCAAGATCATCGGCTTACCACAACAAACCAATTCCCCTCCCCCAACGTGCACTACTTCAACCATATTCCCGCAAACCGAACATTTGTAAACTTCCAGTCTATCTTTTACCATTTTAAATCCTCCTATTGGGAATGTGGGATTATTCTATCAGATTAACAAGCCAGTAGCCACAGCACAATCTTGTCCTCATCACATTTCTTGCTCTCCCTTGCCCTCTCCTCCCCTAAAGATCCACACAAGTTATATTCTCGTTATCACGATAATACTAGTGCAAGTCTGTTAATTTGTTTCATGGGAGTAAAGATGTCCAATCGAGACGTAAATAAAAGGACCGGCCTAATTGCCTCCCTCATTTGCATTATCATATTTTCTTTTGCTTCGCCCGTTCTTGCCACCTGGCCCATGTTTCGCCATGATGCCCAAAATAGCGGACAGTTAACCATCCCCACAACGAGCACGCCAAATACCCCCCTAAATAAATATCAAGAAGTGTGGAGCAAGTCGGTAGTCAATGAAATTATTGGCTTACCAGTATCAGATAATAATAACGATATCTATTACGTGGAAAAAGCCGCCAATTCAGATACCGCAGTCCTTATTAAACGCGATTATAATACCGGAGAACAACTTTGGGCTAAATCATTTAATTCTCAATCAACTACCAATCTTTTTTCTGCCGGACATGCTCCATTAATATTGGGAGATTGCGTGTATGTAATAGGAACATCAATTGAAGATTTGAACGATACACAAACCCCCTTTATAAGCCTTTATGCATTTAACATCTCTGATGGGACACAGCAATCATTTAATGCAACCGATGGGACTCGAATGACCATCCCGATTGGAATCAATTATGGCGCAACTGGATATGTTGGAGAAGTTGAATTCACACAATACTATTCTCCGCTAATGGGGATCACAACCAATCATGGAAAACATACTCTGATAATCCAACAACAATTAACTGCCAGTTTAGGCCAACTGACTTATTCAATCGGCGGACTTACTGCCATCGAGCACAACACCACGACTGCCAGTATCGATGGCTGGGGAAAAGTAAGCACCAGTGAATCAGCTCCAATTATTTTTAATAACCAATACGTCATCACGGGAGACAATTACGGGTCAATAAAAGTATTTGACTTAGACGGAAACGAGGTAGTTTCCGACCATTCATTCAATTCCAGCATAAAATATTTATTGGCTGATTCTGAAAATATTTATGTCTTCTTTGCCGATGGTTACTCCTGTTATAAGTTTTTTACAGAAACCAATGGAATAAGACTGGAATTACAAACACTTGGCAATGGTTCGACAAAAAATTCATCGGTTTTGCCATCAACCTATCCGACTCTCAATGACAACAAGATAATTTACCAACAATCTATTAGTGTGCCAGGCGGCACAAACATCCTGAATACTTTATCCATGGATACTTCTGCAACCAACAGCTCGATAGCAACAATAAGCTACCGCTCTTCCTATGCACCAAGCGTTGTTGACAATCAACAAAATAGTTTTGGATCAGTTGATAAAACCATTGGCAGCTATGACCAATCCCTACATGAATTATGTACCCAGGAGATTATTTCCTTTAAGGACAATTCTGACAATATAAAATATGTTATCCCCACCAATAACGCCCTAATTTTAAGTGGTTCAAATACAATAGTTAGACTTTCTGGAGCAAGGGATATCAATTTAGCCCCATCGGCTGAAGCTGGAACAAACCAAACAACAATAGAAGGATCAACCGTTCAATTAGACGGCAGCCAATCAACTGATGCGGAGAGAGACTATCCATTGACTTATCTGTGGACGGGTTCAAATGGAATTACCATATCAAACACAACCGCAGAATCCCCCATTTTTGTTGCACCGGAGATATCAGAGATATCGGTTTATTCCTTTACATTACAAGTAACCGATAGTTACGGGGCAGCTTCTATAGATACCGTGGAGGTTACAGTTATTCCTAGAGCAGAAACACCGCCAGCAACACCAATCCTTGCTAAAGATGCCTCCATTACCGTTAATGAAGACTCTTCTGTTGCTATAAATCTTGAAAGCCTAATTACTAATCCTGACGATAGAAAAATAACGATTACAATTGCCCGCAATGCTAAGAAAGGTGTCCTCTCACAATCTGAAAATATTGTCACCTACCAGCCCGAAAACAACTATTTTGGTGAAGATTCTTTTTACTACCAAGTTGCTGACAATTCACACAATCTATTAACTGCCGAGGTAAGCGTTACAATTATACCGATTAACGATCCGCCTACTACTAAAGATGGGACTGCGTCAACAAACCAAAACACTCCTGTGACAATCGCTCTAAATAGTGATGATGTAGATTCTACGGTGCTATCCTACTCAATCAGCGAACAGCCCCTACATGGCACCTTGATCCTGGGAACGAACGAAGCCATTTATACGCCCAATACGGACTACTCTGGTTCGGATAATTTTTCCTATTATGCAACCGACGGCAGTCAAACCAATGGAACTTCATTCCCAGCCATCGTTTCTATCTCTGTCTGTGCAGTTGATGATGAAAATCCAATTGCTAGCTTATCGGTTTATGGGAACCAAACAAACGGCTGGTATACCGGAACAGCCGCAGTGTTAATTGAAGCCGAAGATGATACGGCTATTGCTGAAATCAATTATTCAATCGATGGTTCCCCAGTAAAGGTGGCAGGCAATGGAAATACATTCTTACAAACTGCCTTTAATCTATCTTCCAATGGCAATCACACCATCCTCTACCAGGCTATCGATAATGCCGGTAATTGCAGCATCAATTATTCTGCCAATCTGCAAATCGATGCCGCCGCTCCTACCATTGATAACATTCAAATGACGGCCACTGCCAGCACACTTTCTATCACCAATGGTGAAACGGTTGATTCGGGCATTCTGGCCAGTGAAATCCAAAACATCAGCGCCCGGATTTATGATAATGAGGGAGGATCCGGGATTGTTCCTGCAAACCTAGAAGTAAAAATTAACGGGAGTATAATTAATTCAAACAAAATCAACTGCTCAGCTTCTCCCACAACCCAAGGCGTAGCAGCCTATACTGTCAGCTGCTCAAGTGCCGACCAACTACTAACTGGAAATAACCAAATTGAGATTGAAGCCACTGATCTGGCAGGCAATAAAACCAACCAATCGTTTACCCTAAAAACCGCTAGCTTAATCTCCAGCGGTTATTGCTATCCTAATCCTTGGGATCCAAATACAACTAGCCTTAAGTTTGCTTTCTCGGTTAGCCAAACCACCCAAGCCAAAATCTATATCATTGATGAAGCCTATCAACCAGTTAAAACTATTAATCGCGAAGTATCAGCCGGCAATGTTTTAGTTGAGTGGGATGGGATTAACGATTTTGGTTCCCTCGTCAACAATGGACTTTATCTTTATCGGGTGATTGATGCAGCAAACCAGCAAACCATTGTAAAAGGTAAATTAGTCGTCATAAGGAGCAGATAATAAATGAGAACTAAAATACTTTTCATATTAACCTTATTGGTTTGTCTAAACTTATCTGCTTTAGCCTTGGTTGATCCAACTACGGTCGGAGTAGGCGCTAAAGCTCTCAGTCTAGGGAGAGCTTACGTTGGCTACACCGATGATGGAGATACTATCTTCACTAATCCGGCTGGCCTGGGAAGAATTGATACACTGAAATTAACCAGCATGCAAACTCAGCAAAGCAGTGATCTTAATTATTTGGTCTTAGGTGGAGTCTACCCGATCAGTGAGGGCCAAGCCATTGGTATCGGGTATGCCAGCTTAGGAACGGGCGGTATTGACCTAAGAGATGATAATGGAACATCCCTCGGAAGCGGGAATTATTCAAATTCGGTTTATCTCCTCTCATATGGGATAAATGCTAAAAGAATTCTTCCTTTTGCCTCAGATAAACTCTCTTTAGGAACCAACCTGAAATACTTTAGCTATGTATTAAATGGTTCTGCCCAGATGGAGCAAGGTAGTGGCAGCGGCATGGACATGGATGCCAGCTTAGTCTACGAAGCAAAACCTTGGTTAACTTTAGGTTATACCCAGCAGAATTGCCTTCCTTCCAGCCTTGGCGGAAAAATTTCTTTTGCCAATGGCTACGAAGAAGGTTTAGCTACAGTTACTAAATTAGGAGGTAAAATTCAAATCTTGGGGGATAAGGATGAATCCATTCAATCATCTCCATATAAATTATCTCTCGGGCTGGAATCTGATTTTTATCCTACCCAAAATAAAGCCGCCACCATGCACGTGGGCAGTGAATTTTGGCCCAGTGAGGTATTGGCTTTGCGTGTGGGCATGGACCAAAACTCCTCATCGGATAACACGATGGTAACCAACCTTTCCGCCGGTGTTGGCTTGCGCTATGCTGGTTTTGAATTTGCTTATGCGTATCATCCCTATTCTGAATTTTCCGATGACACCGCTCATTACATATCAATCTCCTATGTTGGCATTAACAAATCAGACTATAGTATTGTCATAAAATCTCCATCTGATAAATTAATCACCAAAGATCATGCCACAAAAGTTGAAGGCATAATTATTGGAAAAGTTGGCAATCTTCAATCAGTAAATATTAATGGAAATATTGTTACATTAAAAACAGACAATTCATTTTCAACCAATCTACCTCTTATCTCCGGCAAAAACTCAATTAGAGTCCAAGCTTCCAAGCCAGATGGCACCAAAGATGAAAAAGTCGTTCGGGTCTTGCGCATCCAGGAATTCGCCGACGTTAATGAAAAGACTTTGGCTGCAAAAGAAATTGAATATCTTGGCACTTTGGGTTTGGCTGAAGGATACAAAGACAGCACTTTTAAACCGGACACCATTCTTAGTCGCGCTGAATTAACCACTTTCCTAGTTCGATCTACTGGCTTAAAAACCCCTACTGTTTATGGAAATATTTTTAAAGATGTGCCTGAACGCCACTGGGCTAATAGTTATTTAAAGCTGGCAAAAAGATATGAACTGGTGGAGGGTTATCCTGATCGAACCTTTAAACCGTCATTATCTATCAACCGGACTGAAGCCGCCGTCATCATAACCCGGTTTGACAATGAAATTGCTGTTCCTTCACGGGTTACTACCGCCCCTTACTCTGATATTAAAACTTCTAACTGGGCAGCGGGAGCTATCTCCAAAGCTAAAGAAGCAGGGATGCTTAAGTTTGCCAATGATAACATCTTAAATGGTAAAAAGGGAGTTAATCGCGCCCAGTTTGTGTTTATGCTTTCAAAAACATGCATCGGACAGCAACTAATTGCTAATCTACTAGATTTTAATACTGGCTATGATAAGCCAGAAATCCCTATTGTTTATATACCTAATAAAACCAAACAAGCTTCAATTCAACGTTTAATAAATAATTATTAAAATGGAGTTCATCGCATTACTGTAATATAACCCTTAGCAATTCTTTCTGATCCTGCAATAAGCTGAACAACATACACCCCATTCCCAACACAATTACCGCTAGGGTTTTTCCCATCCCAATTAATTTCGTTATACCCAATCCTGCCACCATTACTTCCGGCAGCATATTGGTTATTAAAAACAATTGTTCCACTGCTGCTAAAAATAACCAAGCGGGTTGCTTGATCGGCCGTTAATCTATAGGCCATTCTAAGTGGATTGGTTCTATTCCAGACCACCGGATTAACCACAATTTGACCACCGGGCAGTAAAATCGCTCGGGTAGTTGTGGTGGTACTAGTTGTCGTGGTTGTTATGGTTGAGGTATTAGTAGTTGTTGTTGCTGTGGTGGTGGTGGCAGTTGTAGTAGTTGTTGTCGTTGTGGTGGTCGAATAAGACAATTCTGCATTCGATAATCCGCCATAATACCCCATATTAATACGGCTTCCATTGGGATCGGGTTCCATTGACCAATCATCTGATGGATTTCCAGCATCGATACAGGGTGACTGATTAGCTTGCCCCTCCGGTATCGATTGTAAGCGCCAGAGCCCCCCAGTTGAACTTACATAATAAGGATCAATGACCACATTGCCAGCCCCTTCAGCTGATATGGGGATATTATAATTGTTAGTATTCCCATACGCATCATTATATTGGCAAAGGGAATAAATATCTGATAAACCAATTTTTATTCCTACCCCAGAATTTGTTGTTATGTTGTTTTTGACTAAAAGCGGAAAAACATTCTCTTCTTTTTCAATGCAATATTGAGTTATCTGGTCAATTGTATTATTGCTAATAACCGCCGCCGTGGTGGTTTGTGTAGTGGAAGGCAATAAACTGATCCCGTTTGTGCAACGGGCTATTAAATTATTGTTAATTCTCAGGTTGGTTGTTATACCGGGATTCGGAAGTTCCACGATAACAGCATTATCCAAATTAGCCACCTGCCCAACATTCCCAATAATATTGTTATTTTGGCAGTGTGCACAAAGGACAGCGGTATCACCTGGACAGCTAATTCTTATTGCAGCCTGGGCAGAGCTATTCTCTTTTAGCTTTATGGTAAAACCCTCAACCGTTACTGGCTGCCTGCTGTACATATAGACAATGGATCCCAAATCCGAGCCATCAGCTAAACTGGCTTCAATTGTTGCGCTCTCCCCTTCACCCGAAAGGAGAATGCCAGTTGCAATAGTTAGAGGGAAAGTTTCTCCATTTACTACCCGGTCATAGGTACCACCCGAAACAAAAACTGAGTCGCCGGTACTAACTTTTGTTAGGGCATAAGTAATAGTTTTCCATGGATAACTAGGATGCAGGCCAATATTGGTATTATTCCCGTTTTCGGCACTCACATAATAAGTTTTAGGCCCCGGGTAACTCAACTCAGCCGAAGTTTTATTTCCATTCCAACCCATATTTATTCTGCTCCCATTGGGGGATGGTTCTTGACTATAAATTGAGGTGGGGTCTCCCCCATCAATTGCATAGGAATGATTGGCATATCCTTCAGTCTTAGACTGCAGACGAAAGCCATCAAAATCAACAAAACTCGGATCAAGCGTAAATTCGCCAGTACTTTCGGGAGTAGTATTACTATCTACATTGGCATAATAATTATTATATGTATGCAGACAATCTCCAACGAAATCATTTTCAAGGAGAAGAGCTTGTTGATTATACGCCAGGATTGAATTCATAATGATCCCCGTCGAGGATAGCCTAAGGGAGATCCCGGTCCCTTCATTACTGGCTATCGTACAATTTACTACTTCAAAACTGCAATTATCAGTATAAGACATTCCGTTACCAAGACAATTTACAATACAAGCATTCCTTATTTTTAGCCAAGCGTATGCTTCTAAAAAAACACCAATTCTAGCCGTTTTTTGTCCATCGATGTACACATTGCTGACAATAGCCGGAGATGATGGGCGAGTAAGGGCAAAATATCCTATGGCGCTGGATCCAGTTAATGCTCCCACTCCGTCAATCCTCAAGTTTTCTATTCTTACCCCTCCAGAGCTTATTTTTATGGCAATTTGTGCGACTGATGGATCGGAACGAATAATAGAAGCAGAAGCCCCAAGCAAGCCAGACCCTTCCAAAGTCACAGGAAGATTCATATCCAAAGGAAAAGTTTCTCCAGAGGCCATACTATAGGTTCCACTAGCCAGATGAATCGTATCTCCCCCAGCTACAGAAGATAAGGCAAAAGTAATGGTTTTCCAAGGGTTATCAGAAGATAGACCAGTGTTGGTATTATTACCAGAATTGCTAACATAATAAGTGGTGGCATAGACAGAACTAGTAAAGAAGAACAGGCAAAATATTACGAATATCTTACGCATTTTATCCCAGAATTATAGCATGTAAATAACAACAAGAGACACATATGCTAGAATAAATATGGAATGATAAATATTCGACTATTTACGCCCAAAGATCTTCCTGCAATAAAAAAAGTGCTTGCTGAAGCTGATCTATCATATCCAAACATTGAATATCGAGATTTTTGGGTAGCAGAACAGGACAATCAAATTGTTGGTGTCCTTCAGCTGGAAAATAAAATTAATTATTCATTTTTAAGCTCTTTGGGAGTATTCACACAAAACCAGAACCAGGGGATTGCTTCAAAAATGCTACAAAACTTAATGGATAATGCTTCCAAAGATGTTTACTTATATACTATCATCCCCCGCTTCTTTGAAAAGCACGGCTTCAAAATTGCCCTTCCCCCACCATTTATCCCTCCTCGCTCAAGGTTTGACTGCATGAATTGCGAAAGAGAAAAATGCGTTTGCATGGTAAAAAAAGCAAAGGACAAGTTATGATTCCAATTTACCCTCAATTTAAAGATATTTCTATTGATGATTTTCAGGACATTGCTAAAAAACTTGCACCTTATCATCCAACCATTTGCGAACTGAACCCAGCCAACCTAATCATCTGGCAAGAATTTGATCAACCTAAAATAACGATGATCAATAACAATCTTTGCATCTTAATTTGCGCAATAAATGACGATTGTTTCTTTCTAGAGCCTATTGGGAAAAATGAAACCATGGCTACCATTGACACTTGCCTTAAGCATTGTCATAAAATGTCCCGCCTATCAGAACAATTTGTCAGCCAACTACCAGCGGATAAATACAAATTAAAGGAACTATCCGACCAAAATGATTACACTTATAAAGTAAAAGATTTAGCCGAGCTAAAAGGTAGAAACTTTGATGGCAAAAGGAATCATATTAACAGTTTTAAAAAAAGACATCCAAACTATGAATACGCAAATCTACTAAAAAGCGATCAACAGGCAGCCTATACCTTATTTGATCAATGGTTTGGTCCCAAAAAAGAAACCATACTTGTTCCACAAGTTGCATATTCTGCCCAAAAAAGCGCTCTTTTAAATGCATTTAAATACTTCTCAGAACTAAAACTATCAGGAGCAAAGATAACCATTGAGGAAAAACCAATCGGCTTTATTCTTGGCAGCCAACTCAACCAAAACACCTTTAACGCCCACTTTCAATATTCTGATCCGGAATACAAAGGCACATCTCAAGTGTTATTGTGGGAAGCCTGCAATAAAACGATCGGACATTATGAAAGGGTAAATCTAGAGCAGGATTTAGGAATAGCTGGTCTTAGAAAAGCAAAATTATCCTATTATCCTGATAAGATTGAAAAGAAGTTTGAGATAATTTTATGATGCCACCCCTGAGAGGGGTGGCTACGCGGTGAGATTTGTTATGCGTGGTCCTCGTGTTCGCTACGCGGTTGCCAGCCAGGAAGGCCTTTGCCGGTTTTTTTCTTCAAATAATCATCAATCGCACTTTTGAGAGCATCTTCGCCTAAAACCGAACAGTGCCTTTTAACCGGAGGAAGCCCTCCCAGTGCATCAATCACATCTTGATTGGTAATTTTTAAAGCCTCTTCAATCGTTTTACCTTTAACCAGTTCTGTGACGATTGAACTGCTGGCAATAGCCGCTCCACAACCAAAAGTTTTAAATTTAACATCCGTCAGGATATTATTTTCAACTTTAATTTGCATCTCCATAATATCACCACAGGTAGGATTGCCAACTCGCCCTACTCCATCCGGGTTTTCAATATCACCCACATTGCGCGGATGACGAAAATGTTCCATCACAACTTCATTATAAACCGAAGCCATACTTATTCTTTCCCTCCACTATGTTTTAAGACTTTGCCTTCAACCATAAAAGCAATATCTTCAGCAATATTGGTGGCATGGTCACTGATTCTCTCCAAATGACGCGAGATGAGCAATAAGGGCAAAGCTCGCGGGACGGTGGTAGAATCACTGGCCATAATTTGACTAAGCTCAACGTGAATTAAATCGCGCAAGCGATCAGTTTCTTTTTCTTTTTCCCAAACCAATTTTGCCTTTTGTGGGTCTCTATTAATAAATGCTTCCAGAGCTAACCCAACTGACTCTTGAGCTATACGAGCCATTTTAGGAATATCAATCAGAGGTTTAAGGAGAGGATATTGCATTAATTCAATCGCCCTTTCAGCAATATCTTCGGATAAATCGCCAATTCTTTCTAAATCGTTAGCAATCCGCATACCAGTCATGAGAAAACGCAGATCCGAAGCTTCTGGTTGACGCAATGCCACTAACTGGACAACCGTTTCATCCACTTCTAATTCTAATTGATCCACTTTCTCGTCTTCTACTATTACCTCTTCGGCCATTTTACGATCCATATTTTTTAGGGCTTCAACTGACTTAAAGATTAACCCTTGTACCATAACCCCCATCTTAAGGATTTTATCTTTTAATTCAGCCAATTCTTGATCAAACACTCGTTGGTGTTCCATTATCCAAACCTCCCTGTTATATAATCATCCGTTCTTTTATCTTTTGGAGCAGTAAACAATCGCTTGGTATCTCCAAATTCAACTAACTCACCCAGCAGCATGTAGCCGCACTCACCTGAAACCCGGGCGGCTTGCTGCATATTGTGGGTTACAACCACAATAGTATAACTCTTTTTTAGCTCCGCCATCAACTCCTCAATACGCATAGTGGAGAGAGGATCCAGGGCAGAACAAGGTTCGTCCATTAAAATAATGTCGGGGGTAACCGCCAAAAGACGGGCAATACATAGACGCTGCTGTTGTTCCAGGGTTAAGGTTAAAGCATTGGAATTTAATTTATCTTTTAAATCGTCAAAGAGTAATACTGCAGAAAGAGCCTGTTCAACTGCTTTTTCTAGTTCCCGGCGATTCCTCTCCCGGCGAATACGTAGTCCAAAAGCCACATTCTCAAAGACAGAAAGCGGAAACGGATTGGGACGTTGAAAAACCATCCCGACTTTTTTGCGCACATCAATTAAGTTAACATCATTACTTAATATTTCTAGGCCATCTATTCGCACACTACCGGATGTTCTTACCCCTTCGATCAGGTCATTCATGCGGTTAAAAACCCTTAGCAAAGTTGATTTTCCACAGCCGGATGGGCCAATTAGTGCCGTAATAGTATTCGCGGTAATTTCCATATTGATTTTTTTTAGAGCATGAAAATCTGTATAAAATAAATCTAAATCATCAACATGGATTTTAAATTTTTCATCCCTCGATTTCTCTCGGGATAGCTGAGATAGCGAGCCTGTCGAGCTATTTTTCATTAAGTCATTTTCCATTTATCCTATCCAAACCTTCCCGTAATATAATCTTCAGTTCTTTTATCTCTCGGGGTCGTGAAGACTTGCCTTGTTTCTCCTAGTTCAACCAGTTCGCCCATCAGGAAAAAGGCTGTTCTGTCAGAAATACGCGCGGCTTGTTTTACATTATTTGTCACCAGAATTTGCGTATATTTATTCTTTAGTTCTCGCATAGCGTCTTCCACCTTGTGGGTAGAAATAGGATCAAGACCGGAACAAGGCTCATCGTACAAAATAACCTCTGGTTCAACCGCCAGAGTCCGTCCGATACACAAGCGTTGTTGTTGGCCCCCGGATAATTTGAAAGCAGATTTATGGAGACGATCTTTAACTTCATCCCAAATAGCCGCAGCGGTTAAAGACTCCTCTACAATTTGATCTAATTTTTGTTTCTTTTTTATGCCGTGTAAGCGAGGACCATAGGCAACATTATCATAGATGGATAAAGGCAAAGGCAGAGGCAAAGCAAACACCACCCCCATTCTTTTACGCAACATTTGAATGTTAACCGAACGAATATTTTCTCCATCCAGCAAAATTTCGCCATCCATTCTAAAGCCAGGATAAAGCTCATTAAGGCGATTAAGCGTCCGCAAAAATGAAGTTTTGCCACTATTGGATGGTCCAATTACACCTAAAATCTCATGCTCCTCTACAGCAAACGACACTTCTTTAACCGCGTGTACCTTGTCATACCAAACATGCAAATTTGTAACTTGTATCTTGTTTCTTGTATCTTTGCTCACCATGTTTTGCGTTTCCTTAATTTAGCCCTAAACAAAGAGGCAATGATATTCATAAGAAAGATCATGCCAACTAGTACCAAAACGGTCCCGTATTGTATCCCTTCACTTACATTAGGAACTTGGGTTGAAAGAACATAAATGTGATAGGGCAAAGCCATTACCTGATCATAAACCGATTGGGGGAGCGATGGCAGGTAAAAAGCTGCCACGGTAAAAAGGATCGGCGCTGTTTCTCCAGCCGCTCGCGACAAACCCAATATAGTCCCGGTGATGATTCCGGGAATAGCATTAGGCAGTACCGCATAACGAACTGTCTGCCAGCGGGATGCTCCTAAAGAAAAACTAACTTCCCTAAAGTTTTTGGGAACAGTATTTAGAGCTTCGCGGGTAGCAGTAATAATTACCGGCAAGGTCATAATGGCAAGCGTTAACGAACCTGCCAAAATTGAAGCGCCAAGTTGGATAAACGTTACAAAGAGTCCCAGGCCAAATAAGCCATACACGATTGATGGAACCCCTGCCAGATTGATAATTGAGAGTTCAATGGCCCGCGATAACCAATTCTTATGCGCATATTCATTTAAATAAATAGCAGCCAAAACACCAAAAGGGACCGCAAAAACAGCTGTCCCCAGCATCAGACAAATTGTCCCAACAATGGCAGGAAAAATGCCACCGGCTCGCATACCATCGCGCGGCATTTCAAAGATAAAAGTGGGAGTAATCGCTGGCAAGCCTTTCACTAAAATTAAAATAAAAATTAAAGCTACTGGTAAAATCACAATTATTGTTGCCAGAAATAACAGTCCAAAGGCTAATTTTTCGGTTTGTTCGGGTTTAATCATTTTACCTTCCTATGCATAAACCAATCAGCCGTTAAATTTATAATAAAGCTGATGATAAATAAAATAATCCCAATGGCAAATAATGAATAATAATGCGGGCTGCCAGAAACCGCCTCACCCATTTCGGCCGCAATAGTCGCCGTCAAGGTTCTAACCGGCTGTAGAATACTATTTGGCATAACCGCCGCATTTCCAGTAATCATTAATACCGCCATAGTCTCGCCAATTACCCTTCCAATCCCCAGCATAATTGCCGCTAAAATACCGGAAGCAGCCGCGGGAAGAATAACTCGATAAATTGCTTGCCAATGAGTAGCTCCCATGGCCAATGCCCCTTCTTTATAACTTTTTGGCACCGAGACGATTGCATCTTCTATAATCGAAACAATGGTCGGCATAGCCATGAAAGCTAACATAATTGAACCGGCAAGAGCGGTCAGCCCACTGGACAAATGAAAGACATTTTTTAAAAATGGGGCTAAGGTTACAATCCCTATAAAACCTAAAACAATACTGGGAATAGCGGCTAACAATTCTATGGCTGTCTTTAGAATATCGCGCAGCCAAAGGGGGGCAACTTCAGCCACATAAATAGCGGCAGCAATTCCCAGAGGCACTGCAATGACAGTTGCCCCTAGCGTAACTAAAAGTGAACCTAAAATTAAGGGCAGAATGCCAAACAGCGGCGGATCCGAGATCGGAAACCACTTTTGGCCAAAGAGAAAAGAAGGGACTGAAGTAAACTGAAAAAGAGCTAAACCTTCTTTGAGTAAAAAGACAAAGATTAATATCACAAAAACAATTGAGGCTATGCCCGATAACAAGATAGCTTTTTCAATTATAAATTCAAACAGTTTTTTCATGGAACTTTACTCCGATCCTCACCTCACCGGGACAAAATCCATTTTTAACACCAACTGCTGACCTTCTTTGCTGAGCACAAAATCAACAAAAGACTTAACTTCTCCACTAGGTGCACCGTTGGTATAGAAAAGTAAAGTGCGGGAAATCGGATAAGTCTTATCTAAAACCGTTTTAACTGAAGGACTGACAAAAGGAGAACCGGCCACTTTGGAAACTGCTATAGCTTTCTGTCTATCATTTAAATATCCAAGACCAATATAACCAATAGCCGACGGATTAGCAATAATTTCTTCAACAATAGCTTGCGAAGAGGGCATCATCAGGACTGAACAAGCAAATTCGTTAGGGTTCTTTTTATTTCCCATTTTAACAACATGCTCGACAAAGAAAACATGTGTTCCAGAATTCCTCTCCCTAGACAGAGCTACAATCATGCAATCTTTCCCGCCCACCTCTTTCCAGTTATTTATTTTTCCGGTATAGATATCCGATATTTGCTGCATAGTTAGTTTGCTAACTGGATTGGAAGGATTAACTACTACCGAAATCCCATCATTAGCAACATGGATTTCTTGAGGATTAATACCACGCTTATTAGCCATTTCGATTTCTTTTGGCTCCATGTTGCGGGAACTTTGGGCAATATTGGTTGAGCCAGCAATCAAAGCAGCAATACCTGTCCCTGATCCACCGCCCGTCACCGCAATCGCAGTTTTTGGATTGATCTTCATAAAATCAGCCGCCCATGACTGCCCCAGATTGACCATGGTATCCGAACCTTTGATTTGCAAAGCTTTTCGACCTCCACCACAACCAAGGGAAAGAAACAAGATACAAGAAACAAGTAACAAACCGATTAGACCAAGTACATTCAATTTTCGCACTTTATTCTCCTTTTGTTTAATTTAAAAATTCACCAAACTATGCAAATAGAAAGCACTGGTTACCGCTCCATTCCCCACCTTGGCATTTTGCACATCGGCGGATAAACGGATATCTTTGCTCCAATCGTAAATCACCCCATAAAAGGTTTTTTCGCGAGTATCATTATCGATAGATGTATCTGGGTCGTAACTATCAGCCCGAGCAAAGATTTGCAAATCTGGCCATAAGACTTTAAATACGCCACCAATGCTATAACCAGAGATGCTAGCATTGCTTTTTGTGCCGGTTACGTATTCAAAAAAGATATCGCGCAATTCATGTTTAAATCCAATTCCAATCCCGGCCTGATGGTTGCCCGCTCCCAAATTAAAAGTAGAATTGACCGATTCGCTATTAGAATAAGCCCCTAAAATAAATTTACCAACTTGGGGATTTTCGAGCAGAGTGGAATTAAGGCGTAGAGATAAACTTTTAGAAGAATCAGTCTCAGCGGTAGCATAACCTGTACCATTCATCGCTGAAGCTTGATATTCGATGGCCGGCCAATTATACAAATTAATTTTTCCATAGGCACTTACACCCAAATCAGAAGAAGACATAATATTTTCGTTGTCAGTTAAACTTTTGGCAATCCAGCGCAGGCTCAACATTTTGTCTGTCCAGTCAATCCAGATTGTTTGCTGCATACCAAGCTTGGCATTAACGTTTACCATATCAGTAGAACGATTAAGCGGCATTTCAAAATAGGCATATTTTAGATAATCAAACAAATTTTGCCGGGCAGCTCCCGGAATTCGGGCTGCATCTAGAGTTACACGAGCCACAGCTCCACGCTCCAATTTTTTAAACACCTCAAAATAGGCTCGGTCGATATCAAAGTTATTAGGAACAGTGCCATTTAATAAATATTTTTGCCAACGAAAGAAGATTTGGCCCCCAACCTTAAAACTGCTATCTGCTGCCGGTCTTTTGGTGGTTAAAGCGCTTGGTTGGTTACCGGCTTGGGGAATAACTGGAGATGACATTGGTGCTCTTGGAACATTTAAGGCACTAGGAATTGCTGACTTAGGGATTTTCTTTTTTACTGTATCATCAGCAGCAAAGGAAACTACAGAAGAAGATACAAGTAACAAGAAAACAATAACCAATTTGGATTTTAGATTTTCTTTCATTACAACGTAAGCATAGAGTTAAATAGTTAACAGATAATTACGTTAATGTTACGGGAAGGTTAACTTTTTCTTTGAGTCTTCGAGCCTTTGAGGCAATTTTAAATATTAGCCTCCAAGACTCTAAGACTCTAAGGGGAAAAATAAAGTAAACCTCGCCCCTTTACCAGATTCACTCTCTAAAGTAACGGATCCATTATGCAGATGCATGACATGTTTAACAATCGCAAGGCCCAATCCGGTTCCGCCTAGATCCCTCGATCGAGCTTTATCAACGCGATAGAAGCGCTCAAATATCCGATGGTGATGTTCCGCTGGAATCCCAATTCCAGTATCGGCAATGTGAATAGCATACTGACCTTCTTTCTTCTCACAGGATATTTCTATCGTTCCACCATCACCAGTATAATTGACAGCATTATCGAGCAAATTTAAAATTGCCCGAAAGATATGTTCCTCAATGCCATTGATTTTGTGTTCGGATTGGTCGCATTTGGTAATCAGTTTGATTTTTTTCTTCTCAATTTTGGGCATGACCGTCTCAATCGCCTTTTTCATAATTTTACCCAAATCAACTTCAGAAAAGGCTCCCAATTCTTTTTTGGATTCCAGATGGGACAATTCCAAAATATCGCTAATTAAATCGGTAAGACTAATGGCATATTTATCAATTTTTTGCAGGAATTCGATATTATGCTCTTTATCTTCGATAGCACCGTTTAGCAACGTTTCCACATAATTGCGAATCACAGTTAATGGGGTTTTAAGTTCGTGAGAAATATTGGCAATGAATTCTGAGCGATAAGTTTCAAGCTTCTTTAATTCGGATATATCGTGTAATACACAAACCAAACCGGCAATCTGCCCATCACTATCCGTCATGGGGCTTGCATGAGCCACAAAAGAAGCCTCAAAAGGCACAACAATATTGATCTCACTGGAAACTTTTTTACCTTCCCGCAGAGCTCCCTCCACCAAAGCAGCAATTTCGTTATTGCGGGTAGCTTCACGCACTGATTTTCCGATAACTTCGGGTTGGGTAATAGTAAACATTTTTTCAATCATCGGATTGGCGAGAATGATTTTACCGGAAGCATCAACGGCTAAAACCCCTTCCGCCATACTCCGCAGAGTAGCATCGGCAATTCCTCTTTGAGCTTCGAGTAATTCAGCCGTTTCAGAAAATTTCCTTTCAGCCGAATGGGTAGCATCTTGCAATTCTTTTAATTTGGATCCAGATAATATGTGAAAAGGAAAATCAGGCATGGAATTTGTACCCCACCCCTCTTAAAGTTTGGATATACTTGCCAGCCTTGCCCAGTTTTTCTCTAAGCCTTCTTACATGAACGTCGACTGTGCGGGTTTCGATCGCTACCTCTACCCCCCAAACCGTATCGAGCAACTTTTCGCGACTATAGACTTTATCTTTATTTTCGGCCAAATAAAGCAGGAGCGCAAATTCTTTGGCAGTTAATTCAACAATTCGGTTTCCAACTTTCACTTCATGTCTTTCTGTATCGATCTCAAGCTCTTGTATTTTTATATTAACTGGCTGAATCTTGTCCGTTTTTACTCCGTATCGTTTCAGTATTGTTTTAATCCGTGCGATCAGTTCTCGCATACTAAAAGGCTTAGTGATGTAGTCATCAGCCCCCAATTCAAGGCCAACGATTTTATCCACTTCTGAACTTTTAGCGGTGAGCATAATGATAGGGAGACTGGCCGTTTTCGGATCATTTTTTAAGATGCGGCAAACATCTAAGCCACTAATGCCAGGCAGCATTAAATCAAGCAAAAGGATGGAAGGTTTTTTGTCTTTGGCCATCTTAAGGCCGGTATTGCCGTCAAAGGCTTTGGAAACGGAAAAGCCTTCTTTTTCGAGGTTATATTCGATACTTTCGGCGATGTCACGCTCGTCATCGATGATCAGTACATCTGGCATTGTCTAAATTATAGCCCCTTTTTTAAAGAACTTAAAGTAGCGGGCAGAGGGATTAGCTGGATTGTTGGTAATACCAGCTATAGCCCAAACATCAGGACTTTCCATGCACAAATAAACATAAACGTCTTTCGAGTGTTGTCTAATTGCTTGGAACATAGTTTGAAAGATTTCTACCCGAATGGGCTTAAAGTAACGCATTTTATTATCCTCACCAATATCTAATTCGCCTAAGCAAATGCGAGAATGCGGAAAACGTTCTTCGATAATTTCTTTTAATTGCGGTTGATAACGTAAAGCTCCCAAGCTGATCCAAGCAATATCTTCCCCCTTAACCGCTTTAAATATTTCGGCCACTACTTTCGCATAATCCTTATCCCAGCCTTTATAGAAAATAATCGGATCAAAATGGAACCCAACTTTATAGCCGGAAGCCACAGCTCGCTTCGCTGCTTTTAATCTCTCTTTCAAACTCCTAGCTCCGTACTCCTGACTCCGAACTATCCCCTCAGGATTGACGGACCAGGCAAAGACGGTTTTACCGCGATGATCACAACCTAGCAAATGATCGATCTCTGTGCTCTTGGTCTTTAACTCCAGTAAATGATTCTCTTGCCCGGCAAACAGTTCAATCAATTTGGTAGCTAGTCCGGTTGGTTCATCCAGAGCCAAGCTATCCGTAAATTCTCCCGTTCCAATTCTAAAATGTTCATTTATATGTTCATCCATAAACTGTTTTAATTCCGCAATCAACTCATCGATATTGGCATAGATGGTGATTACTTTATTATTGAGGTAGGTTTGCAGGTAACAATAAGTGCAATCAAACGGACAATTGATGGCATTGTTCACTACTAGATAATTACAGCAGAGATGTTCTCTTGTTCCCGGACAACGTTCCAGCCAGCGACCTTTTTGTTTTGCCAGGGTGACGATTTGCTTTCCTTCGCCGAAGTGCTGATACTTTTTAATAACTTCTTTAATTGAATCAATATACTTTACTGGGGTTTTCTTGAAGTGCTCTAAGACCTTATTCGTCACTTCAAAATCTTGAACTTCTTTTTCAACATAGATCGTTTTAATCTTTAAGCCTTCTGCCTTCCTCGCCCTCTTCTCCCTCATAAGCCCCATCCCTCCTCCTGCCTTCACGGGCCCCCACGGGCCTTCTTCCCCCCCATAGAAATATGGGTAACGTTTTTGTCTCAAAGCTTCTCGCAACAGATCCATTCTTCTAGAATAGGCTAATTTATTCTCTTTAAAAATTTGAATTACAGTTGGATCTTTGAGTTGTTTGCTAATCGTCACCCCATCACGGCGGGAAATATCAATTAGGTAGTCAACAAACTCTCTGGCATAGTTGATGCCTAAACGGAAATCTCGGATAAATTTTAGCAGAGCATTTTGATCAGCCTTGGGAAGCCTTTCAATCTTCGCAGCCGTCTTTGTATAAAGCTTTTGGGTTGAAACTAATTGCTCAAGTTGCCAGCACATTATGCTATTTTACAACAAACCATATTAAATAGGGCAAAAAGCTTGGTTCCCACTGAAATTTATTGTTCTATTTTTTGATAAATAGTCATGCGGACACAGCCTCATAAATTCTATTATGGTTTTTTTGGCGGGCAACACACTTCAGGTGATCCCTTCGATTATATTAAAGTTAGACCAGACCAAGATCCTCAACAAGCCCATAAACAAACAAAGGAATCCCTGCAAAGATCTTTTGAGGTCAATATCAAAGATTCAATCTTGCATCAGGCTGCACAAAGGTTTCAGCTCAGCATAGACAACGTGTATTGCGTAGAAGTAGATTTTATCAATTACGGAAATTTTCAAATGGTGTATTTAGCTACCATAAGTTTAAATTTTGGTGCCCCTTTACAATTCACATTACTTATTAACCACCCCCATACTTCAACTGATAAAGTTAAAGCAGAATATGACAATTTAAGAAGATTGGCAACTATTGAACCCCGTTTTGTGGTTGAACCCTTTGCCTTCTATTCATCTGGCCAATACGGCATATACGCAGCCCCCTATTTTGATCAGGCGCTTTGTATTTATTCTGATCGTCATGATCCTTGTGGAAAACCCTGGGGGATTTTTGATCCCCACCCCTTCTATCATTTTGAATCTTTTTATCCAGAAATGCGTTTTACCGTAACATCAACCATGATTGCAATGTTAGTTAGATATTATGATGAAGAAAAGCAGCTGGGCTTGGCCGAAACCCATTTAAGCGGGGATGATTTCATGCTCACTCAAGCTTTTAGGCATTATGCTCCTGAAACAGTTTTGCCCAATATCCGATTAATTTCAGCCCGGGATTTTATTCATACATCACTAGCTGGATACCTAGATCTATTAAGAACTGAATTCCAAATTGGCACGCATTACAAAGATCCGGCAGTTATTGAAGGGAAAATTAAAGTAAACCACAAATCTTGCCTTCCATTATCAATTGAAGAAATTGAAGCGGGGATTGAACTAGGCTTGAGCTTGAGGAAAAAAGCTTAGATTTTCCGCCTTTATCTTCCTTCGCCTTCCTCCCCTTCACGGGCCCTCATGGGACTTTTCCTATTTTATATTACAAGCCTGACCATCCAAACACTTTTCACATTCAAATTCTAAAGTAGCATGGGTAATTCTAAATTGGCTTTTTAAGATATCTTTTAAAGTTTTAGATACTTCACCGCATTTACTCACTAGCGTATCTCTAATCAAAACATGAGCCGACAAGGCAATCATCCCAGAAGTAATACTCCAAATATGCAGGTCATGCACCTCGCTCACCCCCACTACACTTTGCATGGCCTTGGCTACCTCTTCTTGTTTGATACCGGCCGGAGTTGCCTCTAGAAGAATATCGATTGCTTCCTTAAAAATCCTAATCGCCCCTCGTAAGATGATTACGCCAATCAGAAACCCAATAATTGGATCAACTAGAGTGTATCCGGTAAAAGTGATAATCAAACCACCCAAAATAACGCCAATGGATGAAATGGTGTCAGAGAGAACATGCCAGAGAGCAGCACGGACATTGAGATTATCTTTGCTCCCATGGGAGAGGATAAAAGCACCCAGCAAATTAGCGACTAAACCAACCACTGCAACAATAAGCATTAATGGCCCAATTACAGCTGATGGAGCAATTAGCCGTTGGATGGCAGAATAAAAGATATAGCCGGCTATAACAATTAATAAAGAACCGTTTAGCAGGGCCGCTAAAATTTCAGTGCGGTAGAAGCCGTAGGTGTTTTTGGTGGTAGCTGGCCGTCGGGAAAACCAGAGAGCCAGAAGAGCAAGAGCTAAAGACCCCGTATCGGTCAGCATATGCCCGGCATCTGAAATGAGAGCCAAACTATTGCTCAACCACCCACCTACAAATTCCACTAGCATCATAATAGTAGTAATAGAAAGGGCCAGAGTTAGAGCCATTTTATTCTGCCCAAACGACTGATGCGCGTGGTCATGTTCGTGAGTGGTCATTTATTTGCTCCTTAAAGATGATTTTACCTTGCCGGGAGGAAAATGCAAGATGGACTTCAGTAACACGTACTATGGATGGCGTGTAAAAGACGCTCAATAAAACTATCTCAATCCAATAACAAACCCAACAAACCATCGAGCTGTTGAAGCGGCACTAAAAACCTGGTCACGGGTAAATCATTTATTCTTCTTGGATCATAAGTAGTTTGTGGAATTACGCCTGCTTTTTCAAGAATATGCAGATAAAATGCCTCTGCCGCATCATGATAATACGTGCTATAAGCTAATGTTTCCGCCAAATATACCCTACCGGCCAAAAATGCAGCTAAACCATATAAAGATTCGCCAAATCCATGTTTTCGCCTTTCCTCCTTCACAAAAAGCGCTTCACCATTTACAAAATAGTCATACCCAATTTTCCCATCTTCAATGGTAAAATGTTGATGAAAAAAATTATAAACTGATTGTCCATGCAAGGTGTTTAATGTTGAAACAAATACCCTCTGGCCTTCCGCTTTCGCCATAATCCGCTCGGCAGTAACACTTATTCTAAATGCAAAACACCCAAGATGTGCCATTTCAGTTAAACTAAGAAGATTGACCGCAACATCAAAAGATTCTTCCCTATATGGGGGGTAACCATATGAATAATCATTATGGAAACATTCAAACATATTAAACAATAATTCCTGTTTACCAAATCTCACAGGGCAACATCCATCAGTTACCAAACGGATCACATCAAAACCACGCTCCTTAATTAATCGCTGATTAATGCTTCTTTCGCACGGCGTCATCCGCTCAAAAACGGCTTGCCGAGAAAGCCCCTTAGCAGAAATCGATGGCCTTCTTATCAAGTTATTTATTACTGCCATTTGTCTGTTTATCGTAAGGAATTAATATAAATTTCATTTGTTGCTTTCACAAAATATCTCCAAAAATAGAGTGAAATTTAATTCTAAACACCCCGAAAGACTTAAGGAATCAAATACTATTAAAGGGGGCAATTTCAATGAGTTTAATTGGAAATATTTCGGGCAGAGCCATTTTATGGGAAAGGATGAAAAGGGTAGCCAGGCATCCAGGGGAATATATGGCTGGCTTGCATCCTTTTACCCGTACAACTGTGGAAGATATGATAAGTAAGGGAGGAACACGCCAATTTAGGTTATGGGATGCTAATTCTGGTATACCTCCGCAAGTAAGGAAGGCTTTGGCAAAAAGTGGGAAGATAGAAGCCATAAGCGTAGCAATGACAGAAGACTCAAGTCAGCAAGAAAATATTTTAGCAGGACACTTGCGAAGCTCGTTACGTGTTATAACTTTGTTTCCTGATATTGTAATCTCCACCACAGTCCACCACTCCGTTAAATTAGTGGTTATTTCAGCTGCCTCCATCGATGCGCAACTCAAAACAACGGCTGAAGGGATTCTAGCTAACTTATCTAGGCCAAATCCGTTTACGCTAAACTATTGGCGCGGAAAATTAGCCGGGATGGTAATGGAAGATGCGGCACGAGTCCCCAAATTCCAAGCCTTAACTAGTAAATTATTAACTTTACAAGCAACAAATGCTTCTAAAATTAAACAAGCAGCTGAGTTATCACAAGAAGTTAAAAATCAATTTCCCAAGCATGAACGGAAGAATTTAAACTTGCTTTTGCGCATCGGCTTTCTAGTCTCTGACCTTGTTCCTATCATTTTCTATTTTTCCTTTCAAATATTAATGAAGCAATCAGCCAAACTATTTATCGCCGGCGAAAATATGGAACAAGCGGTAAAAAGCATGGCACGATTAAATAAAGCTGGTGCAGGTTATGTGCTGGACTTTGTGGCGGAAGAAGCCAAAACAGCGGCCGATGCAGAAACCAATATTCAAAGATACTTAGATGCAATGGACCATTTACCAAGACAACGTGAAAAAGTAGTCTCCATTAAATTAACTGGTCTTGTCCCTAACTTTACTCCGGAAGAAGGCCAATCTTTCGATGAAAGCAAAAAAGGTGAGGCGATTGCCGCCCTAAGTAGACTAGCTGTAAAAGCTTCCAGCACAGGCACAACAATTGTGATTGACATGGAACGTTATTCTGTAAAAGACGCAACTCTTTCTATTCTTGAAGAGTTTCACTCTCAATCTAACTATAAGTATGTACCTAACGTGGGGATAGTCATTCAAACCTATTTACAAGACTCAATTCTTGATATTACTCGATTAGCTCAATTAGCTAATAAGTGCTATCAAGAAAGCGGAAGAAATGAAAAATTATTTGTTCGCTTAGTTAAAGGGGCTTATCAAGTAAAGGATAAAGCCCATGTTCTTGGTTCACATGAGGAAGTAAACAGACGAATTATTGCTTGTCTTGATATCGCTCTTCAAGCAGCCGGACTTAGAATCACCGTTGCTTCCCATAATTTAAACACTATTAGTGAAGCCCAGGCACTAGCAACCGAAAAAAACGTAGAATTAGATTTTGAAATGTTAATGGGCATGCCGGCAGCCCCAATGCTGTTCGCTTTGGGACAACAAGGAAGAAATGTAAGATTCTACTTGCCGGTTGGTTCTTTTGAAGAAAGTATTGGTTATTTTATGCGCCGCATGGTGGAAAATGCCAGTTCCAGTTCCTGCCAAAACCTGTTTACTCAGTACTATACCGGCGAAATTGGTCCTGAAGAATTTTTGGCTCGGGCTTTTAGTCCAGCAGAAGCAGCCGCATAAGCAGAATAATTAGTTACGGCTGTTTGGCTTTTATGCCGTATGTTATACTTCCCCTAAGAGGGGGTAAAACACATGGCCAAAGTAACCGTTTCAGGTATAAAGTGTATCCTCGCGCTCTTACTGCTTGCCAACACTGCCTTGGCCATCGATCGCCTACCATCTTGGAACGATACCCCCACCAAAAAAGCCATCATAGACTTTGTTGAGAAAGTAACAACCCCCGGCTCAACCGATTTTGTGCCAGCTGAAGAACGTATTGCCACCTTTGATAATGATGGTACGCTTTGGTCAGAGCAGCCAATCTATTTTCAGTATTACTTTGCTTTTGACCGCATCAAAATCCTCGCTCCCCAGCATCCAGAATGGAAAAACAAGGAACCGTTTGCTTCCATTATTAAAGATGATCTAAGGGCTGCGCTCGCTAGCAAAGACCAAGCTCTCATGGAAATGTTTATTGCTACTCAAGCAGGGATGACCACCGATGAATATGAAAAAGCGGTAACCGATTGGATCGCTACCGCCCGGCATCCACAGACCAACCAGCTCTATACTGAAATGGTATTTCAGCCCATGCTTGAACTGCTGGCCTATTTGCGCACAAACGGTTTTAAAACTTATATTGTTTCTGGCAGCATCGTTGATTTTATTCGCCCTTGGTCAAAAAAGATTTATGGTATTCCCCCCGAACAAGTTATTGGGACAACTATCGATTATCAGTCGCGCATTGGCCGCCGCCCGATTGCTTCGTTCGGCAATTCTGATGGCGATCTGCAGATGCTGCAATGGACTCAAGCCGGCAGTCGTCCCCATTTTTGTCTTTTGGTACATCATACCGATGTAAAACGGGAGTGGAATTATGACCGCAAGTCCATCATCGGCCGATTAGACAAAGCTCTCGATCAAGCCAAGACTAATGGCTGGACGGTTTTGGATATGAAAAAAGACTGGAAAAGAATTTACCCCTTCTAGAAGAAGTAGACTTACTCCACCTAAAATTCGTAATGAATACCAGCCGTTAAGCTATTTCTAATAGTGTAGTCATTTAATCCAAAACTATAGCCAGCATCAACTTTAAAAGAGCTTGAGAAGCAGTAACGTGCCCCCAATTGAATAAAAGCTGGGTTCGGAGAATAAACAGTATTATTAGCTACATACTCAGCCACAATATCTCCCTTTTCTCCCCACATAGGATATTCTACCGCCGCTGTATAGGCAAAATAATCATCGTATTGAACGCCAGCGTTTAAACCAACATTAACATATGCTAAATTAATATGGGTCTTGGCTTCACCAAACTTTTTGGTATAAATCCACATTAGCCAGCTATCATAATCACCGCTTCCTAAGCCTTGGGCTAAAGAGCCATTGTTTAATTTAAAATCCACTCTAGCCGTCATTCCTTCATCGGGACCGATATCCCAAAAGCGATACTTGGCATGTAAAAGCATATCGTTTAACCCAGACGGAGTTGAGCTAGTGTAGGGAACCTCAATTCCAAAATCAAAGTTAGGGGAAAATCCCCGCTTTAAAGAAAGAATGGTTACATTAGCTAAAGACGCTAGGTTTTGGGTGGAAGAATACCCCAATTCTAATTCATATCCATTCGGAGCCACCGTATAAAAGTCGTCAGTTACCAGCGGACGGGCCGCATGAGATACTCCAACATAGAGACATAGAAACATAGCTATAAATATTCCAGTTAAATTTTTCGTGGATTTGTTCCTTCCGTTTTTTAAAACATAGGCAGCTACAAAAAATATCCCGAGGATGATTGCTATCCCTGCAATTCCCGCCAAAGATGTAGAAACGCTTCCTTCCGGTAAAAATTTTAGGCTATAATCGGGCATAGGAGCTTGATGCCCCTGCCCCTTTTCGGCAAAGCCAAATTTTTCAGCTACAAAATCTAGTCCGTCCGGATGGGTAGAAGCAAAAAAGGCCGCTAAAATGGCGATGAGAACCGCCACAAAGAATAACTTTTTCATATTATTCTCCCTTTAGCATAGTTCTAAAAATGTTAACTAAGGCTAAAGTAATTAATGCTTCTGCAACTCCAATTAGCATATGTATTTTTAGCATGGCTGGAATCACTAATCCTAACGATGTTGTTCCGGAAAAACCAATCTCTAAGGAACAAGCAAAAGACGCCAGAGTAACCGACAACCAAGCGGCAATTGCTATAGCTAGCCATTCAGGGGCAACTTTTCTGATTAGTATATAGAGATAGTAAACCAAAAATGTTCCCACAACTGCCATGTTAACAATATTGGCTCCTATGGCCAACAATCCCCCATCAGCAAAAAAGAGCGATTGCACTAGCAAAACCACTGCCATCACAATCGAACCAGCAAAAGGACCGAGAATAACAAAGGAGAATACCCCACCAAGCATGTGACCTGAAGTTCCCTGGTTAATTGGAAAGTTAAACATCTGGGCTGAAAAGACCAACGCAGCCACCATGCCCATCTTATAAATCGTCTGCTCGCCATTTCCGGTTAACACCCGGCGCATTCTACCGGCCATACTACCAACATTCCTACCAGCAGTTGCCAGCGCCTCCGCCGGTTGCAAAGCGGTGACTGCTTCTTTTACCTTCGCAAAACTAATCCCTAGAACCGCAACTGCCACACCAATTAAACCGGTTGAAATTTTGGGATCAAGAAACTCATTGGGGATATGCATAGCACTATTTCTCCTTTCGTGTTACTCTTGAAAGATAATATCATATCATATACAATTATGTCAATGACAAAAAGATTTGGAGTCTCCATCCCTGACGAACTACTTACTAAGCTCGACAAGCTGGCGAAGAAAAAAGGATATAATAACCGCTCAGAAGTTTTACGCGATCTCGTTCGCGATAGATTTGTGGAAGAAGAATGGGCTAGCGACAATGCCGAGGTAGTTGGGACTGTTACACTGGTCTATAACCATCATTCCCACGATCTTTCGGATAAACTTGCCAACCTGCAACACTCAAATTTCAAAAACATAATCTCTACCACTCATATTCATCTTGACGCACATAATTGTCTGGAGGTTTTGGTCGTCAGAGGAAAAAGTCAAAAAGTGAAAGAAATTGCCGATCAACTAATTGCCACCAAGGGCGTTAAGCATGGAAAATTGGTTATGACCTCTACCGGTAAGAATCTTGCGTAAAAATATAATTGCCTGTCTACCGGTCAGTCAGATCCTCGACAAGACGAACCGCATCATTGAGAAAGCGATTCTCAGGGTTGCTGAGGTCACGGTCGTCGTGGCTAAGGAAACGAAGCACAAATCTGCCACTATTTTTCTCGGTCTCATCGGTTGTCCATGTCCAATTTACGCCAGACAATAGAGCTCTTCCCTCTTTCCATTCAGCTTCGGTTTGAATCCGGAATTTTCTACCTGTTTGATCGCTAAGTCGTTTAGCAAATTCTCTGGCATCATGTAAGTTTACATAAACTAAAGCCTCTCCGGCCTTCGCTGGGTCATCCAGAAGAGCTTTAAGTGCGTCAGCATTATGTCCTGTGATTTTGTAGCCTTCCATAACCTGATTGAATAATCCAACCGAAACCTCCCCCTTCATGATTTTTCTTCCACCTGAAAGAGCAACCATCTCAGGGATTTCTATTTGGGGATGGCGAGGTGTAGCAACCTCAAACAAAGCGTCCATTTCAGCTGCTTTGGCATCAATTTCATCAGGAGTAAGCAAAATTACAGAGGGATTCATTATCAATCCTAGCGGCGTGCGAACTTCAATGTTCGCAGGCGGAATCAATGAACGCAATTCTACTGAGGACTTAAAAAGCTTTGCGGCTTTTACTATATAACCTGTGATTGGGTCAAACACTCGCACAGCCAACCCTCTTTTGCGATTATTCTCAACTCTTCCAACTTGCTCTTTCACCGTCATTCTATTCGTAATTGCCATTTATATTTTCCTCCATTGTTAGCAGGAATATTTAACCCTTACCCCACTACAACATATCATCGAAAGGTTTTAAGGAAATTTCAGTATATTTTAAAATCACTAGGAAAGATAAGGCACATGGTCTACACCCTGTAACTCAGTTAGAATGTATTTCGACCAAAAAATATAGACTTCTGAGGAGGTGGAGAACACATGTGCCCGTTTAGATATTATGATATTTT
>Ga0265292_1000435_pt1 | contig 60898 bp, 62 predicted proteins | sample Munlanlewell296A_FD_189080 | JGI IMG/M metagenome (GOLD analysis project Ga0265292, IMG submission 189080) | Leachate microbial communities from a municipal landfill in Southern Ontario, Canada - Leachate well 296A | ecosystem: Engineered > Solid waste > Landfill > Unclassified | place: Canada...
TAAGATTAATTTAAGAGATAATTTTAGTGGTTTTGAATGGAGTGTTCATGTTTCACTTGAGCCAAAACAACAAAAAATATTAAAGGCATTGGGTGTGGTGACCAAAAATTAGGGAAAACTTAAGTAAATAATTCACTTCCAAGTACTTTAAGAGAAGTTTCAGATATTTCCAGCATAATTTTTAGCATTTTTTCTTTATCCCATTTACTTCCATTTCCCTGCACATATATTGATGTTGATTGAAGCATTATTGTTTTACCCTTATGTTTAATATATTTATTTTCACATAAATTTGTATTTATGGGCATTCCATAATTGGCAGAGGTCAATCTATCAAGCCGATTCAACATACCCGATTTATAATTAAGTATTACTTCTCTTCCATCTGGTCTCTTTATAGTAATTGTTTCCGTTAGGAAATTTGTTCCTTTCAAAAATAAAACATATGGGAAATGAGATTCAGATAACATAAAATTAGCAATTTCAGAAATGTTTTTATGTGACCTTTCTATTGCGTTCCCAGCAGCCATCAAATCTTGATTATTCTTTATACCAACTAATTTCCCGTTTTGAATGTTTTCAATATCTTTTCCTTGATGTTTAGCTTCAGATACCAATAATACCCTCCAATTACCCTTATCATCTTTTACTTCAATTATTCCACCATCGGGTTTTATACTTGAATTTGAGACAAAAAGAGTTTGCCCTAATTCGCTATCAATCTTCTGCAATGCTTCGTTTATTTCTTCTTTCTTTATACTTTCTCTGTATCTAAATGATAGTTGTGGGAATTTCTCTTGAAGTTTTTTAATTACAACACGTGATATTTGATTCACCTCTACATCATGTAATTTTGCTTCATCACAAAATATACCTATAACCCCTTGGGACTTTTTATGTTGATTTGTTAATCTTTTTGATTGATTCTTTTTAGCCATAAAAGGTCTAAGAAACACTAATTTTTAATCCTTTACTTTTCGGACACTATTCGGACAGGAAGAAAACTATTCGGTTAGTTTGATTTTATTCGGACTGTGTTTTATTGTAATATTTTTAATTCTTATTTTTAAAGCAAAAAACAATTTTATAACCCCTTCCTAAATTATAACAATTATTAAAAACGCTGGTTGTTTTTTGTTTGAATGATTACATATAATGATATTTATGAATCTGCTCGAAAAGAGAGATATTCAGAGCAACTTCAATCAATTCCAAAGAATTTCATATCGGAAGTTGCTAAATACATAAAAGATAAGAAAGAAATTGCGTCCAAAGACAGTGAAGATTTTTCAGATGTTATAATGAAGACAAAAAAGCAGTTGGAAAATGCAACAACTCTTTTTAAGGAATTAATAATAAGAAGAAGAAAGAAAATATTAAATCTTGTTCTTATTGCAACAGAAACAGGAATTTCAAAACAGGATTTTGAGAATATGCTTGCTATAGAAAAAGAACTATTTGAGGCATTAATGAACTGCATGGATATATCTGAAAAAAAATTGAACGAATCTCTCAATGGAAATAAAAGCGAATCAACAAAGAATAATGATATGGTTGTTTTTATAGAAAATGTTGAAGAATTTTTGGGAATGGAAGGAGATAAGATGGGTCCTTATTCAAAGGGAGATATCGCTAATATACCAAAAGAAATTGCAAAGGTATTGGTGGATGGCGGGAAAGTGCAGATAATTGATAAATAATTTTATAGGTTAATTTTTAGGAATATAGTTATCTGTAACAGTCGTTTTAATATTATTATGTTGACCAATAGTTGAACAATGTTGATGGCTTAGGCAATAATTATATAATTTTAGTATATGAATTATTTTTAAATTTATTTTCTTTTATATCTTTTATTATCTCTTTTGTATAATCTTTCTTCTATCATTTTATCCCATGCTTCTTGAAGATTTATTCCTTCTCTATTTGCAATACAGATTATTGGAAAAAGAGCATCTACCAATTCTTCTCCTAAAGAACTTTCTTTTTCATTTTCTTTTAGTTTTTTATGACCATATTTATGAAGCAAAATTCTGCCTAATTCTCCAACTTCTTCATTAAGTTGAGCATATTGTTCTAATGCTGGCCAGTAAGAAGGATCAAATTGTGAAGCCCATTTATCTACATCTTTTTGTATATCTTCTAATCCCATAGAATATTTTAGAAATTTTTATTTATAATGATTGTTGTGATAGAAAAACTAAAAGCTTGTAGAGGGGGTTATTTTTTAATGATTTGTTGTTCACTAACCCCTTCAAAAATTAATCTCATAAACCATTTAATTGCTCTCCACAAAATCTTTCTAAAGGCAATTATAAATAAAAGAGAAAGAGAGATATCTATTAATATTCCCACAAACGAATCAAAAATCTCGTTAAAAAATATGTCTTTCAGAACAAAAAAAATTATCATAAAAACCAAGATTAAAATGAATATTCCTATTTGCTTTGCATCTTTCTTGTAATCTTCTATAGAGTTTTCTATTATCTCGGAATTATCAGATACTACCTTCTTTTTCATTAATAGACTAATCTTAAATTAATTTTAAATCCTTTCTTTTTAACAAAATGCCAAAGCCTGCAACCAGATTCAAACTGGCGACCTACTCATTACAAGTGAGTTGCTCTATCACTGAGCTATGCAGGCACAATTAAATCAATAAATAAATGCTTTAAAAGATTTCGTATTTTTACTTTTGAGTAAGTTCTTCGAATCTTTCAAGAAATTCCTTTTCAGCTTCTTCTGGGCTTAAAGGCACAATCTTATCTGGATGGGGATTATAAGAATCTACATCCTCCCATTTTGAATGAGGTTTTTTCATTAGATCTCTCATTTCAGTAAATAATGCAATTTTATCTGCTTTTTTTATTTCAGAATGGTTTATATCTTTTATTCCAAAATGTTCAAGAACAGCTTTTTCAATTTCTTTTTCAATTTCCTTAAATTCTGGAGGGAGGAATTTTTTTAATGGAGAGACTATATCTCCTGTGTATGCTTCTGCAGCATCATGAAATAATCCTGCAAGAGCTTGTTCTGAGGGCACAATTTTTGATACAAAAACTGAATGTTGGGCAATTGAATAAAAAGAATTAGAATGCCCGTTAAATCTGCATTGAAATGCTAAAGAATGTGCAATGTCGTTTATGTCCACTTCCTCTGGTTTAGGATCAAGAGGCCAGAATTTTTCTCCACTATATATTTGTGCCCAATCTCCTTTTCTGTCCATTACTCTTTAAAGAAATAGTGCTATATAATCATTATCCTCTTTAGAAATATATTTTATTTTTATTCTTCTTATTAAGAATTAGGTTCTTTTTCTTCAACTTCTTTCTTCTTTGGCTTTTTTTCTTTCTTTTCTGGTTTTTCTAATTGAGCTTCTTCATATTCTAAATCTTTTTTCTCTTCTTTTATTTCTTTTTCTTCTTTCTTTGTTTTTTCTTCGGACTTCTTTGGAGTTTCTTTAATTTCCTTTGCCTCTTTCATATCCAAATCTTTTTCAATTTCCATTGATTTTATTTCACAAAGAGAAAGAGGATATATTTTTTTAAGAACCGAACTCAATTCTTTTTGCATTTTGTTTTTTAGTATTTCTTCAAATATTCTCTCATATGTTTTTTCTTTAATATATTTCTTTAACTCTTCTTTTGTTTTATCTCGCAATCCTCTTCTCACTCTTTTTGAAACTTTTCTTCTTGTTATGAGAAAAGGTTTTATTTTGAGAAGAGCATCTTTGCATTCTATTGAAAAAGAATCTTCCACATAATCTGTTCCTTTTCTTATCATTCTTCTTAAAAAATATGGCATAAGAACCATTCCCCTTGGAAGTGCAATTGCCTTGTCATCTTTTATAAAAACTTTAAATTGCATAAGAATGCTTTTTCCTCTAAGAATTCTTGTTAAATCATATTTTATGAATTTTCCATCCAATTCTGATATTTCATATGCCAACAGCTGAGTTTGCTTGTTTATTAAGGGCATTTCAACATCATAAAATCTTTTTTTCTTTTTTAATTGTGCCATTTTATAAAATTTTTAGTAAATCCTCCACTGAATTTATTCTATAATCTGGTTGGCCTGTTTCTTCATTTGGAGTTATATTAGCATATTCTCCTTGCTGAATCCATGCTGTTTTACATCTTAATTTATTACCTATTTGAATTCCTCTATCCATTCTATCATCTATTATTAAAGTATTTTCGGGTCTTATGTTCAATCTTTGCATACATTCAATGAATTGCTCTGGATTTTTTTCTATATTGGCAATAATCACTTCAAAATAATGCCCTATTGCATTCATTTGTTTTAATCTTGTTTCAACATTATTAGAAACTGCTTTTGATATGACAGCTAATTTATATTTTGCTTGCAATTCTCTTAAAACCTTTTCTGAGTAAGGAAATAATCCTTTTCCCCCAAATTGGTATAATGTTCCAACCCAGTCAAAAATAATTGCTTCAATTCCATTTATTTTTTTCATTTTCATTCCTGTACTTGTTTACTTAATCTTATACCTTTTTTTTGATATTTGGATTTATTGCATTCTTTGCAAGTATACATCATATTCGTTTTTTTAGTTGTTTTAGACTTTCTTTTGAACTTTGACATCGCGGGTTTTGAATATTTTCCTTTATTTCCTATTCCTCTGGCTTGTCCCCTTAGTTTAGCTCTTGTTTTTGAACCTCTTGTAAGCGTTCCTCTTTTGAAACCTGTTCCAATTAACTTTATTTTTTGTTCTGTTTTTTTCTTGCAATAAGGGCAAAATCTTTTTGTTGTTTTTGGAATTTTCATAGAAATTGGTGTTTTAGTTGGTTTAAAAAGTTTTTTATATTATGGTCCCGCAGTTAAATAATGTTAAGAGTAAAATTTCATAAGGGTTATCAAAGAAAATTTATACAAGAAGTTCTCATAAGTATAAATTCTCCTTCTCTTAGAGAATTAGGAAATCGTTTGTCTATAAATTATTCAACGCTAAAAAATTATTTTAATGAAGAAAGATGTTTGCCTGAGAATTTATTTTATGATTTTTGTTATATTTCTAAGCTGGATAAAAAGAGTTTTGATGTAGAATATTTAAATGAGAACTGGGGACAGGTTAAGGGAGGAAAGAATAAAAAATAAATGGTCTTGCCAAGAATCGAACTTGGGCATTATCCATTCTGAGAGCGAACTCTCTGAAGGTTCCGCGAGCATCGCGTCACGTCAAGGATACAGTCTACCATTAGCTTACAAGACCAACATGATTTTTTGGAGCAAGAAATATTTAAATATGCCTGTTTTCTTCTTTAAATATGATAAGAAGAGGAAGAGGGAGAGGAACATTAGTTTTTGTTATATATTTGATATTGGGGTTGTATCTTATTAATTCTGCATTTCTTTTTGTAAAAATTCCAGCAGTAATTTTAAGCATAGACAAGTGGATAGGATTCCTTGGAGGACTTTTTTTAATTTTGGGTGGAATAAACTTTCTTAGACTTAAAAGATATGTTCCTTAAAAATCTCAATAAACTTTATATAGATAATTTTCATTAAGTTTTGATGAGGTTTAGGAGAGGTCAAGTAACTATTTTTATTATTCTTGCAATACTTGTAGTTTCTCTTGTAGCATTGTTTTTTGTGTTTAAAGATAAATTAATAACAGACAAAATTCCCTCAGAAATAAGCCCAGTTTATAATACGCTAGTTTCATGTTTGCAAGATGATCTTTCAATAGGAGTTAATGTTTTAGAAAGTCAGGGGGGATATATTTATATTCCAGAATATGAAGCAGGCTCAGATTATATGCCCTTTTCTTCTCAATTAGATTTTTTAGGAAATCCAATTCCTTATTGGTATTATGTTTCAGGAAACAATATAGAAAGAGAGCAAGTTCCTTCTAAGAGCAATATGCAAAATGATATAAAGAAATTTGTTGAAGCAACTGCAAGAACATGTTTGCTGGATAATTATTATTCTCAAGGATATGAAATATCAATGGGTAATCCTGATGCTACAGTTACTATAAATGATAATGAAGTTATTCTTGATTTGAATATGGATTTTTCAGTTTTAAAAGGAGAAGAGAGTTATTTAATTAATGAGCATAGAATTGTTTTTAATTCTGATTTAGGTTCTCTTTATAACTCTGCTTTAAAAGTGTATAATGAAGAACAGAGCAAATTATTTCTTGAAGAGTATGGAGTTGATACTTTGAGACTTTATGCGCCGGTGGATGGAGTTGAAATGACTTGCTCCCCAAAAATATGGAATGCAGATGATATATTTAGTGAATTGCAAAGTGCAATAGAAGCAAATACATTAGCTTTGAAAAATGCAAATATTAAAAGAGAATATTTTGAAATTCAAATTCCAGAAATTCCTTCAAGACAAAGAGTAAGATTTTTGAATTCTCCAAATTGGTCTTATAGTTTTGAAGTTTTGCCTTCTGATGGAAGCATAATGATTGCAAATCCTGTTGGAAATCAACAAGGATTGGGAATTTTGGGCTTTTGTTATGTTCCTTATCATTTTGTTTATAGTTTAAAATATCCTGTTTTAGTTCAGGTTATTTCAGGCGAAGAAATTTTTCAATTCCCCTTGGCAGTTGTAATTCAGAGAAATCAACCAAGAAATGTTTCGGGAGGAGAAGCAATTGGAATGGAAGATGTAGAATTGTGCAAAGATAAAAACACTTTAATGAATATTAGTGTTTATGATTCAAATTTGAAACCTGTAGAAGCATACATATATTATAATTGTCTTGGAACTAAATGCAATATTGGAACAGCAGAAAAGGGAATAATGTCTGAAGAATTTCCTCAATGCATAAATGGATTTGTTAATGTGAGAGCAGAGGGTTACAAAGAAGAAAGTGTAATGTATTCTACAATTAGTGAGGGAAGTTTGAGTATTTATTTAACTAAACTTTACAATTTGAGTGTTCAGCTAAAAGTAGATAATAAAAGTTATAATAAAGAAGCATTGATATATTTTGTTTCAGAAGATTCTTCTAAAACTCTATCTTATCCTGAACAGAAAAATGTAAATCTGGGAGAAGGAGAATATGAAGTTCAGGTTTATATATATAAAAATTCAAGTCTTGAATTAGGCGAAACAACACAAAAGCAATGTGTAGATGTTCCACGTTCTTCTATAGGAGGAATTTTAGGATTTACAAAAGAAGAATGTTTTGATGTTCAGGTTCCAGCCCAATTTATAACAAATGCATTATCTGGCGGGGGAAAAGCAAATTACACTTTTTCAGAGAGAGAATTGAAAAGTTCAAAGATTATAAATTTATATGCAGAAAGTCTTCCCTCTCCAAATTCTTTAGATCAATTACAAACTAATTATATCCTCTTTGAAAGTAATCCATTGGAGATAGAAGTCAAATGATTAACAAAAATAAAAAATTATTCTTAAGCATGTTTTTTATATTTGGGATTCTTATTTTAATCTTATCTTCATTTGTTTCTGCTTATGTTCAATCTTCTTTTTCAAGTAGAAATAATAATGCAATTGGGCTTGGAATGTTTTCGGGTGGACAAAGTCTCAAAGTTGATGAATCAATGTGCAAACAGGGAAGTGATTTTATTATTCAGATTGGTCCATTAAGTTGCACTCCAACTTTAGTGAGAAGTGATTTATTGGAAGAAGAAAATGTAAATGTTTTTTGCAAAATGACCGCTCTTCAAATAAATCCTTTTATTGATGTTAAAAGAATAGATTCTATAGGTTTTGTAAAAGAATATCCAAGAGAAGTTATGAGTATAGGTTATCAACCTGCACAAGCTGCATTGGGATATACTCAAGATAATTTGGAAGGTTCTCTTGGTTTAGAAAACTTGGGTTATGTTATGATTACATTAAGAAGACAACCAAATGAATCTGCTCTTACAAATTGTGAAAAAAAGGCTTTAGGAGGAGAAATATGTTGGGTTGAAGGAAATTTAACTGCAAATCTTCGTTATGATATTCAAAATATTTTTGGAGTTGGAAAAGCAGTATTTTATTTGCCAGTTATGGATGATAAGGATTGGCAAGATAATTATGTTCAATATACATTTTGGGGAGGAAGAGGATATTTAAGAGCAGAATCTCTCGATGAAGAAGGAGCAAGTCTCTCTGTTTATTCTGATAATTCTGTAGCAAGTAGTTTATTGAGAACAGGAAGAGAATATAATCTTGCAAGATATAGTTCTAATATTGCTCTTAAACCAGGAGAGACTTCAAATAAAATATTTCTTCCTGGATTAAGTCCGTGTTTGGCAAGCTTGCAATTAGAATTAAAAGGAATTGAAAATCCAGATACAAGAGCAGTAATAAAAATTAATGAAGATTATACTGAAGTTGCACGGCGCGAAACTTTTTTAGAAGGAAAGTGTGAAGTTATAGATATGAAGAAAACAGGAGTAACTTCTGAAGTTGAGATTAGATGTAAAGATGCCGATGAAAGTATTGATAGAAAACCTTTTTATTTGAAAATATATCCAAAAGTTAATTTGAGTGTAGGGGGAGTAGAAAAATATTATGGAATTGGAGAATTTCTTTACAAATCAGAAGATGGAGAAAAATATATTTATTTAGGTTATATTGGCTCAGTAGGGCAAGCAACAGATGTGAAAAATTTATATATTACTCTTGTTGCACTTCCAATAAACGAGAAAGAGGGAGATAAAGATTTTCTTACAGAGTCTGAAATTTCTTCAGTAGCGTCGTGGGTAGAGACAAGAATGGCTTCTCCGGATAAAGGTTCAGTGGGAGCTAATAAGGTAAGTGGGCTTTTTAATGCGGTTGCAGGCATAACAATGCGAGTTGGAAAAGCAGTTATTAAGGGAGAAAATTTTGTTAATGTCCTATACAAGGAAACTCTTAAAAAAGAATTAACTTTTTCTGGAGTAGGAAAAGAGTATATAAGTTTTAAAGGAACAGATGTTGTACTTGAGGGTTTTTCAGAGGGTATAAATGATGGAATTCTTCCGTTAAGCAATACAAATTATACAAATGCAACAGAAGATTTTGATAGAGTTATAAATAATTATGCTGGTGAGATGAAGAAAACAAATTCAATTCAAACTTTGGGAGAAGAAGCATTGTATGAAAAAATTTATTTGGCAAATAAAGTTGGAAAGAAGAAAACGCTTATTGAATTGTGTAAAGAGTTTGAGCAGAGTTATCCCAATTCATATGCCTCTTTGGATATTTGTTATGATTATTTAAAATTGTCAAGCAATGAAGCTTCTGTAAAGGAAATAACTATGAATGGAATTACAAAAAGAATATCTTTTGATGGAATAAAAGAGCCAAGCGAGGACGATTATAGCGCAGAATTAATTGTTAAAGGACCCCATGGAGAAATTTTACCTTATGTTTTGGAAAAAGACAAAGCGATTATGCTTTCTGGATTTAGAACTGAAGAAGAAGAGAAGAAATTAGGAAGTTCGGAGTACCTAGAGCTGAAAGAGTTAGACACCAATTCTGCAAAAATAAGAATACATGTTGCAGGCAATACTGCTCTTGAAGTCTTTTTATCTGATGATAAAACTTTGAAGGTAGGAGAATCTAAAACATATAATGGATATACAATTACTCTTCAAAAAATTAATCTGAATAAAGTTGCAAAGGTATCAGTAATATCAAATAAAGAATTTGCAAGAAGTAATTCAAGTTTTACTTTTAAAATAGGAGTGGAGAAAAGAGCAATACAACTCTCTCCTCAAAAAGCACAGGAAAAAATTATATCCCAAAATAAATCAATAGAAGATTTGCAAAAAATATCAGACTCTCTTTATACTACTGTTAAAACAATGAAAACCGCTTGCATTGGTGCAGAAGCTGCTTTAACTCTTAAGAATTTAATTGCCAATAGAGATGGAAAAGCAATAGCAAGGCAGGAAGCGATGAGTGTGGCAGGAGGATGGAATGATAGGTGTGCTAAAGATGTTGATTCAAAAAAATATAAAACATTGGATGCATGTTTCCTTGCCAATGCAGAGGATATAGAAAAAGAAGTAGATAGTAAATATGAAATAATTAAGTTCCAAAACAATGAACTTGCAAACATTGAAAGAGAGAATACAATAAAAGGAAGCGGATTAATTCAGAATACACTGGATAATAAGGGTTATATTAATAATTATTCTAATAAAGTAGATATATCATTAAATTCTCCTAATGTAGTAAATGCAATTGGTGCTTCAGCTTCTTTAACTGATGAACAAAAGAAAAATCTTAATCTTGAAGAGATTACAAATATTATTAATTCAGAAGATGGCACCTCTTATGAAAATTATTATGAAAAAAATGCATACACATTAGACCAGCTTAAAGAAATAGAATTTTATTCTTTATATATTGAAGATAATCCTAAGGATGAAGCTGCAATAAAGAGATTATATTCTGTTTTATCCGATGTTAAAGTGAATTCAGAGAAATATACCCAAACAGTAAATCTTGTAAATTTAATGGGCATTGAGGATAAAGATGTTACTTTAATGCAAATTAAAGTAGATACAAGAAAATATGTTTATACCGGAAAAACAAAAGGGAATACAAAAACAAATATTCCAGATATGCCTGCAAATACACCTATTGCAATTGTTCAAGCACCTCCGCTTGGAAATTATGTATTTGTATTAGATAATTCTGTAGGATCGAATACATATTCTGTAAAAGAAATTTATAATATAGATGGAACACCAGTTAATAAAGAATCTTCTAATTATAAAGAATTAAGCAATTGTAGATTTGAAAAATTCGACGCAACTTCTTATGAAAACGAATATAAATCTTCATATGGAACATCTGAACCTTTATTGAGATATTATGAAATTGCTCCTTACAAAGGTCTACCTGCGGTTGTTCCATTTGATATAAAAAATGGATGGTATGCTGGAATAGAATCTCCTCAAACTTCTTATGATGCATCTGGAGTTATAAAAAACTTTTATCTTTGTAACGTTGCAGAAAATAAAATAGAAGAATTTCAATTAACAAATCCAAAATTTGGAGATGATATATGCCAATTAATTCTTCTTGGCAATGTAGAACAAAGTTATACATTCTTTTCAAAATTGGATCCAAATAAAGTTAAAGAATTGGTTGGGCAGGCAAGAAATGCAATTGAGGTTGCACAGAGATCTAGAGCAAATAATGAAGGATTAACATATGTTAAAATAGTTGGCAGTGGAAGTAAAAATAAGAACGGAATAAAAGTTGGAGAACCTCCTGTTCAATCTTCTTCAGGGCAATGCACTGATTTTATGTCTGCTAAAGATTGTAATATGCTTTTCAATGTATGTGATCCAGTTGTCTGTCCAAGTTCAAGATGTAATTTTGGAGGAAAATTTCCTGTTCAAAATGTAATGCAAACTGGAATAATAGGAAGTATTGCTTTATGCTATCCTAATGCTAAATGGGAAGGAGGAGATGTTTACATTCCTGTTTGTTTAAGTGGAGTTCAGACTGGACTTGATAATTGGATTTCAATTAAAAGATCATATGTAGATTGTCTTCAGAAAAGCATAGATACAGGGGAAACAGTTGGGATATGTGATGAGATTAATAGCATATACACATGTGAATTTTTTTGGAAACAATCAATTCCATTAATAAAATATGCATTGCCTAAATTGCTTGCCAAGGTAACTGGACAGAGTGGAAAGGGGGGAGGAGAATATAATGGAATTACATCTGCTTTAGATAGTGCGAAGAAATCTATAGATTATTTCAAACAATATTATGCTGATGATTCTTATAGAGCTTTCCAGGTTCGTTCAACTGAAGAAGTTGGAACAGAAATATGTGGTTCATTTATATCTGCAATATATCCTGATGAAGGAAGTTTCTTGGATAATCTTATAACACCTGATTCACCATTCCAATTTACAGGAAAGTTTGAGGAAACTCAGCAGACTACTGTAACAAATCCTCCAATTTCACATTATAAAGTTTATTATCATATTTATTCAGGTAAAGACTCTGGAGCATATTACACAGTTTATTTGAGAGGTTCTGGAAGTTCATATTATCAAGATACTGTTCAGAATAGGCTCGTGAAATCCAGTTATATTGCAAAAGGAGGATATGCATCAGAGACTATAGATTTTACTGCTCCGTCTGGATATCAAAAATTGTGTATTGTTGTGAATGGACAAGAAGAATGTGGATTTAAGGAAGTTTCAACATCTTTTGCTGTAAATTATTTGAGTGATTTATATCTCACAGAACAATCAACAACTACAAATATAAAAACAGAAAAAAAATGCATATCTGGAACTGTAAGTTTGTATAGTCTTTTGGATTTAAATATTGAAAGTATGGGGGAAAATTTATTTGACCCAACACTTTATGCTCAAGGAATAATAAGAATTTGTGCAACAGATGATCCTGGAGCAGGAACAGATATATTAAATGGTCAAGATGGTTCAAGATGGAAAAAGGTAGGATATTGTGGAAATAGCAGAATTGGATGCTGGATAGATACGGACAGTGTTAAGGATGCTATAAAAGCAATTAATTTAGAAGAAAAAGCATTAGGAGAAATTAGTAATGATACATTAAAATATTTATCAAAAGATTATTTTTCTCAAGATGAATTTAATAAAAAGATGGAAGAAATTAATGCAGAGGGCATAACAAATCAACAGATAATAAAGATTATTACAGATGCATTAAAATCAAATAAAATATTCTATAATAATCAAAAGGCACAATTGTTTTTCTGGAGAGGGAAAGCTTATTCTGAATTAGCAATTAAAGATTATGATATTGTTTTTGAAGAAATAAAAGCAAAGAGAGCAACTATATCTGAATTTGATGAAACATACACTTCTCCAGTGTTAATATTTGAGGATGGAAAAATTGGTACAACAAATATCTGTTATAAATATTTTAATGCAATATGGCACTGGACAGGTTCATGTAGAGATGCTATGACTGCTCAATGGACAGAAGTGGATAAGCTCGAAGATATTTTTGGAAATTCTCCTAACGAGAGAAATAAAATATATATAACTTCTCTTAGAGGAAAATATTATTTGGATGGTTTAAAAGTACTTGTGGATAGAACCCTTGCAAAGGAGGAAGGAGGACTTTTAAATGCTGATTTAAAAGCAGGAGATTCTATAATGTCTAATTTGGGGATTTTTAGTGTTGATTTGGGTGGCTTACGTATAACTTCAATTTATTACGAATATATTGGGGGAAATTGGAGATGGTCTCCTGATGAGGAAAATTGGATGAATACCGATGTGCTTGTTGTAAAAGGGGGGAAATATGATAAACAAGAACCATTTCAAGGAAACAAGAATTTAATAAATTCTCTTAAGGGAAAGAATCTTTATGAGGGCGCTGCAATTTTATTTGATCCTGCTTCTTCAGCAGTGAAAAGTGCTAATACTATTCCTTCTATCATAGTTCCTCCAATTATTATTTCATTAGAAGATAGTTTTGCTAAAAGAGATCAAACAAAATTAACAAATTTAATGAAATCACTTTCTACCATCGGATTTGCATCGAATTTTATGTGTTATTGTGGAGATAATTGTGAAGATTATGCTCAATGGATAATGGATGTATCTAAAGAAGAGTATGTTTCTGGAAGACAGAATATTCCCGATGAATTACTTTTATTAGCAGTAATGATTCAAGAAAGTTCTTGCAAATCAGTTAAATCTTTCGGAGGAGATATTGGTTTGATGCAGATTAATGCAAGAGTTCACTGTGGAACAAAGGGTCTTGGTTCAATATCGGGGGATTGTAATTCTACTTTATTAAATGATAATGAAAAAAATATAAATGTTGGTGCTCAAATTTTGAGAGAGAGTTATAGAACTTCTGGAAAATCTTTTACTTGCGGAATAACTTTTAATAGTTATTCGGGATGGGAAGCTGCCTTGAGAGGATATAATGGATGGGGATGTACTGGAAATAATAATTATGTTGAAGAAGTTGAAACAAAATATTTTGAATTAGTTGATTTGTATAATGGAAATACTGGGGGGATTACAGCTTGTGCAACGCTTGAAAAAAAGTGCGTGGGAAAAACATATTTTACTTGTTTGAATAATGTTTGGACTTCTCAAGGAGAAGTTCCAGGAGAATGTAACGTCCCAAGTATTTCTGTTGCTCAAGAGATTTTCTTGGTTGCACCAACTTTTTTTCAGAGAATCACTCAAAATACAAATGTATATTACAAATATGACAGTGATGATGGCTGGCAATGGACTATAAATGACCCTAATGCGAAGATTTGGATGCCTATAACTACAATATCTGTTACCGGACAATCAATAGTTATTCCAAAACAAAATGTGGCAATAATTCATTCTTTAAATGGAAAAAATTATGCTGATGGAAAAAAGATATTGAAAGACGGAGGAGCAACAATGGCAGATGGAAGTGAAATTGTTTTATCTGTAACTTCTGGAACTGGTTCTACATCTGGAGGTTGTGATAATTCTTTAGTTGGAGGAAAAATTCTTACTTTTGCTCAAAATAATATTGGAAGAGATACTACCAGAATTGAAAACGATGCAGTGGTTTATGATAATGTTTGTGCTACTTTTGTATCAAATGTTTTAATTGAGGCTGGATTATTCCAAGAATTTAAAATGTGTTCCCAAGAGACAATTCCTTATAGAGATGCAATAGTCGAGCTAATTGATTTATTTGAAAAAGATGGATTTGTTGAGATAAGCGAAAATAATTGGAAGTCTGGTTTAAAAAAGGGAGATCTTATTATATGGGGAGGAAGTGGGAGCTATGATAAGATATATCAACATATAACTATTTTCTCTGAATATGCTGATTCTGGTGCTGGAATTACAGTTGTTCATGATGGTGGAAAAGGTGTAGATATTTCTTATAAGACTTATAGTAATCCTTTTGGAAGTGATTGGTTTGTTACTCATGTTTGGAGAGCTAGATGTTCTGTTGCATAAAAAAGTGCGAGGACTAGGATTCGAAAAGATAAGTAAAATTATACTTGGAAAGAAGATTATTTATTTCTTTGATATATTTTTTTATCTTTGTCTCTTGATTTAGAGAGAATTTCTTTATCATAATAATCTGCAAGTTCTATTTTTCCTTCTTCTATTGCCCGTTTTCTTTTTTCTTCGTGAATTTTTATTTGCTTATCTAAGGATTTAATTCCTTTTTGCAGTCTTTTTTTGCGGTTTGTCATATTTTTTAACCTCTTCTGCCATTAAATTTAGTATTTTTAATGTGTCTTCTATAGCAAATTGGACTTTAATTGTTTTATTATCTTTAATGGATTTGTAAATAGAGAGTGCTCTTTCCCAAGATTCATTAGATAAATTAATATATTTTTTAAACCAAGAATAAAATTCATTTTTTGTACTATTTTTTCCCTCTAAAACCAATTTCATCAGATATAATCCTCGTAATCTTAGGAATGCAGAATAAATAACATTTAAAGATTTAAGATATTTGCTTTCTTTACTCTCAAGTTCAACTATTTTTTTATTAATATTTAGAACTCTTTTGCACTCCTCTAAGTACATTGTAAATGAGCTTCGGTTTATCTTGGTTTGCTTTAATTCTTCTAATAATGATCGATTCATTATTGTTTTGGCTTCTAATAAGCTTGGATAAACTGAAATAGGATAATTCTTTAATGTATTTTTTAATCCTTGTAGAGTATATATTTGAATATTATACTTCCCAGAGGAAATAACTCTTTTAGTGTTGTTTGATATCGCTATAATATCAATATCTGACTCCTTTGTTTGTTCATTTCTAGCATAACTACCTATGATATAGATGCCTTGAATGTCTATTAAATCTTTGGAAAGAATATCAAAAACTTCTTTCTTTATTTCTTCTGTTCGGTCTATAAGCATTACTTTAACCTGTTTTCCAATCCATTCTCTTGGCAGGAGTATGCCTCCACCATTCCCCCATTTTTTAGTTTGGCGTATTTGTTCTATTTGCATTGTCATGTTTAAACATCGTTTAAACTATTAATAAATGTTTTGGTTTACAAAATAATCTATTTGAATGAGGATTATAAGAAAAATGAGTTTTTTGTACATACTTAGAAAATGCGAGGACTAGGATTCGAACCTAGGAAAGAGCCAATGAATTGGCTCATTAAGATTTCATACTCATTCAATCTTAAAGCGCTAAACAAATCACTCTGAATTTAAGCGATTAGGTTCGAAATAATAAATGCGAGGACTAGGATTCGAACCTAGGAAAGCACTAAGCTAATAGGTCCTAAACCTATCCCGTTTGACCACTCCGGCATCCCCGCATTATTTTTTTATATTTCTTTGGTATAAAAATGTTGGGTTATATAACTCGAGAAGAATTATATTTAAAAATGATTTTTATTTATTTTGATTATGTCTTATGAAAGAGGAGATTATATTGCAAATATTGTTGGAGTTTTCATAATTATATTTGTTATTCAAGCAGTTTTATTTTCTTTTTTATACAATGTAGGAATTCTTTTTGTTTTTGGATTACTTTTTTATATTATGTTTTTTATATACAGAGATAGAAGAATGAGAAGAGAGGAATTAAACAAAATATTATATTATAAAAAACCTCACATGATTTATAATAGAAAACTCCCAACAGAAATTCCGTGATTTGGAAGTATTAGAGTAAAATCCTGCGTTGTTAATACCTTACTGTGGGGGGATTAATGATTGAGCATATTTTGATAAAGGGTTTTGAAAAACCTCAAAAAGATGATTTTTTGTTTGTTAATAAAAACGATGTATGATAGTAATAAGATTGTATAATTAATAATATCGTCTATAATTCATTAAAAATAAATAATATAATAAGTATTTTGTTATAGATAATTAAATTTCTTAAAAATAGGGTTATTCAAAGTCGTCTATAATCTAATTATATTCATTCCTGCTTTTTTCCCAATTTCTTTTCCGAAAGTTTCCAGAAATCATTCCTGTCTTTTCTTTTTAGATTCTATTTCTTTCTGTTTTATTTTGTCTTCAAGTTTCAATTTTTCTATTAATTCTTTATATCTGTTTCTTATTGTAACTTCTGTTATTCCGGCAATATCTGCAACTTCTCTCTGTGTTTTCTTTTCATCATTCATTAAAGCAGCGACGTAAAGCGCAGCAGCGGCAATTCCTGCAGGGCCTCTTCCAGAAGTAAGTTCAACTTCTTCTGCTTGTTTTAAAACTTTTAATGCGTCATTTTGCGTTCTTGGACTTAATTTTAATACTGAAGAGAATCTTGAAACATAATCTTTTGGAGAAGACTGATTTACTTTAATTCCCAATTTTCTTATAACAAATCTGTAAGTTCTTCCTATTTCTTTTCTTTCAACATCTGATGCAGTTGCCATTTCATCCAATGTTCTTGGTATATTATAAGAACGACAGGCAGCGTAAAGGCAGGCAGCAATAACAGATTCCATGCTTCTCCCTCTAACCAATCCTCTTTGAAGAACATAATTGTAGATTCTTGAAGCCTCATCTCTCACAACATTTGGAAGGTTCAAATAAGAAGAAATAACTCTTAATTCGGCCATGGCAAGTCTTAAATTTCTTTCAATTGAAGTTGAGACTCTTTCTTGCCATTTTTTAAGTCTTAGGAATTTTCTTGTTTGTTTAGGTTCAAGGCGATATATATCTGAAATTTCTCCAACATTTGTTGTCAAACCTTTGTCAAATTTTTGTATAGAAATTGGAGCTCCCCCTCTGCCTTTCTTTTCACTTTTGTCAAACTTTCCTGACAAATCCATCCCCGTATCTACCATTTTCTCCTCTATAACAAGCCCGCAATCGTTGCATATTATTTCTCCGAGATGAGAATCATAAGTCAGATTAATACTTCCGCATTCAGGACACTTTCTTATTCCAGCCATTTTTTAAGAGAATTTTTTGCTATTATTGAGTTTAGTAGTAAGGTTTTTAAATGTTTTGCATTTATAAAGGTTTCGGCTTGTGTAGAGGATAAAAGTAGTGAAAGTTTTTAAGAATTATTCAATCAAAACACCGTTAATCATGCCCTCTTGAGTTGGGCGATTAGTTATTCTTACTTTTCCAAGTTCTGTTTGGATTATTGTTCCCTTTGTTAATACATTCTGTCTCGCTAAGAATTTATTTGAAGGAGTTTCAAGGACATTCTTTATAACAACTTTTTTTGCCTTTTTTCCTTTTTGCTGGATATTTACAAATTTTGCCTTGAGCAAATAAATTTTTCTATTTCCTCCTTGTACCCTCTTAACTTTTTTCTTTTCTTCTTCAGAAAGTTTTACAACTTTCTTTTGCCCAGGCAGAGCATACTTCTTTTTCTTCATTCTTTTTATATATCTTCCGCCACTAATTTTTCTTCCTAATTTCATATTAAGATAAGTTGATTTTTTGTTTATAAATCTTTTTGTAAAAACTTCTTTGCATAAAATATGAGAAAAGTTTAAAAACGATTTTATTATATTCTGATTATGGCTAATGGAATTGAAAGACCTCTGGATTTGTTAAACACATCCAAGGGCAAAGAAGTTTTAGTGCATTTGAAAGGTGAAAAGTATTTTGTTGGAACCTTGTTAGCTTTTGATATCCACATCAATTTGGTGCTGGATAATGTAAAAGAAATGCATGAAGGTGAAGTAAAAAAGAGTCTTGGTTTGACCTTTTTGAGAGGAGATACAATTATTTACATATCTCCAGCTTCAACTGCACTAAAGAATTAAATGAAATAAGCGTTGCGCCTTTATTTTTCGCTGGGCAGTTTTCTCGGCGTCTTATAAATAGCGGGAGCTTTAGAGAATTAAGTTATATATAATAATTCATTTAATTGGATTAGGTAGTAAGAGTTAAATTATATTGGCAAAATCATATCAATTAATAGTTTATCAAAATTGAGTTTCATATATAATTCCTTCTTTAACACAAGTTTATTATCATCTCTAAGTCATTAACATAATTCAATTATTAATCTGGAAGAAAGTAGTTAATGTCAAAACAGGATTGTTATCGTACTCAATTAACCTTGAGACTATAATCACAATATATTATTTTCCTTGGATAATTAAACTTTCTTTAATATAAATCTTAAATTTAATCGTAATCCCAAATTATTAAAACCCTCTCTTCTTATATATTTCATGTCATCCGAAATAAAAATTAACTTTCTGGGAACTGCAGCACAAATTCCTACTGCGAAGAGGAATCATTCGGCAATCCTTTTGAATTATAATGGAGAAAACATTCTCTTTGATTGTGGAGAAGGAACTCAAAGGCAATTTAGAATAGCAAAATTGAATCCCTGCAAAATCACAAGAATATTGATTAGTCATTGGCATTTAGATCATGTTTTGGGGCTTCCAGGACTTCTTTCCACTTTAGCCTTAAGTGGATATAATAAAACTCTTTATATTTATGGGCCTAAAGGAACAAAAGAATTTATGGGTGATTTGCTTAAAGTTTTTAATTTTCAGAAAAAATACAATATAATTGTTGAAGAAACAAATGGAGGAAAATTTTGCGAGACAGAGGATTTTTATATAGAATCTGAAAGAATGTCTCATGGAATTCCAACAAATGCCTATTCTTTTGTTATTAAAGACAAATTAAGATTAGATAAGAAAAAAATAGAGAAATCAAAATTGCCATTTGGACCTTTGATTGGGCAGTTGAAAGAAGGAAAAGATATAACTTATGAAGGTAAAAAATACAAATCCAAGGAATTTGTATATGGAGAAAAAGGAAAAAAGATTTCTGTTGTTTTTGATACATTGATTAATGAAAAAATTGTCCCTTTCGTTAAGAATTCTGATATTTTAATATGTGAATCAAGTTTTAGTTCAGAAAACAGCGAAGAAGCAAAGGAACATTTGCATTTGACTACCAAACAATGTGGAGAAATTGCAAAGAAATCAAAATCAAACAAGCTTATTCTTACTCATATTTCTCAAAGATATGAAAAGGATATTAAAGGATTTCTGAATGATGCCAAGGATATTTTCAAGAATACAGTAATTGCAGAAGATTTGAGCGAGTTTATTTTATAAATTTATGAAATCCGACAAATTTATTATTGATTTCTGAGATTTAATTGTTTATAAAATAGTTCTAATGCCCCGGACAGGATTTGAACCTGCGACCCCTAACTTTCTCCTTTTATTAGAAGGCTAGTGCTCTATCCAGGCTGAGCTACCGAGGCTTCAACTTTATTATATGTGTAGTTAATAACCTTTAAAAGTTTTGCATTCTAATAAATTTAATGAAAAGAGTATTCTTAATTCATGGATGGGGCGGAAGTCCTGAAGAGCCCATGCATGTATGGATAAAAAAGAATTTAGAAGAAAAAGGTTTTGAAGTTCATGTTCCAAAAATGCCAAATGCAGAAAAACCAGAAATTAAATCTTGGATTAAAAAAATTAAGGAGATTGTTAGGCAATTAAATAAAGAAGATATTTTTATTGGGCATAGTATTGGTTGTCAGGCAGTTTTGAGATATATTGAAAAGATTGATAAGAATAGTAAAGTAAGAAAAATTATTCTTATTGCTCCTTGGATGTATTTAGATAAACAAACTATTGAAGAAGAAGGGGAAGGATCAATAAAGATAGCAAAACCTTGGATGGAAACTCCAATTGATTTTAGTAAAATTAAAACTCATTGCAATGAATTTATAGCAATATTTTCTTATAATGACCCATATGTTCCTTTATCTAATATAGATATATTTAGGAAAAATTTGAATTCAGAAATTTTAATTTTAAAGAAAAGAGGACATTTTGATTTTTCGCATAATATTGATAAACTTCCAGAACTTTTAAAATTTATAAAATGAAAAAGAGTGTTGAAAACATAAAATTCCCTCTTAAAGGAAAATATATTGCAATGTTGGCTCCAAGTTTTGTTGTTGATTTTAATTATCCTTCTATAATTTTACAATTGAAGGAACTGGGTTTTGACAAAGTTGTTGAATTAACATTTGGAGCAAAGATGATAAATAGAGAATACCATAAATTAATTGAAAATTCTAATAATCTTATTATATCTTCAGTCTGTCCAGGAATTGTTGATACAATAAAAAACAAATATCCAAAATATAAGAAAAATTTAATTGCAATTGATAGTCCCATGATTGCAATGGCTAAAATATGCAAAAAAACATATCCTCGTTACAAAATAGTATTTATTTCTCCATGCAATTTCAAAAAAATAGAAGCAAAAAATTCCGAAATTGTTGATTATGTTATAGATTATAAAGAATTGAGAGAATTATTTTTTAAATATAAAATAAAACCAAAAAAAGAGAAGGTGTATTTTGATAAATTCTACAATGATTATACAAAAATATATCCTCTTACAGGAGGATTATCTAAAACTGCCCATTTGAAAGGGATTATAAATAAAAATGAAATAAAAGTTATAGATGGTGTTGATAATTTTGTTAAATTCATTGAAAAGCCATATAAAAAAATAAAGTTTTTGGATGTTAATTTTTGTGTTGGGGGATGCATTGGAGGACCGTGCATTAATTCTAAGGAAAATATTAAAGCAAGGAAAAAAAGAGTATTAAAGTATATTCAGCTTTCTAATGAAGAAGATATTCCAAACACAAGACTTGGTTTAATTGAAAAAGCCAAAGATATTAATTTTAAAACAAAATAGAATAAACTTTTTAGTTATCTCAGTAAAATCTTATATTAGTATTATAATATTGGGGTTAATAGGTAAGTAATGCTGAATATTTTATTCATTAACTATATTAATAAAGAAAAGATTGGATTATAGAATAAATTTAAGAAATTAAGAAGTTTTAAATATATTAATTATTGTGGATATTTGTGCACGGGTGGCACAACGGTACTGCGTTCGCCTGCAGAGCGAATTTTCGTGGGTTCGACTCCCACCCCGTGCTTACTTTTAGAATTACTTTTTAATAAAATTATAAATTGATTTTCATTTCATAAAAAATTGTAGTTATTAACAATATTTATATACTAAATGTAGTTGGTAAAAGAATGGTTTATATTGTAAAACAAAAAATTAATGGGAAAGATTATTTTTATATGAGAAAGAGTGTAAGAGAAGGAAAGAAAGTTACAAGCAAGCATATAGCTTATTTGGGTTCTAATAAAGATGAAGCTGAAAAAAAATATGCGGAAATAATTAAAAAGCTTGATGAGAAAAATATTATTATGAATAAGGATGAAGAGAATAAAGAAAATAGCGAAAAAAGATTAATTACTAAACTTGTTCAGAAGAAAATTTCTATAGATGAACTTTCAAAATTTTGCAAAGAGAAAGGATTTGTGTTTAGAAGTTCAGATATATATGGGGGATATTCTGGATTTTGGGATTTTGGACCTCTTGGTGTTGAAATGTTTAATAACATAAAAAAAGAATGGTGGAATTTTTTTGTTCGAGGAAGAGAGAATATGGTTGGACTTGATGCGAGTATAATTTCCCATCCACGAACTTGGAAGGCGTCAGGCCACATAGAAAATTTTAATGATGTTGCAGTAATTTGCAAAAAATGTAAAAATGCAACTAAGATAGATAAAAGTGAAGTTGGAAAAGTTAATTGCAAATGCGGGGGAGAATTTGAAGTTAAGGGTGAATTCAGTTTGATGTTCAAAACGAAAGTTGGGGCGTTGGATGCTTCTGAATCTTATTTGAGAGGAGAAACTGCTCAGGGAATGTTTATGGATTTTAAATTAATACAACAAACTTCAAGAATGCAATTGCCATTTGGAATTGCTCAAATTGGAAAGTGTTTTAGAAATGAAATTGCACCGAGAGATTTTTTATTTAGAAGCAGAGAATTTAATATAGCTGAATTTGAATTTTTTATAAATCCTGAGGAGAAAAAATGCGAATTGCTTGGAGAAGAGCAGATGAATGTTAAAGTTAATTTGTTGGATGCTGAGACTCAAATGGAAGGAAAAGAAATTTTGAAAGAAACAACAATTGGAAAAATGTTGAAAGAAAATAGAATGGAAGAATGGCATGCATATTGGCTTGCAGAGCAAATTAAATGGTATGAGAATCTTAATCTAAAGGAGATTAAGATTAGGGAGCATAAAAAAGATGAATTAAGTCATTATTCTTCTGCTACATTTGATATAGATTATGAATATCCTTTTGGAAGTGTGGAGCTTGGAGGAAATGCAAACAGGGGACAATATGATTTAACCCAACATTCAAAAGAAAGTAAAGAGAGCATGGAAGTGTTTGATGAGAAATATAAAAGCAAAGTTATTCCAAAAGTTATAGAGCCAACATTTGGTATGGAAAGAGTTTTTTTGGCTTTACTTACTAAAGCTTATTCCGACGATGGAAGAGGAAATATAACTCTTAATTTGCCTCCAAGTATATCTCCTGTAAAAGCAGCAATTTTTCCAGTCATAAAAAATAACGAAGAGCTTGTTAGAATTTCAAGAGAAATTTATTATAATCTCAAACAAGAATTAAATGTAATATATGATTCTGGAGGTTCAATTGGTCGTAGATATGCCAGACAAGATGAGATTGGAACAATTGCATGTATAACTGTAGATGAACAAAGTTTAAAGGATAAAACTATAACCATTAGAGATAGAAATACTACTGAACAAGTAAGAGTAAAAATATCAGAATTAAAAGAGATTATGAGGAAAGTTGTAAATGAAGGACATGATATTTTGAAGTTGGGTAAGAGGGTAAACACCAGGATTAAATAATCTTAAGGAGTAATTTATTTATAATAGACGACTTTGAATAATCCTATTTTTATTATATTAAGACTTCTGTCTTAATGTGCTTAAGTCAAATGTCTTAAAGAAAAAAACTTTTGAAGAATTATAATTGTCTTAGTAAAATCATATAGTTTATTATAGTGTCCTCAATACTGAGCAACTCACAAAAACGTAATAAAATCTGTTACAGATAATTAAATTCTCTTAAGGGGAAGTAGTTATCTAAACAGTCTTTTATTTATAAGAGTGCATTGAAATATTTATAATTAATTAAAATTGTTTAAGTGATAATTAAAGGTTAAATCTTTATAATTATATCTGTTATATCCCGAGATTAATTGAATATTAAATTATAAAAAGAGGGGATAATTAAATTTGTTATAATCTGTTCAATATTCATTAAATTTTTAAATTAAAGTTTTCTTAGTCTTTTATGGTGAAAGATTGTATATTTTGCAAAATTGCAAATGGAGAAATTCCTCAAGAGAAAATATATGAGAATGATAATTTTTTTTCAATTCCAGATGCAAATCAACAGATAGAAGGACATTCTCTTGTAATTTCTAAGAAGCATTTTGAGACAACTTTGGATTTGCCTTCTACTCTTGGGGCAGAACTTATAGATTGCATAAAAAAGACGACTTTGAAGTTAATTGATAAACACAAATCAGAGGGATTTAATATTGTCAGCAATAATTTTGAATGCGCCGGGCAAGTTGTAAAGCATGTTCATTTTCATATTCTTCCTAGAAAACAAAGAATAGATATTCCTAAAATTTACTAACTTATTTTATTAGTAAGATTTATTAAATCATTTATCCTTTTTCTTATATAAAGATGGTAAAAGTAGCAATTAATGGTTTGGGAAGGATTGGAAGAGTTTTTCTAAAAATAGCTCTTGATAGAAAAGTTGATGTTGTTGCTATAAATGATTTGGGAAATATAGATTCTCTTGTTTATTTAATAAAATATGATTCTGTTTATGGGAATTACTCTGAGAAAGTTGAAGCGGGAAAGGATTTTATTAAAATTAATGACAAAAAAATAAAAGTTTTTTCTGAAAAAGATCCTGAAAATCTTCCTTGGAAAGAATTAGGTGTTGATATTGTAATGGAATCTACAGGAGCATTTACAGATAGAGAAGGAGCAAATAAGCATATTAAAGCTGGTGCAAAAAAAGTAATTATATCTGCACCTGGAAAAGATCCGGATATAACTATTGTTTTGGGCGTTAATGAGAATAAATTAAAAAAGGAACATAAAATTATTTCTATGGCTTCTTGTACAACAAATTGTTTGGCTCCAATAGTAAAAGTTCTTAATGATAATTTTAAAATTGAAAAAGGGTACATGACTACGGTGCATGCTTATACAAATGACCAAGTTATACTTGATATTGCTCATAAGAAATTAAGAAGAGGGAGGGCAGGGGCAATAAACCTCATACCAACGACTTCTGGGGCAACGACTTCTGTTGCAGATGTAATTCCAGAATTAAAAGGAAAATTAGATGGATTGGCAATAAGAGCGCCTGTCCCGTGCGGAAGCATCATAGATTTCGTAGCTGTCTTAAAAAAATCAGTAACGAGAGAACAAGTAAATGAAGCACTAAGAAAAGCTTCTCAAAAAGAGATGAAAGGAATTTTGTCTTATTCTGAAGATGAGCTTGTTTCTTCAGATATAATAAGAAATCCAAATTCTTCAATTGTTGATTCTATACTAACTCAAGCCAATGGAAATTTAGTCAAAGTTCTTTCTTGGTATGATAATGAGTATGGCTATTCAAATAGAGTAGTTGATTTGATTAAACTTTTGAAATGAGGCATGAAACATAATTTCAAAAATGAAAAATTTAGATGATTTTAATTTTGAGGGTAAAATAGTTTTGCTTAGGTCTGATTTAAATTCTGATGTTCAAAATAAAAAATTATTAAAATCAGAAAGAATAAAAGAAGCTGCAATAACAATAAATGAATTAAAAAAGAAGAAGGCAAAGATTGTTATTCTTGCACATCAAGGAAGGCCCGGAGATGAAGATTTTATTTCTTTGAAACAACATTGCAAGCAACTAAACAAATATACAAAAGTAAATTTTGTTAAAGATATAATTGGAAAAAAGGCAGAAAAAGCAATAAGTGGATTAAAAAATGGGGAAGCAATTCTTTTAGAAAATATAAGAAATTTAAAAGAAGAATTTAGTCCTGGAAAAAACAAGATTACGGATTTCTTTTCAAGATTATGCAAGATATATGTTAATGATGCTTTTTCTGTTTGCCATAGAGCCCAAACATCCATACTTCTTCCAAAATATATAAAGAAAAGCTGTGCTGGGAGAATATTAGAAAGAGAAGTTAAAGCTATTCAAAAATTAAAACTAAAAGATACTATTTACATTCTTGGAGGAGCAAAACCCGAAGATAACATTAAATTGTTAGGAAAACATAATGTTTTGAGTTGTGGATTATTTGGGCAAATTTGTTTGATAAATAAAGGGAAAAAATTAGGAGAACAAGAAGAATATCTCAAGAAAAAGAAGATTCTAATTAAGATTGCAAAAAATAAATTAATAAAAATTCAGACCCCAGTTGATTTTGCTGTTAATATTAATGGAAGGAAAGAAATTCCATTAAACGGATTTCCAAACAAATACGAAATATTTGATATTGGTTCAGAAACTCAAAAGATATATACAAATGAAATAAGAAAGGCTAAGGCAATTTATATGAAAGGGCCAGCTGGAGATTGCAGTAAAAAAATATTTTCTAAAGGAACTTTTGCAATTTTGAAAGCAGTTGCAAATAGCAAAGCATTTTCAATTATTGGGGGAGGACACTTAAGTGATGCAATTGAAGCGTCCCATATAAATAAGAAAAAATTTGGACATATTAGCTTGAGCGGGGGAGCGTTATTGAGTTATATTGCTGGAGAAAAATTGCCTGGCTTAGAGGTCTTGGTATGAGAATAATAAAAACCAAAAATTACAATGAATTATCGGATAAGGCTTCTAAAATTATTATTAATGAAATTTTAAGAAAACCAAATATAGTAATAGGATTTGCAACAGGAAAAACACCCCTGGGCACATATAAAAATCTAGTAAAAGAATATAAAAAAGGCAATGTTGATTTTTCAAGAATTAAAACTTTCAATCTTGATGAGTATTACTCTTTAAAAAAGAATGATAAAAAAAGTTATCATTATTATATGTTTAAGAATCTTTTTGATAGTATAAATGTTAGAAAAGAGAATATAAATCTTTTAGATGGAACTTCAAAAAATTTTAAAAAAGAGTGCAAAGATTATGAGTATAAAATAAAAAGGAATCCTATTAATATTCAAATATTGGGGATTGGCACTAATGGGCATATTGGATTTAATGAACCTGGAAGTAATTTTAATTCAAAGACAAGATTAGTTGATTTAGCCCCAGAAACACTAAAAGAAAATAAATATTTAAAGAAAGCACTGACTATTGGAATCTCTACAATAATAAAATCCAAAAAAATAATTCTTTTAGCTTTTGGAAAGAAAAAAGCAAAGGCTGTTTTAGGTTTAGTTAAAGGAAAGATAGATAAAAATCTTCCTGCTAGTTTCTTAAGGAAAAATAAAAATCTCTTAGTGATTATAGACAGAGAAGCAGGTTCTTTGTTATAATCTTCCTATATTTTTATAATTTTTTCTATAAATTTAAAAACTATTAGAGATTCTTTTATTTATAATGGATATGAAAAAAGAGGCATTGTTAATTACCCCCGGGATGATTAAACCTTCTTCAAAGAAATTAAATGTAATTGGGACTATTAATCCTGCTGCAATAAGAAGGAAGGATGGGAAGATAATTCTTTATGTAAGAGTGATAGAACAACTTAAAGTTATGGAAGATAAAAAATATTGTTATTCTCCAAGGATGGTTGGTGAAAATAGATATAAAATAAAGATAGATAGATTTGATAAGAAAAGTATAAATAAAAATTCTGATTTTGATATTATGTTCAAAGATAATACCAAGAGGTTAACTTTTGTTTCTCACTTAAGAAAAGTTATTCTTGATTATTCGGGATTTAATATACTCTCTATTGACAAAAAGCCGAGTTTTTATGGAATCTCTTCTGATTCGGAATTGGGTGTAGAAGACCCAAGAATTGTAAAAATAGGTAATAAATATGTTATGACTTATGTAAGTTTATCAAGAAAAGAAAATATATCCACTTCCATTGCTTTTTCAAAAGACTTAGAAAATTGGGAAAGAAAAGGAATAATCTTTGGAGAACAGGATAAAGATGTTGTTATATTCCCTGAAAAAATAAAAGGGAAGTATGTTGCTTTTGATAGACCAGAGAGTAATTTTCAATTTAGTCTTCCCCATATATGGATTGCTTATTCTGATAATTTGTTATCTTGGGGAAATTTAAAGTCTATCAGTTTGTTGAAAAAAAACGATGAAGATTATGGGAGAATAGGTCCTGGATGTCCTCCTATAAAAACAGAGAGAGGTTGGTTGCTAATTTATCATACAGTTAGAAAAGATAAGGAAAGATCTTATACTTATTCTGGTTCGGCTGCTTTATTTGATTTAAAAAATCCAAGGAAACTCTTATTAAAGTCTGAACCCATTATTCTTCCAAAAGCAGATTATGAATTAAAATTATACCAGAAAAAAAGAATTGTCTTTCCAACAGGCATTGTTGTTGATAAGGACAACAAAAATTTGTTGATATATTCCGGAGGTGGAGATGTTGTGACCAGTGTTAGAAAAATCTCTCTAAATAAAGTTATGGTTTCATTAAAAAAATTAAAATGAAAAATTTAATTGAGTTAGTTTATGAAAGAGCATTGGAGTGTATAAAAAAATGTTCTACCCCCCATGGGATGTTTGCATCAGGTGGAACTGATGGATATAATGCAGTTTGGTCAAGAGATTCTATGATTACATGTTTAGGAGCAAACTTGGTAAATAATGAAGATTTTAGAAAAGTTTTCAAATCAAGTTTGATGATTTTGAAAGAAAATCAAAGTAAAAATGGACAAATACCTAATTGTGTTGATAAATTTTCAAAAAGAGAACCCCATGTTGATTTCAAAACAATAGATTCTTCTTTGTGGTTTATAATAGGGAATCATATTTATAAGGAAAGATACAAAGAGAATTTATTTCCCAATTCTAAGGAGAATCCAATAAAAAGTGCTTTGTCTTGGTTGGCTTGTCAGGATTCTGGAGAAATAGGTATGTTAACACAACTTCCAACTTCAGACTGGCAAGATGCATTTCCCCATAGATATGGATATACAATAAACACCCAAGCGTTATATTATAAGGTTCTAAATTTAGTTGGAAAAAAAGAAGAAGCAAAAAAATTAAAATTAATAGTTAATGAAAACAAAGAAGATAATTTGTGGAATGGGAAATTTTATGTTCCATACAGATGGAAAAATCATGGAAAATACAAAGAGATTGGAGATTGGTTTGATTCTTTAGGAAATTTGCTTGCAATTATATTTGATTTGGCAGATAAAAATAAATCTGAAAAAATACTTTCTTACATAGAAAAAAATGGAATTAATGAACCTTATCCTGTTCGTGTAATTTATCCCCCCATTGAAAAAGGGAGCAAATATTGGCAGGATTATTATTTGGATTGTGAAGCTGGAAAACCGAATCATTATAGCAACGGGGGAATATGGGGTTATGTGGGAGGTTTTTATATTTTAGCTTTAATTAAAATAGGGAAATTAAAAAAGGCTGAAAAAGAATTGGAAAAATTAGCTGAAAGAAATTTGAATGGTAATTTTCCAGAATGGACAGACCCTCTAACTAAAGAGCATTATGGTTCTATACAAGCTTGGGAAGCTGGAATGTATATTTTAGCTTATGAATCATTGAAGAAGAAAAAAGTTTTGATATAAAATGGTAAAAGTAAAAAAAGAGCGTGTTTTAATAAGACCAGAAGATATGAAACCTTCAAGTCCTGAGTTTGAGATTTTAGGAACATTTAATCCGGGTGTTGCTCGACTTGCAAATGGAGATATTATAGTTTATGTAAGAGTTTGGGAAAAATTAAAAAAAACAAAGGATGAAAATTTTTATTATTCCCCAAGAATGTGCGGGAGTGATAAATATAAAATAATTATTGATAAATTTAAAAAAGAGCTTATTGAACATAGTTCAGATTTAGACTTTTTTTTTAAAGATGGAACTAAGAGATTGACTTTTATATCTCATTTAAGAAGAGTCATCTTAGATAAAACTGGTATGAAAATAAAACATATAGAGGATAAACCTAGTTTTTTTGGATTAGATTGGGATGGTGAATTGGGTATTGAAGATTCCAGAATAACTAAGATAGGTGATTTATATGTAATGACTTATGTAAGTCTTTCAAGAGCTGAAAATATTTCAACTAGTTATGCTATTTCAAATGATTGTATTAATTGGTATAGGAGAGGAGTTATTTTTAGTGAGCAGAATAAAGATGTTGTTTTATTTCCAGAATTAATAAATAATGAATATGTAGCTATTGAAAGACCTGAAGGAAGTTTTGGGTTCACTCCTCCGCATATGTGGATTGTTTATTCTAAAGATATGGAGTTGTGGGGTAGGCAACACCCTTTAATTATATTTAAAAAAGGCGATTGGGATTTTGGAAAAATTGGAGCTGGAGCACCCCCTATAAAAACTGAAAAAGGATGGCTTTTAATTTATCATGGAGTTTTGACTTTTAAGAAAAAAAGAGTGATAGAAGATATTATCAAGAGAATGGAAATTTCTGAATGTATTTCTGGAGCTATAACAAATAAGGACATTATTTATTGCGCCGGGGCTGCTCTGTTTGATCTTAATAATCCAAGAAAGCTCATTGCAAAATCAGATGTTCCTATATTCTTTCCAATCAAGAAACATGAAATTGCCGACTTTGGTAATTTGAGAGTTATTTTTCCAACAGGACTTTTAATAGATGAAAATAAGAAAGATTTATTGATTTACTCTGGAGCAGGTGATAGAGTAATATCTGTTAAGAAAGTAAGTTTAAACAAGATTTTAAAAAAATTAAAACCCATTAAAAGTTAATCAAGGCTAAGTTTTTCTTTTATTATATCAAGCATTTTCTTTGATATAACATTATAATCAAAATTCTTAACCGCATGCATTCTTCCTTCTCTTCCCATTTCTTCTCTCAATCTCTCATCAGTTAAAAGTTTTAAAGTATATTTTCTCAAATCTTCTACATTTGCCCTATAACCAAAAGTCTTTGGTTTATCAAATTGAATTTTCTTTTGTTCATCAAAACCCATATGCGGATAAGCCCATTCTTCTGTTAGAATTATTTCTTCTGCAATCCCTGCTAAAAAACCCGTTTTGTTATGAATTATTGTTTCAGCAGGTCCTCCAACATTTATTGATATTACAGGTTTCCCACACGCCATAGCTTCTACCTGAATCATCCCAAATCCTTCTATCCTTGATGGAGCTGCATATATATCGCATGCATTTAACATATTTACCATGAAATCTGGTGAGAATGTATCATCTAAGAAAATTATTTTTTCTCTCACTCCAAGTTCATCGGAGAGAGCTTCTTCAACTTCTCTCCATTGTTTCGAACATTCACTTGGCCAGGATTTGCAGACATAGACCCAATTTTTAAATTCTTTATCTACTTCAGCAAGTGCTTTTATCATTTCTTGGGCCCCTTTTGAAGTCACATCTCCCCCAATTGTCATAATCATTATTTCCCCATCTTTTACTCCAAGCATCCTTCTCATATTAAGATTTGATTCTTTGTCATGATTTGGTTTAAATAAATTGGTATCTATTCCTATATGCATAGGGATTATTTTAGAAACATCAACTCCATCTCTTTTATATATACTTCTTACCCATTCACTTGTTGTAAACATTAATTTTAATTTTTCAAATTCTTCTCTGTAATTTGCAACCCACCCATCTGCATTAAACCAGGGAATCACAGTCAACCCATATTTTTGAGGGTCTAATAATATTTCTGGTACATTTCCCCAAAACCCTATTCCTATAACAAAATCTGGCTTAAGGTATTTTAAATAAAAATCTTTTTGAATGCTTTCCTTATAATGACATTGAATAACATCCACTCCAAGATTTTTTAACCCTAAATACAAATAATGCCCCTGAAGACTTACACCATCTGGTTCCATAGGGTAAGGATAAAGTAATAAACATCTCATTTTTTAATATCAAACGCCTCCACACTTCTGCAACATCTTTCTTCAAAACTTCCTTTTTCAAAACCATAAATATTTTGAATTAATTGTTTCTTCATTTTAAAGTAAGGTTCTTCTAATTTTATAAGTTTATATGCATTCGGATTGATATTACAAATCTTTCCTCTTTTCTTGTATGAGAAGAATAAAACCTTTTTTGCAAATAATAATTTTTTTTCTAACATTTCATTTACAATTTTGTGTACTTCCATATGTCTTATATGATTATATTCTCCATTTTTACCATGAGTGAAGATATAATCATATTTTTTCTTTTTTGTAATCTTTAAAATTCTCTTTATTACAGTTTGTTTAGAAATTTTTTTATAATATCCTTCTTCGGAATCGTCTAAATCAGATATATATCCATTAGAATTTAGAATTTTGCAAGCTTTTTCAAACCTTGGAGATCTATCTTTATCATTTTTTCTACAGAGAGCTATAATTGTTTTTTTAAGTTTAGTTTTAAGAAGGGTTCCTCCTGCCCAAATTGTTTCATCGTCCGGATGAGCTACAATCACTAAAATCTCTTTTTCTGTCATGGTTTGTAACACAAAAGTTTTTAATTAAATAAATCTTTCTATAAACATAAAAGAGGTAATATGATTTAATGAAATTTGACGTGGTTAGTTTTGGTTCTGCTGTTATAGATGTCTTTGTAGGAACAGATGTTTCCGAAAATAAAAATCTCATAAGTTATCCAGTAGGAGGAAAAATACTAATTAAAGATTTAAAATTTGATGTAGGAGGGGGAGGAACGAACACTGCTGTTGCTTTTTCTAGACTTAATTTTAAGACTGGATGTATATGTGAGCTCGGCAAGGATGAAAATGGAACAAAAATACTCAATTTATTAAATAAAGAGAATGTTAAGTTTTTAGGAAAATCTGTTGAAGGAGAATTAACTGGTTATTCTGTAATTCTTGATAGCAAGGGGGGAGAGAGAACAATTCTCACTTACAAAGGAGCAAATGATGAAATAACTCTTACAGACATACCTAAATTTGAAACAAAATGGCTTTATTTTAGTTCTTTAATAGGAAAAAGTTTTGAGACCCAAAAAATTCTTGCCATTAAACTAAAAGAAAAAGGAACAAAACTTGCATTTAATCCAAGCAGTTATCAGATTAAAAATAAGAATCTTACTCCATTATTAAGAATAACCGATGTTCTTATATTGAATAAAGAAGAAGCAGGTATGCTATTAAATAAAGAAGGAAGTAAAGAAAAAGATTTGTTAAAGGGTTTATATAATCTGATGGAAGGAATTGTTGTCATAACTGACAAGGATAAATTAATAACTTGTTATGATGGAAAAGAGAAATATTTCTTGAAGCCACATAATATAAAAGTTGTTGAAAGGACTGGTGCAGGAGATGCTTTTGCTTCTGGATTTGTAGCTGGAAGAATCATTAATAAGTCAATTATGGAATGTTTGAAGCTTGGATTAAGAGAATCTGAGTCTGTTATAAAATATTTTGGAGCTAAAAACAATTTATTAAGGTTTAAACTAAAATGATTAAGTTAAATAAAATATTGAAAAAAGGCAAAGCTCTTTTTTTAGCTTATGATCAAGGATTAGAACATGGTCCGATCGATTTTAATTATAAAAATGTTGACCCAAAATATATTATAGATATAGCTAAGAGAGGAAAATACAATGGAATTGTTTTTCAAAAAGGAATTGCAGAAAAATACAATAAAGAAATAAAACAAAGTAAAATTCCCCTAATAATTAAACTAAATGGAAAGACTAATTTATTCAAGGGCGAACCAATCTCCAGGCAATTATGTACTGTTGAAGAAGCAGTCAAACTTGGGGCTAAAGCTGTAGGATATACTATTTACATTGGAAGTGATTATGAAGATGAAATGTTTCAAGAATTTGAAAATATTCAGAGAGAAGCTCATAAGAAAAAACTTCCTATAATAGTTTGGATTTATCCAAGAGGGAAATCTGTTGAAAAAAAGAGCAAAGAAGAATTAATGATTTATGCAGCAAGAACAGCATTGGAAATTGGAGCAGACATTATAAAACTTCAATATGTAGGTAAACCAAAAGATTTGGCATGGGCTGTTAAATCTGCAGGTAAAACAAAGGTTGTTGTTGCAGGGGGAATCAAGAAAGGAGAAAAAGAATTTCTGATGCAAGTGCAAGAAATAATGAATGCTGGATGTATTGGTCTTGCAGTTGGAAGAAACGTTTGGCAGAATAAAAAACCTTTAGAAATAACAAAGAAAATAAAAAATATAATTTGGAAATAAAAATGAAACCAATTATTGTAATAAATCTTAAAACTTATAAACAAGGAGAAAAAGTTTTGAAACTCGCAAGCATAATTGAAAAAATTGATAAAAACATTATACTTGGAGTTCAGGCAAGCGATATATATGAAGCTACAAAAAAGACAAAGCTAAGAATTTATAGTCAACACGTTGATTATGAGAAAAAAGGAAAAGCAACTGGTTATGTTTTGCCCGAAGCTATTAAAAAAGACGGGGCTGTTGGAAGTTTTTTAAATCATTCTGAACATAAGCTTTCTTTTGATATACTTAAAAAAACAATAAAGAGATGTAAGCAGACTGGATTAAAAACAATTGTTTTTACTTCTTCTATTAAAGAGGCAACTAAAATTGAAAAATTAAAACCAGATTATCTTATTTACGAACCTCCCGAATTGGTTGGTGGAAAAAAATCTGTTTCTAAAGAAAAACCAGAATTAATAAAAAAAATAAAAAATAAAATAAGTATGAAATTTTTAGTTGGAGCTGGAATACATAATAAGGAAGATGTTCAGATTGCTATGAAACTTGGTGCTTCTGGATTTGCTATATCTTCTGCTATAACAAAAGCGAAGAATCCCGAGAAAGTTTTAAGAGAATTATTGAAAAATTAAAAATATTTTTTACAAAGCACAAATCCACCCGCCATCTGTAACTATTTCTGAACCAGTCATATATGATGAAGCATCGCTTGCTAAAAATACTACAGGACCAGCAATATCAACTGGTTTTCCTACTCTTTTTATTAAAAATTTAGACATCATTCCATCCATTGTCTTTTTATCGGATAAAATTCCTTTTGTCATTGGAGTATCTATTAATCCGGGGTGAACTGAGTTAACTCTTATCCCCAGAAGGCCAAATTCTGCTGCTAACGCTTTTGTTAACAATCTTATTCCCCCTTTACTTGCACAATAAGCAGCTCCCCTCGCTGAACCTTCTATTCCTGCTACAGAAGAAATGTTTATTATTGAAGCTCCTTTTTTCATGTGCCTTAACGCTGCTTGGCTGCATAAAAAACATCCCTTTAAATTAATACTCATTGTTTTATCCCAAGTTTCTTCTGGCAAATCCAATGTATTTCCAGGAATATAAATTCCCGCATTATTGACTAATATATCTATTTTTTTAAATTGCTTAATTGTTTCATTAATCAAATTTCCTACTTCTTTTTTATTAGAAATATCTGTTTTAACATAAATTGCTTTTTTCTTTAATTTTTTAATTTGATTCACTGTTTCATTTCCAGGAATTATATCAGAAACAACGACATTCGCTCCTTTTCTTGCTAATTCTATTGCAATGCTTGCTCCAATCCCTCTTGCAGCACCCGTAACAATTGCAACCTTTCCATTTAAATCAAATAAGTCTTTCATTTTTACCTCTTCTTTATATGATTAATAATGCTTATTATTTAAATATTCCCTTAAGCAAATTTATCATAAACTATTTAAAATACTCTTCATTTTTTAAATAATGAGCAAACATGAAATTTGTCACAAATACAAAACAGGAGTTTTGCATAATGAAAGAGGTTAAAAGACCCTGGGGGACATTTAAACAATTTGTTCTGAATAGAAAGTGTACTGTTAAAATTATTGAAGTTAAACCAGGGCAGGAATTAAGTTTGCAAAAGCATAAGAAAAGAAAAGAGAACTGGTATTTTCTTAATCCTGGAATTGTTCAGATTGGAGAAAAAAGGAAAAAAGTTAAAGAAGGAGAGCTAATTGAAATTGAAAAAAATATGCCCCACAGAATTTTTGCGGGAGATAAAATCGTAAAAGTTTTAGAAATCTCTTTGGGTAATTTTAGAGAAAATGATGAAATAAGACTGGAGGATAAATATAACAGAAAATAAAAATGGCAAAAGTAATTGCAATTGATTTGGGAGGGACAAATTTAAGAGTATCCTTAGTTAATAATAATAAAATTATAACATATATAAAAAATAAAACTCCTAAAAATAGAAAAGAGCTTATTGATTTGATGTTTAAGAATATCGAACTTTTAATGAGTAAAGATATAGATGGTATAGGTGTTGCGAGTGCTGGACCTTTAAAGGACGGAATAATAAAAAATCCCCCAAATCTTCCTTTAAAAAATTATAATCTAAAAGCAGCTCTAGAAAGAAGATTTAAGAAAAGGGTTGTAGTTTGCAATGATGCTCATTCTGTTGCATTGGCCGAGGCTCATTTAGGAGTAAGAAAGAAAAATTTTATTGTTTTGACACTTGGAACAGGGGTTGGTGGAGGAATTATAATTAATGGAAAATTATACAAAGGACAAGGCTTTGGAGGAGAGATGGGGCATATGGTTTTAGATAATGGGAAAGATTTTGAATCTCTTGTTGGGTGGAAAAGCATAAAAGAATTAACTAAGAAAGCATTTGGCAAAGAGTTGTTGATAAGTGATTTAATGAATATTAAAAGTAAGAAGTCTAAAGATATATTAAATAAATTAACAGTTTATATTGGTCAGGGAATTGGCAGTTTAATTAATATATTTGATCCAGAAGTAGTGGTTTTAGCTGGAGGAGTTAGAGATGCGGGTTCTTCTTTTTTAGATATGGTTAAGAAACAAGCAAAAAAATATTCTATTTTACCCAGAACAATACCTATTCAATGGAGTAAACTTAACCATCCTGGAACTTTGGGTGCAAGTCTTTTAATAAAATGAAAATAAGAAATTTTCTAAATCCTCGTAAACTCCGGATTCAAAATCAAGAAAAAAATTCGCATTTAGAAATAAATGCTCAAGGAGATTTTGAATAATGAAAATAAAGAAACTCATCTCCCCAGTAAGAATTGATTTTGCCGGAGGAACAACAGATATTTCTCCTTTCAAAGATAAATATGGTGGATGCGTTTTGAATGCTACTATAAATAGGTATGTTGTTGGAGAATTAATAGTTGATGACAAAAAAACCCATTTAGAATATACTGGAAATATTCCTACTTCTTCTGGTTTGGGAACATCTAGTGTAATGAATCTAGTTTGGTTAGGTTTGATTTCACAGAAAAAGGATAATTTTAATTCAGATTATAAAAAGAAATTGGCAGAAACTGTGTATAAGATGGAACAAGCAATGGGATTAGTAGGAGGAAAGCAAGATCAATATGCAAGTGCATTTGGAGGAATAAATTTTATGGAGTTTAAAAAAGATGAAGTTAAAATAGAGAGATTAAATTTGAGTAAAGAATTTATTAAAGAATTAGAAAGTAAATTGGTTTTGGTTTATACGGGCAAACCTCATTTTTCAGGAAATTCCAATAAAGCAATGATAGATAATTTAAGAAAAGGGAAAAATAATTCTAACTTACTTAGAATAAAAAAAATAGCAATTGAGATGAAAAACACTTTGCTATCTGAAAATATAAATAAATTTGCTGAATTAATGAATGAAGAAACAAAAGAAAGGAAGAAACTGCATAAAAGCATTGTTCCAGAGAATATTCAGAAGATTATTAATCTTGGAATGCAAAATGGAGCAATAGCTGCCAAAGTTTGCGGGTCAGGAGGAGGAGGAAGCATACTTTTTTTAGGCAATAAGCAAAAATTAAAAGAAAAATTTAAAGAGAAAATAATAGACTTTAAATTTGATTTTGAAGGGTTGAGAATTATATAATTTATTTTTTTATTTCTTCAAGCATTAATCTTGATATTAAATATTCTATTGTTGATTCTGCACCTTGATTTAAGTTTATACAATTTTTTGATAAACCATCATGACATCCACCAGTTATCTCATTGTATATCATTTGTTTTAAATGATTCTTTCCCAAGAACCAATTAAATGCTAGAACAGCATTGTTATAGTATTTCTTATTTTCTGTAATAGAATGTGCTACTAAATATGTCTGAACCATAGAAGATGCATCTATTGGTTGTTGATCAAAGAAGGACCTTGTTCCATTTCTATTATACCATCCATTTTGTCCTATTGGAGATAATTCATCTTTAAAGAAAACAAGATTGGATAAAAAATCTAAGCTCTTTTCAGCAATCTCTAAATATTCTTTATTTTTTGTTAAATCATATGCTAAAAAAAGCACTTCGGGAATTTTAGAATTGGAATAAGTCAAATAACTTTCAAACCAATTCCATTCTTCTGTTGCTTCCTTTTTATAAGATTCAACTATAGAGTCTGCCAACATTTTAATTTTTGAAAAAATCTGGTCTTCATTATATTTTTTATAATAATGATACAAACCTATTACAGAAAAGGCCTTTGCCCTCGGAGAACTATTTTCATTAATCAAATTATATGATTTATCAAATATTTCTTTTGCCTTTTCAATCATTTCATTATCCTTGCTATTATTTATAAGATAACCTAATGCCCAAATTGTTCTTCCTGTTGAGTCTTCGCTGCTTGGAATCAAATTTTTATTTTCATATTCCATATTATTAAATTTGCCTTCTTTATCTTGAACTCTTTCTAAGAAATTTAAATATATACTTGAAAGTTCTTTTGAAATCTTTGAATTATAAAGTTTGTCATGAATTGTAGAGACGATTAGAGCTCTTGAGTTATCATCTACCGTATATCCAGAAGAATTATCCGGAATAGATAGTTTTGAAAATTGTATGCATCCAACATCATCTGTTAGATTTCTTAAATGATTTAATTTTATAGCAGGATATTTTTCAGTAGTCTCTTCCCTTAGTTTAACCACCTTATTAAAAATAGATAGATAACTCGATGCAACATTTTGCCATATCATTGATCTTCCAAAGGCATAAGCATTTTGTTCCATTTTTTTCTTTAATTCAGCATCTGAAAGAAATTTTTCTATTGCATCTGCAAATGATATTGGGTCTTGGAACTTGGCCAATATACCTCTTTCATTGTCAAGAACTTCTTCTGCATAAATACTTGGTGTAGATACTATTGCCTTTCCACATCCTAGAGCATAAGAAAGAGTACCCGAAACTATTTGATTTTTTTCTAGATTTGTACAAATATAAATATCTGTTGCAAGAAGATATTCAATTATTTCATTTAAATCCAAATATTTGTTATAGAACTTGACATTATTTTGCAATTTAAGTTTTTTAACAAGACTTACAAGACTATTTCTATATTTTTCTCCTTCTCTTTTTCTAACTGCTGGGTGAGTTTCTCCTATAATTATGTAAAGAATATTAGGATGCTTTTTAACGAGGTAAGGAAGAGATTTAATCATCTGTTCTACTCCTTTCCCTTCGCTTAACAATCCAAAAGTTGATAATACTGTCTTATTTTCAAGCCTCAACTTTTTCTTGAATGATTCAGTGGATTTAAAGGGTGTATCTGGAATTCCATGGCGAATAACATGAATTTTATTTTTACTTATGCCATAATCTTTATTTAGAATATCAATAGCACAATCTGCCATTACAATAATTACAGCACTTTTTTCTCCAATAAATTTAACAACTTTTTTCCTTAGATTGGTTGGGTTTGGAAGAACGCTGTGAAAAGTTATTACAACTGGTTTTTTTATTGTTTCTAAAAAAGGAATAATATAGCTCCCACATTCTCCTCCAAATATCCCAAATTCATGTTGTATGCAAACCAACTTTATTTTTTCTGAACGATTTATTCTCTTTGCAATATCTATGTAATCTTCAAGATAATCTTTGTTCATTTGCATAATAACTCGACTATCATAGTTATACAAATTTGATTCTTCGTTTAGTGCAATCACTCTAGACTTTACTTTTGGATTAAATTTTTTATTTAAGGAAGTTATTAAATCTTGAGTAAAAGTAGCTATCCCACATTCTTTTGGAGGGAAATTACTAAGAAAACATATTTTTGAATCCTTAAACGCCAGTCCCTCTTTTTCTTCCATTTCCAATGCATTAATTAAAAACCCGAAGTTTATAAGATTTGCACTTCTAATCTATTTATGAGTTCTGTTCTCAATTTGATTATATTTTATTAAACTTCTCTATAACTTTGAGAGTTAAAACAGAGAGAAGACTTCCTGCAAAATCAATTAATATATCTTTTATGTTATAAAATCTTCCTGGAACAAAAAGTTGATGAAACTCATCTGATATTGCATAAACAAGAGAAATTAATAGAATTATAAAAGTTGTTTTATTGTCAAACTTTTTATTTTTTATTGTTAAAGAGAGAAAAAATGTAAACATAAAGAATATTCCAAAATGATAGAATATTGCAAGATTAAGTCCTGTCTTTTCTCCAATTGGAAAAGATATATTTGAAAATAAAAATATAACCAATGCAATTAATAAAGTCATAATTAAATAAAATATTCTTTCTTTATTGAAATTATTTGCCATTTGTTTTTCTAATTAAGAAAGTTTTTAAATTTACATGTGTTTTATTAAATATATTTGTTTAATTTTATAATGGTCATAAATGTTTATATGAATTCTTAATCTATAATAAATATGGTTTTTGATATAAAAAATTTAAATTATGATAAGAAATTTGCTTTATTTTATGGAATAATGTTAGGAGATGGTTGCTTAAGTTTGGTTAATAAGAGAAGTAAATTTATATCAATTACGGGCAGTTTGAATGATGATTTACCTTTCTTTCAAGAAGTGGTTTCTTTTCTTTTAAAAGAGTTTAGAGGCAAAGAAACTAATATAAAATTTAGAAAGGCTTGCAGAGCGATTGATTTTAATTTTACTGATAAAAGATTATTTGATTTAATTCATTCCAAAGGTTTTCCAATAGGGAAAAAAGGACCAAATTTGATAATTCCAGAATTATTTTATGAGAATAATCTTTTGAAATATATTACACAGGGGTTTTTTGCAACTGATGGAAGTTTAGTATTAACCAAAAACCCAAACAAATTTTATCCAAGAATTGAGGCTCGTGTAATCCATGGAAAATTGATAAATCAGCTTTATGATTATTTGTATAGCATTGGAATGAGAGGCAATCATTATAATTGCGGTTTAAGAAATTATTCCCACTGGAAAAATATTCAAAAGCAGTATAGATTTCAATTTAATGGTAAGAAAAACCTTTTATTATTTAATAAAAAGATAGGCTTTGTAAATCCTAAACATAAACTTAAATTTGATAATTTTCTGAGATATGATGAAGAATATGATGATAATATTAAAGGAGTTCCTTATTCTAAGCATTATTTAATTAGAAACAAAGTTAAATTATAAAATGGCTCTGGGGAGATTCTAACTCCCGACCCCGGCCTTTCTCAAAATTGAGATGAAATTTTTGAATTTCCATGAGAGCCGTACTCTAGACAACTGAGCTACAGAGCCACCCTTCTATTAAAAATATGTGCTTTTAAAAGTTTAACTTTTAGAGAAGAATTATATATTTACAGCAAGTTCCAGTTTTGCTTTCTCTTCTTGCCTTTTCATTCTTGTTATTAATCCAGCAATTCTGTTTCTCAATCTCTTACTTGGCATTGTGCTCCCAAGTATTGCTTTGTTTTTTTCAAAGTCTTTATTGAAGCTTAAATCTTCTTTTGTAAGAATATTTGCTGTTTTTCTCATCATTTTTGATTTTATCTTTCCCATATTAATTCGTGTAAGATTTTGTTTTTAAAGGTTTTGATTGGCGAGATATGTTGAATGATCAATGGGATAAATTAATTTACTTTTCTATCTTCTCCATCTTTTCTAAATTCTGTGCAGATTCAATCAAATTCAGGAGTTTTTTTGAAGGTTCGCCCATGCTTAATATTAAATATTTTAGATTTAATTGTGAAGCTTTTTTGTTAGCATTAATTATATCTGTGTCTTTTATTTTTTTCTTATTATAAGCAACAAGCAATTTTTCGGTTCCTTCGTATTTTATTCTAAGAAGAATTTCATTTTTGTTAAAACTTTCCACATTTATAATTTCAATTGTTTCCTTAGAAAGGAATTCTTTTATTTTGTTAAAGAATTTATCATCTTGCTTTTGTGGACTTTTTTTCTTAGGAGATTTTTGAGGTTTTGCCTTTGTTTTTGTTTTAACTTTTTCAACTTCTTCTTTTTGGATTTTCTTTTTTTCTGGGGGAATTTCTTCATTTACGGTTGTTTCTTCTCTCTTTTCTGGTTCTTCGATTTTTTCAATTATGCTTAAATCTGGGACTTTTTGTTTTTTAATCTCTTTTTCTTCATTTATTAATTTTATTTCTTCTATTTTTATGTCTTCAATAATTTTTTCACTTACTTGTCTTTCATCCCTATTGAAGACTTTTTGTTTTGGTTCAACATATCTATGCTCTTCTATTGGTTTTATTTCTTTTTTAAATTCAGATTCTGAAGCGGTCAAATATCTCCAAAATATATCATCATTCTTTTTAAAATGAAATGCAAAATCTTTTATTGCTCTTAATGCAACTCTTATTGGAGGACTTTGTTCAGAATCTTTAAGAAATCTTTTTTCCTGAATAAGAATAAAAGCATCTCTTTCTTTGCTTTTAAGATAATTTGAAAATCTTTCAAGTTGAGGTTCTTGCCCGGGTATAAAGTAAATTGGGGAATTTCCTACTCTCATATGGCTCATTTTTACCTTTTTGTCAGATGAAAGTTCAGATAAGAAAGCTGAAGCAAAAAGCATGCTCAATCCTGTTTCTTGGGCAATATGAACTGGAATATTTGGGCCTTTTGCTCTGAGAATTGAAAGAATTTTTTCTCTTATATGAGGGGCATCTTGAGTAGGCATTAATAGAGAAAATCCCATTGGATTATAAATATTTATGTTTGGTTATTTGAGACTATAAAGTGATGCAATATATCAATTAATTATCATGGTAAAATCATATAAGGTTATTATATTTATATAAACATTGAGCAACTAATTATAAAAACTGTTACAGATAATTAAATTTTTTATTTTCAGGTATAAAAATATTTAAGTTCTTATCCAACTTACTTCATAATAAGAGACGTCGGATTCTTCATCAAGAATTGCTATTAAAAGATTCTTTTTTGTAGAATGTGCAACTCTGTTCTTTGCGGCGAATTCATGCCAGGTTAAACTTTTTGATTCGTTTTCACAGAATACAATCCATCTTGCATGTTCTTCATCGGGGGTTCTCCCCTTGTCATAAACTCTGAAATCTGCTCCAAATTTTAATGCAGTTTTTACAACATATCCCTTTTCTCTCAAATCTTTGAATACAGGATATTTAAGCTGAATTCTCGAGTCAATTTTCTTGAATATCTTAAGTAATTCTTCAAATTCAACAACTTTTTTATTTTTTATAATTTCTATTTTGTCTTTTTCAACAAGATAGAGTGCTTCTGAAAGAGAATATTGAATTTTTTGCCCTATTGGTTGCCCAAAGTTTGACTTTTTATAAAGAGTAAATGCTTCTGCTTCGTTTGTTGAAACTATATCTCCCAAAAGATAGGTTAAAATTTTTTTCATATTTATAGCAAATTAGGAGAATATTTAAAAGTTTGGAAGTGTTTGTTTTAGTATGAAATACAACAAAGAGAGAAGAGAAATTATTTTGGATAAGGAATTGAATAAATTATATGCAGAAACAAATGAAAAGTTTATTGGGAGAGTTCAAAATATGTTATATCATATTTGTGGGTTGGATAAAAAAAGAGCTAAAGAGATTTTAGAAGAATGCCTAAAAAGAAACGAAAAGAAGAAGATTTAACAAGGAATATCCTTGATTATATTAAAGACTAAATTGAAATTTATTGATTTCTGGGTGAATTACATTAAAACACATTCTGATAAAGAATGGAGTTCTCAGCAGAAAGTTTTGATTGATGCGCAAATTCCAGAATAGATTTTTCTTTAAGCAATAATTTATTAAAACCCCTTTTCTTCATTTAAATTATGGCTGAAAATAAAGGAACCTCTGGAATCAACTTTGCAAAGATTGAGAAGAAATGGCAGAAGAAATGGGAAGAGAAGAAAATATATGAAGTTAAAGAAGATTCCAAAAAACCTAAATTCTACAATCTTGAAATGTTCCCTTATCCCTCTGCTTCTGGATTACATATGGGGCATGCATTGAATTATGCAATAGGAGATGTTTATGCAAGGTTCAAGAGAATGAATGGATTTAATGTTCTTTATCCCATGGGATTTGATGCATTGGGCTTGCCTGCAGAAAATGCAGCGATAAGTGCAGGAGAGCATCCAAAATCTTTTACCGAAAGAGCAATAAAAAATTATACTAAACAAATGAAAGAGATAGGATTAAGTTATGATTGGTCCAAAACAATTTCTACATTAAATCCAGAATATTATAAGTGGAATCAATTTTGGTTTTTGAAATTTTTAGAGGGGGGTTTAATTTTTAGAAAAAAGGCTTCAGTTAATTGGTGTCCAAAATGTAATACTGTTTTAGCAAATGAGCAAGTTCATAGTGGAAAATGTTGGAGACACGAAGATACCGAAGTAGAAATAAAACAACTAGAACAATGGTATCTTAGAACAACAAAATATGCTGAAGAGCTTTTGAGTAAGATAGATGGATTAGAATGGCCAGAAAAAATAAAAGCAATGCAGAAAAATTGGATTGGAAAATCTCACGGGACTGAGATTGATTTTGATATAAATGGTAAAACATGGCCAATATTTACAACACGCCCAGACACAATTTATGGGGTTACATTTATGGTGGTTTCTGCACAGCATATAAAATTAATAAATTTAGTTACAGATAAACAAAAGAAAGAAGTTGAAAAGTTTTTGAGAAAATTAAAAAGTGTTTCTGAAAAAGAACTTGAGGATATGGAAAAAGAAGGAGTTTTTACAGGAAGCTATGCAATCAACCCAATAACAAAAGAGAAAGTTCCTGTTTATGCGGGAAATTTTGTTATTGCAGACTATGGTTCTGGAATGGTTATGGGAGTTCCTGCACATGATCAGAGAGACTTTGAATTTGCAAAAAAATATGAAATCCCAATAAAGATTGTTATTGATCCAATTGGGCAGGAAATTGAAAAGCAAGAAAAAATGACTCATGCTTATACAGAAAAAGGGAATTTAGTAAATTCTGGAGACTTTAATGGCATTAATAATGAAGAAGCAAAGAAAAAGATTACAGAATATCTTGAAAAGAAAAATTTAGGGAGAAAAGTTGTTCAATTTAAATTGAGAGATTGGGGATTTTCAAGACAGAGATATTGGGGAACTCCAATACCTATAATTAATTGTAGTAAATGTGGTTTAGTTCCTGTTCTTGAGAAGGATTTGCCAGTAAAGCTTCCAAATGCAGTTAAATTTGGAAAAGGAAATCCTTTAGAAACAAATGAAAAATGGATTAATGTTAAATGCCCAAAATGTAAGGGAAATGCTAAAAGGGAGCCAGATACAATGGATACTTTCTTTGATAGTTCTTGGTACTTTTTGAGGTATCCAGATAATAAAAATATTGAAAAACCTTTTGATAAAGAATTAATTGAAAAATGGTTGCCAGTTGATCAATATATTGGTGGAGCAGAACATGCTTGTATGCATTTAATTTATGCTAGGTTTTTTACAAAAGTACTAAGGGATTTGGGTTATCTAAATTTTGATGAACCTTTCATCAAATTATTCAATCAAGGGATGTTGCACGGACCAGATGGAGAAAAAATGTCAAAATCCAAAGGGAATGTTGTTAATCCAGATGAAGTGTCTAAAAAATATGGGATGGATACTGCAAGGTTCTTCTTACTTTCTTTGGCTGCTCCTGAAAAAGATAGGGATTGGAGTGAAGAAGGAATTCAAGGAAGTTTAAAATTAATTAGAAATATATTTAATAAATTTGAAAATATTAAAATATCCAAAAAAATAGATGCTAAAATAGAGAGCAAATTAAATAACATAATAAAAGAAGTAACAAATGATATAGAAAATTTCAAGTATAATCTTGCAATTATAAAAATAAGAGAATTATTTAACGCCTTGCCTGAAGAAGCTTCAAAAGATGTTCTTGAAAAGAGTTTGAAACTTTTAAGCCCCTTCTGCCCTCATATTGCAGAAGAGCTTTGGGAAAAAATAGGAAATAAAAATTTTATAAGCATTGAAAAATGGCCAGAATGCGATGTTAAAAAAATAGATTCTAAATTTGAAAAGCAGGAAGAGGCTATGGATAAAATTGTTGCAGATATATTAAATATTCAAAAGATTGTTGAGGCAAGAGGGGAAACTAAAGAGAAGGTTTATGTTTATATTCTTCCTAATGAAAAAGAAGATTATGATTCTTTAGAAATAAGCAAGAGAGTTGGAAAGGAAGTAATTGTTTTTGTTGTAAATGATCCCAAGAAGCACGACCCGAAGGATATATCAAAGAAATCTAAACCGGGAAAACCAGGGGTTTATTTTGAATAAAATATTGGAATAATCAGATTTTTATATTCCCTTTTTCTATTTAATATATGGGTGATGCCAAAACAAATTTAAAAAACTCTAATGATTATTATAAGTTCATTATAGAGAGAAAATATTTAATTATTACTTTATTTGTTATTGTGCTTTTTATATTATTTACAGGTGGATTTGGGCTTGTTAAATCTATAGATAAAAATTCAAATACTCCGGAAGAAAAAATTTGCGGAGATGGAACATTATACAATAATTGTTCTCTTGCAAAACCTTATTTTTGTTCAGAAGGAAAATTAATAGAATTAGTTTCTGCTTGCGGATGTCCAGAAGATTTTATTATAGAAAATAATTTTTGCGCATCTTCTTACCAGACAGAACCCAAAGAAATCTCATTAAAATATACTCTTCGTGGGGAGGAGCATTATATTCCTTTTGTTGTGTATGGGGGTTTTGCAAATTATGTATATGATATTCCTCGTTCAATTCGTTATTCTTCTGGAGAGAACTCTTCAAGGGCAGATTTTAAATTAAAAGCAATAAATGAAGAAGAACAAAGAAAATTTCTCATGCCATTAGTCATTAAAATACAGAATATAACAAATGATAAAGAAGACCAAGCAAGAATAGCAATAAGTATAGTTCAAAATATTCCTTTTGGAGCTTCAAATAAGACATCCACTTTTGGAAATTATAAAATTAATTATTCAAGATATCCTTATGATGTTCTTTATGATATGCAAGGAATTTGCGGAGAGAAGACAGATTTGCTTACTTTTATATTGAAGGAGATGGGATATGGAACTGCCTTCTTTTATTATCCTTCTTATAATCATGAATCTTTGGGTATAAAATGTCCTGTTAAAGAAAGTTTAATTGAAAGCGAGTATTGCTTTGTTGAAACTACTGGGCCTTCTATATTAACAGATGATATGATGTCTTATGTTGGAATGGGAAAACTTTATTCATATCCAGAATTTTATTTTGTATCAGATGGAATTGCTTTAGGAGAGGATATTTATGAGTATTCTGATGCAGATAGATTAATAAGGATAAGGGAGAGAATTGAGGAAGGGAAACAAATAAATGCTTTTAGTAATAAAGCTTATGAAGAATTATTTAAGAAGTATGGCTTGACTAAAGAGTATTATGGTGGATGAAACTATTCCAAAATTGCTTTTATTCTTCTTACACCGGATGAAGAAGATTCTTCTTTTATAATTTTTAATTTTCCCAATTCACAAGTATTTTTTACATGGGGTCCAGCACAAATTTCTTTTGAACAATTTCCTATTGTATAAACAGAAACAATTTCTCCATATTTATTTTCAAATACTCCTGTTATTCCTCTTTTCTTTGCTTCTTCTAAAGATATTTCTTCTCTAATTACATTGCATCCCTTTTGAATATTAGAATTCACTTCTTCTTCTATATATTTCAATTCCTCTTCTGTTAATTTTCTTGGAAAATTAAAATCAAATCTTAATCTTTCAGAAGTTATATTTGAGCCTTTTTGATGTATTGAATTGTCTTTGAGTATTTTTCTTATTGCTGATAAAAGCAAATGACTTGCTGTATGAAGTTTAGTGGTTGATTCACTATTATCTGCAAGTCCTGATTTAAATTTTCCTGCAGAAGCAGTTCTTGAAAGTTCCTGATGAACTTTGCATTCTCCTTCAAATTCTTCTTTAGAAAACTTTATTTTTCTTGTCTTGCACTCTTCTTCAATCATCTCAACCGGAAAACCATAAGATTGATATAATAAAAAAGAATCTTTGCAGGATATTTCTTTTTTGCCTTGAGTTATTCTTTCGAATATATTTATTCCTCTTTCAAGAGTTTGTCTAAATTTGTTTTCTTCTCTTTCTAATTCTGTTATTATATTATTTCTATTCTTTTTTAATTCTGGATAGTCTGGGTATATATTTATTATAGAATCAACTAATTTAGAAGTAAAATTTTCTTTTATACCCAAGGATTGCCCATATCTTATTGCTCTTCTTATCAATCTTCTCAAAATATATCCTTGTTCTGTATTGCTTGGAACAATTCCATCAGAAATTATGAATGCAGATGCTTTTATGTGGTCTGCTATTATTCTAATTGCTTTTGTTGTATCTTTTTCTTTTTCATATTTTTTATTGGACAATTTTTCTATTTCTTCAATTAAAGGTTTGAAACATTCTGTCATGTAATTATCCTCCAAATTATTTGATACTGCAATTGTTCTTTCTACACCCATTCCAGTGTCAATGTTTTTTTGTTTTGCGGGAATATATTCACCTTTTTCATTTTTATTATATTCCATGCAAACATTATTCCATATCTCAATATTATTTACAAATATTTCTGTATCTGGGCCACATGGACCTGTTTTTCCAGCCGGACCCCACCAGTTATCTTTTTTTGGCAAGAATTTTATTTTATTTTTTTGAATTCCTTGATTTTCCCATATTTTATAAGATTCTATATCTTTTTCAGCATCTCTATCTCCTTTAAAACAGGTTATAGAAATTTTTTCTTTTGGTATATTCAATTCTTTGGTTAAAAATTCAAAACTATATTTAATTGCTTCTTCTTTCCAATAATCTCCTAAACTCCAATTGCCAAGCATTTCAAAAAAAGTATGATGAACTTCATCACCCACTTCTTCTATATCCCCCGTTCTTATACACCTTTGAACATTTACCAATCTTTTTCCTAAAGGATGTTTCTGTCCAAGAAGAAAAGGGACCAAGGGATGCATTCCTGCCGTTGTAAATAGAACAGTTGAATCATTTTCAGGAATCAAACTTGAGTTTGGGATTTCTTTATGCTCTTTTGATTTGAAAAAATCAATATACTTTTTAATTAATTGTTTACGGGTTATCATCAATTAATTTGGTTAGAGAAGTTTAAAATGTTTTTTGTTTGGAATTAGAAGCATAATTACCCTAATAAAATAGTTCAATAGTTTAATTATCTCAGTGAAATCATATTACTAATCACAATAATCTCCCTCTTCAGCTTACTTATAATATAAAGGGTTTTGAAAACCCCCAAAAAGATGATTTTTTGTTTGTTAATAAAAACGAGGCGGAATAGTAATAAGATTGTATAATTAATAATATTGTCTATAATTTATTAAAAATAAATAATATAATAAAATTAGTATTTTGTTGTATATAATTAAATTTCTTAAAAATAGGATTATTCAAGGTTGTCTATAATATAAGAATAAGCAGTTACAGATAACTACCTTTTTGAAAATTAAATTATCCCAATTTTCTCAATCTCTCTTGAATTTCTTTCAATTGACTTTCTAAATCCCCGTTCTTGCTCTCTTTTTTTATTCTTAATGGCTTCTCTTCAAAATTATCTCTCTTTAAAATGCTGGGAATTTTTATTTTTGGGAATATTTCGCTTAATCTTCCTAAATTTGTCTTGAGAGATTTTACTTTATTTTGCATCTTTATTTTAGTATTTAGTTCCGCTCTTCTAAGAAGATTATATCTTTTCATTATCTTAATCATTCTTATGAAATCTCTTTCTGAAGAAAGTAAATCTTTTTTTGATTGAATAGCTTCTTCATAATCCAATCTTACATGAACGAGGCTTTGTTCTTTCATTCTATCCTTGAGAAAATGTCCTGGTTAACTTTTTCTATTTGATTTTTTATAGATTGTATTTCTGCTTCCCAAGAAGCAAGTTCTTCTTCTTCCTTGGCTTTTATTTCTTTTGTATTTTTAATGAGATTTTCTATTTCTGAAACCTGAGATCTTATATCCTGAAATACTTTTATGCTTTCTTCAAATTTATCTATTCTTATAAAAACAGGTTCAGCTTTCTTTGTCATATAGCTTTTTGTAACAAAGTTTTGAGGAACTTCTTTTAATTTGGATTTTGTCATAATACTCTCTCCATGATTTTCAAAATCCTCTCTTAATGGTTTTTGTAGAGGTCTTTGCATCATCCCAGCTTCTTCCTCTTGGGAATCCTCTGCATCAAAAACCTCTTCACCTTCTTCTTTCCCAGATACAGCATCTTTAATAGTATTTTGAGAAAATTTGTTTCCTAAAGAATTGTTTGGATATCTTGGGAGCTGAGGTAATGGTTCTTCTTCATACGAAAATTCATCCATATAAGGTAATTCTGGAAGTTTTGGAAGTTCAGGAAGTTCTGGAACACCCGAAGCATCTTTTCCCATTTCCCCTTTTTTTTCTTTTTTTCCGAATAAACCCATTTTTAGTCTCTCTTTAACATACTCTTTTTAATATATATAAGATAGAATATAGGTTTAAAAACTTTTATTTTTAATCTTTTTTGAAAGCGAAAAATATATAACGGAATTATTTTTAGTATTCTAATGCTAAAAAATTTTCTAAAAGAAGTTATTTCAATTGTCGTCGGTAAACCTGCAGAAGAAATTGTTGATTTGCTTGATACTGATAAATATGTTAATGAATTTATAATTGCAAAGAAATTGGGCTTAACTATAAATCAAGCAAGGAACATACTTTACAAAATTTCAGATCATGGGCTTGTTTCTTCAATAAGAAAAAAGGATAAGAAAAAAGGATGGTACACTTATTTTTGGAAAATAGAAGTTTTGAAATCTCTAGAATTTTTAAGGGAAATTGTTTTGAAAAATCTTAATCAGTTAAAAAACCAGATAAAAAGCAGGGAAACTAAAAGATTTTATGTTTGTGAGAGATGTAATGTGGAATACAATGAAGAAAATGCAATGCTCCATGATTTTACATGCAATGAATGCGGGGAAGTCTTTATTGTAAAGGACAATGAAAAAGTTCTTAAGGAATTTAAGAGAAACAATGAAAAATTTGAGAATAAGTTGAAGTTAATAAATAATGAAATAAATATTGAAAAAGAAAAACTTGAAAAGGTTAAAATGAAAGAAATTAAGAAAATTGAGAAGGAGAAGACAAAGCAGAGAGAAGAAACAAGAAGATTGCAGAAAAAAGTGAGAGATAAAGCGAAAGAAGAGGCTTCTGGTAAAAAATCTAATAGAAAAGGAAAAGTAAAAATTTCTAAAGGAAAAAAGGGCAATAAAAAACCTATGAAAAAGAAAAGTGTAAGGAAATTTATTAAAAAAAGAATTAAAAAAATACTAAAAAAGAAAGCTGTTAAGAAAATAAATAAAAAGAAGATTAAAAAAATACCAAAAAAGAAATAATTTAAAAGCAATTATACATTCTATTTTTTATGGTGTATGCTTATCAGATTAATCAAAAGAAAAGAAGAAATTTTTTTAATTCTGTAAGTCTGAATACTATTTTTATTATAATTAATGTTGTAGCATTTATTCTTTTTACAGCCCTAATATCATTAAAAGTTATTTCAATCGATTCTATTGCAATAAAACCTTCAAATATACTTGCTGGAGAATATATATGGACTTTCATTACAAGCATGTTTATGCATGCGGGATTTTTTCATTTACTTGTAAATATGCTCTCCCTATTTTTTGTAGGCTCCCTTATTGAGAAAATTGTAGGACGCAAAAGATATTTTTGGTTTTATATTCTTTCGGGAATTTTTGCTGGTTTGTTCTTTGTTTTGATGAGTTTAGTATTTACTGCAGATTCAAGTGCCTATGCAGTTGGAGCTTCAGGAGCTTTATTTGGTTTAATTGGATTGCTTATGTTGCTCACTCCAAATCTCCCTGTTTATGTTATGTTTATACCAATTCCAATAAAAATGAAATATGCTGCTCCCGGGATGCTCGTTCTTTTATGGTTTATATCAATTGCAGGAAATGTTTCAATAGGAAACACCGCGCATCTGGGGGGTTTGATAATCGGGCTTCTTTATGGATTGTTCTTAAGAATAAAATATAAAAATAAAACTGCTTATATAAGAAAACAGTTTAGTTAGATTTATATATTTGCATCTATATTTTTCTTTATGATTAAAAAGAAAGTTGATTGGATGTCTATTATAATATTTATTTTAATAATCTTGTTAATTATTTACTTAGTTAAACTGCAATTCTTTGGAGGATAATATGAAGTTAAAGATAATTGACATTTTGTTAATTTTATTTGGGTTGCTTTTGATTTATCAAATTATAAGAAAGATTTTTGGTGGCAGTTGGAGCTCAGAGGTAATTATGATTGCTCTTTTAATTTTTAACCTTGGCTTAACATGGAAAATAAGTTTAAATTTTGAGAAACATATTCTTTGGCATAAGTTTAAAGATAATAAATAAAATGAAAAAGAGAAAAGTTAAAAAAAATAAAAAAGAGAGGAATGTGAGAAAGAAGAAAGTAAAGAAGGCAAATTTTTTTAAGGAAAATTATTCAAAAAGTTGGGAGTATATAAAAGAATCAAAAAATTTTATATGGGGGGTAGTTATTTTATTTTTTATATCTGCAATTATAGGGGTTTTATATCATCCTCCTGCAGTTATTAATTTAATTTTAGATTACATTAAAGAAATATTAAATAAAACAGAAGGAATGTCTTTTTTGAAAATGATTGGATTTATATTTACAAATAATATTCAGAGCGGTTTTATGGGAATAATTTATGGTTTTGCTCTTGGGATATTTCCTATTTTTGCAACTTTTGCAAATGGGTATATTGTGGGATATGTTTCTTCTTCTGCAGTTTCTTCTTCAGGAGTGAGTTCATTGTTAAGTCTCCTTCCTCATGGAATTTTTGAATTGCCTGCAATCTTTATATCGTTTGGAATGGGAATAAAATTTGGAACTTTTATATTTTACAAAAGAAAAATGGAACACTTTACCAAATTTTTTATTAATGCTTTAAGGGTTTTTGTGTTTGTGGTTATTCCTCTTTTGATTATAGCTGCGATTATAGAAGGAAGTCTTATTGCTATTTTAAAATAAAATAATATTTTTATATCATTAGGTTTGTTGTTTTGGTTTTAATTGTTGGATTTTATATTTAAAAAATTAAGAGAAATAAAAGATATAATGAATTTGGCTATTAACTTTTTATGAAATGGAAACATTTAAATATAACTTCCTGTTATATTTAATATAACTTAAAATGACACTTAAATCTGTTTCGAGAATTAGAAGTATTGGGGGTTCATTAGTTATAACTATTCCCAAAGAAATTGTTAAAGAAAAGTCATTGAGGGAAGGGGAATTGATTGAATTAGAACTTGAAAAGACAAAGCAAAATTTTTTTGGAGCCTTGAAGGGAATAGGTTCTTTTACTCGCCAGGATAGAATGGGAGATAGATGTTTATGAGATTTTTTATTGATTCCTCTGCATGGATAGAATACCTTGAAGGAAGTTGTGCTGGAGAAAAAGTACATCAAATTTTAAGTGAAAATAATGAAGTATGTTCTATTTCTATAATCATTTCTGAAGTTGTTAGCAGGGCAAAAAGAAAAGACCAAAATATAGATATACCCTTTAGAGCAATAACTTCAAATTCTAAAATATTTGAGATAACCCCTGAAATTGCAAAAGAAGCCGGAGTTTTGCATGCTGATATGAAAAAGAAGATAGTAGATTTTGGACTGATAGATGCACTTATTTGGATTGTTGCAAAGAAATTAAATGCGAAATTAGTTACATTGGATAATCATTTTAAGAATTATAAAGAAGTTTTATTATTAAAGTAAATACTTAATTACAAAATAGATTAGATAAAAAATTATTTAATTTACTAATTAAATAATTTTAATCCTTCATTTCAGTTATTCCCAAAATTATAAGAACTAATCCTACAAGTGCAACAATCCAAACCAATCCCCCTTTTAGAACAGTTAATGCTGAGGTCCCCCAAGATTCTAAAGGCATTCCTGGAAAAACCAAAGCGATTGTTCCTGCAAGAAGAATCAAGCCTAAGATTAATTCAAGCCATTTGTTCATTGCATATATAAGAATTTTTTGTTTAAAAAGATTTTGATAGTGTCAAGTCTATGTCATAATCCAGCATATTCTTTATTAATGGGATTAATGGGAAAGATATAATTATTTTGGTAAAATCCTGCAGATAAATATATTTCTGAAATAGATTAATAATAACCTCACCGGGGTATATAATTATAATCCTGTTAATCCCTTTTCATGAAGATAGATTTTTAAAAGTGTTTTTTGTGATATTTTAATGATATAAATACATTTTATCATGAATATAAAATGAAGGAAATAAAACCAATAAAGGTTAGAAAGGACATGAAAGTCTCTGAATTAGTAGAAGAAATGGGTGGAGCAGGTTTTGGAGCGGAGAAAATAGGTCTTGCTTCAGAGATTATGGCATCCATGTTTAAAGATAAAGAGTGCAAAGTTTTCCTTGGGGTTGCTGGAGCAATGGTTCCAGCCGGGATGAAAAATATTATTATTGATATTCTTGATGAAGTTGATGTTTTTGTAACTACGGGGGCAAATCTTACTCATGATTTAATTGAATCTCTTGGGGATAAACATTATAAGGGAGATGAAAATATGAACGATTTAGAACTCAATAAAAAAGGGTTTGACAGAATTTACAATGTTTTAATGCCGAATAAAGTTTATGAAAAACTTGAGGATTTTTTTGATAAGAATTTTAATGAAATAAAAGAATGCAAAAGCATAAAGGAATTTTTGTGGAAGATTGGGGAAATTTTATCAAAACAAGGAAAAAAAGGAATACTTGTTAAATGTTATGAAAAGAAAATACCTCTCTTTTGTCCTGGAATTGCAGATTCCGGAATAGGATTAATGATATGGGGGAGAACTGTTGGAGGAAAGGGCAAAACAAATATAGATGTATTTGCAGACATGAATGATATTATTAATATTGCCTGGACTTCAAAAAAGAATGGGGTTATTTATATTGGCGGAGGACTTCCAAAGAACTTTATACAACAATCTATGCAATTCTCAAAGGGAGCAGACTATGGGATTCAAATTACAACAGATAGAGCGGAATCTGGAGGAAGCTCGGGAGCTCCCTTGAGAGAAGGGATTTCATGGGGAAAAATGAAGGAAAAAGGAAGATTTGTGGATGTTTCTTGTGATGCGACTATTGCATTGCCTTTAATTTATGCTTCTATTCTTTAAACAAAATTTAGTTATCACAGTAAAATCCTACTTGGTAATAGTTTATCAAAATAGGATTTATCAGTTAACCCCCTATAATATAGAATTTATTAATAATTAGCAATGTAAAATCATATTAATTAAATGAAAAAACACCTCATAAAAGTTTATATATTTCTTGTTTGTATCTTTTTTAATGGAAGAAAATAAATTTTCAGACATTTTAATAAATTAAAATGGAAGATAATAATGAAAAGATAAATAATGAAAATATAGGTGAGTTATTTATCCCTCAAAGTGAACAAGATATAACAATCATAGAAAAGGATTTTATGGATGTTCTTAAAATGGTCGCTCCTGGGACTTCAATAAGAATTGCAATGGATGATTTGCTTAATGCTGGAATGGGAGCGCTTATAGTTATAGATAATGGAAATATATCTTCTGTTTATCAGAGGGGATTTGGAATTCACTCTAAATTTACTCCTCAGAAACTTGTTGAACTTGCAAAAATGGATGGGGCAATTATTCTTTCAGGAAATGTAAAGAAAATTATGTATGCAAATTCATTTCTCTCTCCAAATCCTGAAATAAGTACAAGAGAAACAGGAACAAGGCATAAATCTGCAGAAAGAACTGCCAAGCAAACAGGAGCGATAGTAATTGCTATTTCTGAAAGGAAGAAAAAGATTACAATTTATCAAGGAGATAATAGGCATGAACTTAAAGAGAGTTCTGAAATATTAAGAAGAGCCACAGAGAATCTTCAAATTTTAGAAAAACAAAGAGAAAGTTTCAATGAAGCAATAAATAATCTAAATCTCATGGAGTTACAGAGAATAGTTACAGTAAAGGATGTTTGCGGGGTAATACAAAGATTTGAAATTATAAAAAGAATATCAGAAATTGTAAAAAGACATTTAATTGAATTAGGTAGAGAAGGAGCGATTGTAAGTATGAGTTTAAAAGATTTAACAAATGGACTTGACAAAGAAGAAGAACTTCTTCTTAGGGATTATTTTGGCGCTAATTATTCTTATGCAGAAAAAGTCCTTGAGAAAATGGATTTTGATTTTCTTTTGGAGCCTTTTAATATTTCGAGAATGTTATTTGAAGAGTTGCACGATAAGCAGATTTCACCAAAAGGCTTGAGAATTTTAAGCAAAACCAATATACTTGAGAGATATATAAGTTCTTTAATTTCGAATTTTCAATTTCTTGATAAAATTTTGCTCGCAAATGATGAAGAGTTGCTAAGAATATTTCAAAATGAAGGAATGCTTTCTTTCTTTAAGGAAGAAATATATGGTCTTAGAGAGAAACTTAGTGTTGGGAAATCGATATAATTGGGAGAATTTAGTTATCAAGTAAAACCATACAGTTAATATGTATATCCAATTTAAGGTTCGACTATTACATGGTTTTGTAATAAATTATTTAATGATATAAGAGATAACTGTTACAGATAACTTTTTTTCTTAACCTTACATTATTATCAATAAATAGATTAGATAATCTTATATAATAAAATTCTCTGATTATTTTATGTTAAATACAAAACAAATAGAAGAAATTCGCGGACATCTCAATAATGCTCAAAATCCTGTTTTCTTTTTTGATAATGACCAAGATGGACTTTGCAGTTTTTTATTATTGCAAAAGTATATAGGAAGAGGGAAAGGATTTCCAATAAAAACATCTCCTGCATTGACAAAAGATTATGTTAGGAAAGTTGAAGAATTTAATTCTGATTATATTTTCATACTTGACAAGCCAGAAGTTGCAGAAGATTTTGTGGAAGAAATTGAAAAAAGAAATATTCCCATAATATGGATAGACCATCATGAGATTAGTTCAGATAAAATTCCAAAATATATAAATTATTATAATCCTTTATTTGGTGAGGAAAAAACTAACGAGCCTGTAACCTATATTTGCCATAAAATAACAAATAAAAAAGAAGATTTATGGCTTGCAGTTGTTGGATGTATATCTGATAATCTTGTTCCAGATTTTTATAAAGATTTTATGAAAGATTTTCCTGATTTGTGCAAAGATTACAAAAATGCTTTTGATATATTCTATGGCACTGAAATAGGAAAGATTGCAAGAATACTTGGATTTGGATTAAAAGATAGTATAAGCAATGTTGTGAGCATGATTAAATTTTTAATTTCTTCAAAAAGCCCTTATGATTTTCTTGAAGAGAATAACAAAAATAAAATGATTCATAGAAGATTTGAAGAGATAGACAAAAAATACCAAAAAATTTTATCAAAAGCAAAAAAAGAAGGACTTTCAGGAAATCTTCTTTTTTTCAAATATTCTGGAAATACAAGTATGAGTGCAGATGTATCAAATGGATTAAAATATTTATTTCCTAATAAGTTTGTGATAGTTCTTTATACAAAAGGGGCTAAAGCAAATATCTCTGGAAGAGGGAAGAATGTTAGGGAGATTGTATTAAAAGCTATAAGCGGGCTTGAAAATGCCACTGGCGGAGGGCATGAGAACGCGGTTGGAGCTCAGATTAGAAAAGAGGATATTGAAGAATTTGAAAAGAATATAAGAGAGCTTACAAAGTAAAGTATAGGGGTTAATTTTAAATCAACATATGTTTAATTATACCTGTAAAATCATATAGTTATTATTATAAGATTTTGTGTTATTACATTACTAAGGACGATTAATAGTGGAACAAGGTTATAGTTTTATATGATAACTTAATTTCTAATAAATAAAATAATATGTCTGTATCTTTTAGTGAATATAAATATTTATAAGGAGTTTTTTCTTGTATGAGGTATGGAAAGTAGACTGAATAGAATGATAAGAGAAATTTGTTCTGATTTAGTTTATACTTTCAATATTAAACTAAACTCAATTTAATCGGACTTTATATCTGGATTGAATTGAGGCATGGTTCTTTCTAGATTTATAAAGCCGAGTTAATTTGATGTTTGTTTTTGAACAAAATGGAAGAGAAAAAAACAAAAATGGAACAAAAAATGGTAGAACAAGAGCTGAGCCAATTAATGGCTTTTACATTAAAGCTCGAAGACGAACTCAATGCTGTTGTAAAATATGAATAGCCTTGCACAAAAATGAATTTCTTCTTACTTGTTAGTGTGTGATGTATATTTATAAGAATTAATAAAAGGTTAAATTATCGTTAACAGCTATTTTAATTATTACAAGCAATATTTACTCACTTTGAAAAATAGTTTAACCCCGATGATTTTACTACGATAACTATATTAAAATAGATTAATAAGAACATAACTGTGACAAATAATTAAACTTGTTTTATAAAATCAATAACTTCTCTTTCTCAGCCATTGAAAGTCATTATTGGTAGTTTAATTTTGTGCTTTCAATAACTTCTTCCCACATAAACAACCTTTGTTGCTGGTTTTCCGCAGAATAAACATTTTGAATTTGCTATTGGTTTTTCATTTTTATTAGCCAATGTTCCTCTTACATCGCCTGCAAATTCTTTTTCAACAATTTCTCCACAGGAAATTCCTTCCTTATCCGTTGAACAGAAATTTATTCTTGCTAATTTTCCTGATTCTAAAGCCTCTTTTATTTCTTTTTTATTTGAACAATCGACTATTCTTTTTTCTATAAATTTGTCTGCTTTTTCTATTAATCTTTTATCAAATTCTTTTCCAAGGTTATTTATTTTTTTTAAGTCTTTTAATTTAAGATTATCTTTCTTTTTTATATCTCTTGTAAAGAGTATAAATTCATCTTTTTCCAATTCTTTTTCACCAAATTCTATTCTGAATGGAACCCCTTTTAATTCCCAAATGTGATATTTTTCTCCAGGGCGTTTGTAATCCCTTTCATCTATTTCTGCTTTTATCCCCTCTTTCTCCAATTTGCTTAAAATTTCTTTTGATTTTTTTAATATTTTATTTTTGTTTTCTGCATTAAATATAGGTATGATTATAACTTGTATAGGAGAAATTGAATATGGAAGAATTAATCCAGAATCATCTCCATGTGTTGCAATTACAGATGCCAATATTCTTGAAACTGCGGGACCATAAGCTGTTGTCCATATATACTCTTCTTTTTCTTCTTTATTTTTAAAAGTTGCATTGAATGCTTTTGAGAATTTTTGTCCCATTAAATGTGTTGAAGGTTGCTGTATTAATTTTCCGTCTGGCATAAAACAATCTGAACCAACAGTGTATTCTGCTCCTGCAAATTTATCCCATTCTGGTCTTTTCATTGGTAAAAAAGGAACTCCATAAATTTGGTGCATAACTTTTTCTGTTGTGTCTATGTCTTCTTGGACTTGTGCTTCTGCTTTTTCTTTTGTTTCAAATGCATCATGGCATTCAATCCATATAAATTCCCTCCCCCTAATTAAAGGGCGTGTTGCTTTAGTATCTAATCTGAAGACAGAGCCTCTTTGATATAATTTTAATGGAAGGTCTCTATAACTTCTTATCCATAATTTAAACATTGGAGTGTATAATGTTTCAGATGTAGGTCTTAATGCAAGTTCTTTATTATCTCCAATGTCTTTTAACCAAAATACTTCTGGGATAAAACCCTTAACATGTTCAGATTCTTTTGTTAGATTTTCTTTTGGGATTACAGATGGCATAAATGTTGGTTTGTGCCCTTTTTTTTGCAATTCTTTTTCTAAATGTTCAAACATGTTTTCGATTGTCATTGCAGCCCAAGGCCTAATAACTGCAAATCCTTTCATATCCAATCTTAAATCAACCAATTCTGCTTTTTCTAATACCTGTGTAAACCATTCTGAAAAATCTTCATTCTTTTTTACAGTTAGTCCTTCAGTTGATTTTTCAGGAGAGCTTTTTTCTGGCATATACAGATAAAATAAGGAGTGTATTTAAAATTATTCAATTAAATCTTTGTTTAAATTTATGCTGTACTTTTTAGAAATATCTGATGCTAGAATTTAAGAGCAGTTTCTATCTCTTTTGTTCCAATATACCTATAAATTAAACTACAAGTATAATCCTCTTTTTCAAATGCAATTTTTGCCCCCATGAAATATGCCCACTCTTTATATGATGAAGTTTCAACTTTTTTTTTCAGCTTTTTCTAATCTTGCTGAAATTGATATTCTTTGTTTTGGGGTTAGATCTTTTATAACTTGGATTTTAAAATCAGTTTCAGACAAGTCTGGATTCTCAGTAAGATACTCTAACCAATAATCACGCACCCATCTCTATTCTGTGTCTTTAAAACTAGTAAGCCATGGATGTTTATTTACTATTTGCTTTAAATTTGTCATTTCTTATCTTTATATAATTTAATAGAGTATAAGCTATGTGTAAATTTAATACTTAATTTTTAATTTCTTAAGCAAATTCTCGGCTGTGCCGATATAACAAAGAACTTTTTGCTTAACTTTTCCTTTTTCTTTATAACTTTTGACAACATAATAATAA